>Ga0335072_10000522_pt1 | contig 73805 bp, 61 predicted proteins | sample Lox_Sample_21_FD_206725 | JGI IMG/M metagenome (GOLD analysis project Ga0335072, IMG submission 206725) | Soil microbial communities from Loxahatchee National Wildlife Refuge, Florida, United States - Lox_Sample_2.1 | ecosystem: Environmental > Terrestrial > Soil > Wetlands | place: USA...
GTAGAATTCGATAAAGAGCTCTCTGTGATTCAGAAGAACATTCAATATAGAGATCATGGCTTCAATTATGGTGCAGCAGGCTTAGAGGATGACGCAGGCGATGGGTGGTTGGAAGAAGTTACGCACAAATCACTGAGTGCAGAGCTGAGGACTATGCTCCAAGAAGTTAACGATCTCTCGAAGGTCTTCGGGGGAGACAACCCATTCGTTCTTGGAAGAAGAATAGAGGTAGTAAAGAGGCTTCTGATTTTAGGCCAAGTCGATGACGCTGAGAGGGCGATCTTGGCAGTGCTTGAAAATATGGAAAATTCTACTCCACTGCAAGATCGGCCAATAGTTACCAACAGACCCAACGTTACTAAGAGATCGGCAGAGAATAGAGAAAGGCTCCGGCAAACTAGAAATATGTCAACCGCAAAACACCAATGATTCTCCGGAGTTCAAAAAGCTGCTGGAATTGGCCGATACGATCCCGCACAATAATTGCATTTACTGGCTCGCACGAGCTTTCTCAGCCCAAGGGAGATGGAAAGACGCAGAAGTGTTACTAATCGACGTACGAAACAGAACTTTGCTCCATTCCAACGAATTTCGTGGTGCGGCGTTGCATACAACGGCTCGAATAGGAATTTTGTACTAGGACATGGGCAAGTTTTTAGAAGCGGGGGTAATATTCGACTTTCTACTAAGGCTGACGAAATTCCCCTTGGGCGTGGAATATGCTCAAACTCTTGTGATGCAAAACCATCTGGCTGAGGCGTACATAGACCTCGGGAAGTTTGCCTTAGCTGAGTCACTTCTGCAAGAGATTTACCCTATATCAACTCATGCTCACGGACAGGCATATCAAGTTACCCGCAACATCGGAAGAAATCTAATGGAGGTTTATAATTTGCAAGCACGCGTCGAGGAGGCCGCAATGCTAGGGAAGCAAGTACTCTCAATCTGCAACAGTGCAATTGGATTGCACGGGAGATGGCAAGACTCGAAAATGATGAGTGATGTTGGTACTGCATTACTAAACGGAGGCTCCCTTGACGAAGGAGAGGAGCTTTTGAGAAAGGCTCTTCAGCTGGATTGGGGCCGTGATCGTGATTCTATGCTTGGAACCCTGCGTTCCAGGTGAAACCTCGCCGCGATACTGGGTAGAAAAGGAAATCTCGCAGAGTCGGAGAGATATTTATTGGAGATTCTGAGGGAGCAGGAAGCAAGGCTATCTCCGCAGCACTACGAAATTCTGACCACAAAACTCTAACTGTCTGATTTGTATAAACAGTAGAAGCGATCCAAGGATGCAGAAAAGCTATTTCTGCCCGTGATTGAAGGGCAATTGAAGCTCTATGGCGATAGAGCTTTGGTCTCAGGGAACTGGAAATATGCTCTCGTCAATGTTTATATTGGACAACGTCGCTTTCGGGACGCCGAGAAGCTTCAAGTGAGGGTAGTTGATACTTTACGGAAACAGCTACCCAACGAACATCCAAAGTGTTAGGGCAGGAGCGGTAGTGACAGTTATATCTTACCCTTCCACACACTTGTACTTAGCAACAACATCGAACTGCAATCAATGCAATCACCATAATCACGGCTCGCTGTCCATAACACAAAGCGCCTTCGAAATGAATCAAAACTGGCAAGGATATATCGAGATCAAAGACGGCACAAAGACTCGGGATCAATTCTAGCTGGAAAGCTCCACATGTTCAAGGAGGCTTTTGGCTTGACCCCTGAGACCAACTTTGCTTTTGGTCTGCTGGCGGAAAGCTTCTATGGGCAAAGGCTTTGGAAAGAGGCAGATACCGCATTTCAAGAACTTCTCGAGAAGGTCAACAATCATGACCATTTGTACAAGTTCCGGACATGGGCAACAGCTTACCGAATGGCGACACTAGTCAAGTCTGGACGATGGTGGCAAGCGGTTCGGTACACTCACGACAACTTTTCACCCGTAGAGGATCAGTTTTGGACGGTCGAAGCTGCTGACTTCTTTGGGCTTGAAGATTATCTCTTGCGCATTTGCACTGGGCGCTTTTTCCTACTCGCACTGTTGATTCTTGTGCCATTGATCTTTGGTAGGGTGGAGTCACTTTCACCTTTTCTCTGGCGATGCCGCTGTCGGTCAATTAGCCTTCGCATGAGACATTTCTTGGTATCGAGCATCATGGCAACATGGAATTGCATTTCAAGCATTGCCTCAGCTTGTCGAATTAGTGTCACATCTGCCAGAGGTGCTTATAGATGGATTTGGAGTAAGTTAGTCCTCTCTTAACGTAATCCACAAGCGAGAGAGATAGCTTCATCAGAATTTCTCTTTCCTTTAGGCTGGAGCGAATGGTAATTCATAAGAGCGAGCGGCTGAAATGCGGAGGAGCTAAACCATATTAAATTTCAACGTAGGCCTAGGAGCAAACCCTGCAGTATGCCAGTATCTCAACATCTGCGTCTCCGACATTCGGATTCAGTTCTGCTTCCATCGTCGGTGGCCTTCACATGTAACATTCAAGGCCGCCAACATCCGCACACCCCCAAATGAGTATCCGTACACTTCTAAAATGAGTATTTGTACACCCTATTTCGATATTTGAACATCGCCTGCCAAAACTTTGCGCGTATTTATGTTTACATAAGGTGTATATCTGAGCACGCGCATCCTGAAAAGTGAAGCAATAAACGATCTACATCACACCTATTTTGGAGAGCCATTACTCAACAACAATATTTGATAGAGGGAAATAAAAAGGTAGCGTGATATATAATTGTAATCGCCACCATGTATGTGAATCTCAGCCCAGGGAAAGTTTGTGGTAGGTTGAGCCGTGAGAGAAATCGTTTGATTGGCGTAGAGTTCCGTTGCAGCTTTAAATGCGGCCAATTGCTCCAATAGCTTTCCTTCCCGTCAATATGCAGACCCCACCTACTGTATGGCAGCAATCCTACCGCTAAAAGCGCTAAGATAAAAGGTCAGAATGTAAAACTATCCACGCACCCGCGTTACGGCATTGCAACAGCGTATGGGAAGTTGGCCGACTGCAGGTAGCTTGGCGCGCTGGGGGGCGCGGGGAACCGGCTTTCCAGCCGCGCTAAGCGAAAGCGAGCTGTCCAGTAGAACGACGAAACTGAGGAAAGTGGACCGTTATGTTGATGGAAACAACGCCGCCACCATAAGAACGGCATCTCTCTCCTCCCGCGTGGTTTAGAAAGATCATCTCAGAATGAATCCACTGGACCTCCACTAAAAGACTCCTTACAGCGTAAATTCCGCTTGTTTATTGACCTCCCAGTTCCCTACGACGCGCCATAGCTACAAAGTGTGCCCCTCTTCGTCGTCACCATGGACCTCACAATCGAATCAAAGTCAGAGACTATTGCCTACTCGGAAGAAGAGAGAACCGAGCAGCTCGATCAAGATGATCCAACTGCTTCCCAACAGTCTCAATTGGAGGTTTGTCGCCAGGTAGTTGCTCGCTGTTGTTCTGTCCGCTGATCCTTCATAGCGCTTCATCAGTTTGGTTGCGGCCATCGCCTTCCAGACTATCATGCAATCCGGCTGGGAAAGTGTTGCCACTACCTTCCAATTCGCCCTGTTGAATGGCGGTCCAGCTGCTATGATATATGGAGGCATCCTTGCAGGCTTTGGAGCTAGTTTTGTTGCCATGTCACTGGCTGAGCTGGCTTCAATGTACGTCTTCTTCCACTCTCATAATCACGCGTTGTTTAACTTTTCTCAAGTGATCCTATGGTAGGAGCGCAATATCGCTGGTCAGCACGTTTCGCTCCCTTTGCTCCCAGGTTCTGGGCCTTGTTGCAAGGTAGGTTATCGATCTCTGAGGCAAGGGTATCAATTGCTAACGTGTTAACCTAGGCTGGCTCACCATCTTCGCATGGATCGTTTCCGTGGCCTCCGTCCCTGCAAACCTCGCAAATATCGTAACCGCTATCATCATTTTCAATAAAGACGACTATGTCTATCATAGTTGGCACACAACGCTACTCATGTGGATATTCATCATAGCCCCTTGGGTGTTCAATATCTATTTCCGGTACCTCTTGAACATGTTCCAGCTTGTCGGCATTGCTGTCCATGTCGTGTTCTTTATTGCCTCGATCATAGTCCTCACCGTACTGGCCCAACGTAGCACCAACGAATTCGTTTGGCAGACTCTCGTCGACAATGTCAGCGGATGGAAAAACCCGGTGATAGCGTTCGGAATTGGCGTGCTAACTATGGCCTACCCTATCGCAGGTGGCGATGCCGTTCTCCATCTAAGTACAGCCCCTTATCTATGCAACGTACCGAACTTGAAACTAATGAAAATGTGCATAGGCGCTGAGGTGAAGAAGGTCAGGACCCGTGCCCCATACAGTATTATCACCGCTACTATATCAAACGCTATTATGCAATGGGGCTACGCCATCTGTATCTTATATACCATTGGTAATGTCGGCCTTGTCACCAGTAGCGATACAGGCTTGCCACTCATCGAGGTCATGTACTTGGCTACGAACTCAAAAGCAGTAGCTACCGTCTTTGTTGTGGCCGTTGCTATCGTACTCTTTGTTGCGCTCTTTAACGCATTCGCCTCCGTATCTCGGCTGACGTGGGCATTTGCTCGAGATCATGGTTTACCCTTTTCATCAACATTCGCCAAGGTGAGTCAACCCTTTGTTAGGACATTACCTTCATGCTCATGACAACACCTCAGGTGCACCCAAGATCTAGAATGCCGGTCAACGCGTTGGCCCTCATTTCCGTTATTTCCTTCTTACTCTCCTTCATTTACATTGGCTCCTCCACGGCCTTTGACGCTATTATCGCACTATCTGCTTTTGGCCTGCACGTCTCTTATATCTGCCCGATCCTCTTCTTTCTGATTTGGAAGTTACGAGGAAAGGCAGAAATGGGACCATTCTCCTTAGGTAAATGGGGAATCGCCATCAATTTTCTCTCGCTGGGATATTTGCTGTTTGTCGTCATATGGATGCCTTTCCCGACTATGTTACCCGTGACAGGAGAGAATATGAATTACGCTGGCCCTGTGTTCCTGATAATTTTGTTTGGAGCATTACTAGATTGGGTTATCAGTGGGCACAAGAAGTTTCAAGTTCCTGTCGCTCCAACTCATCTGGAGTACTAATGGGCAAGGCGCACCATTCTGGGCAAGGTTCGAATACCGGAGAAGCCGCACATGTGTGCCGCCATCGCTAGCGAACGGATTTTCACATCCTAAGTTGATATGGCAGGTGTTATGCTGCGACCAGAGTAGTTCAGCCGAGAGCTATGCTCTGTCGTGCATTTCTGCATCTCTTCGAATTATTATTCATCTCATATTCAACACGGTTCCTTGTCTTCAGCCTTTTAGATTGAAGAGCGACCCAAGCTTTTAATATTAGGAAATATTTTGATGGCAAGTGAACCACTGATTCCAGCGGATTCCGCTTCAGGCGATCCCATCTTGCGACCTCAGCCTCACTCGAATCAATGCCGCAGCACCTCCAGACTCTAGCCGAGTATACGCCCGGTGACCAAGCATGAGTGGCTATTGACGAATGAACAATGCATGGCGAAGAGTGGAATGGCAAGCGAGCTGAACTACTCTTCGAAGTTGTATTGCGTTTCATTTTACATGACATGTGGAATACCGCCCATCAACCGAAAGGCACGCAAAGCTATTAGCCTTTTACTGATCTATGTTTCCACTGGGAAATTCTCTCAATACTGTCTCTAGACTTCCCGTGTCGATGGCGGCCCGAATTGGATGATGGTCGGTTATTGCCGTATGTTTACAATCTTTCACCGAAAGTTGCGAGTGCGATAGCAGTGTGGGATTAGTGCCTAGCACGCAAGCGAAGGCGACGTAGCTGAAGTCTATTCTATGGTAGCAGCCACTACTAATGTGGGATGGCCTTTGACATGCCTCGCGTCTCTCTAGGCTAATGTCATTTTAAATCAACTTCGCTCAGCATCTACAAAAGGTAAAGTAGGCAAACTGCAGCTGCTACAACCGATGTGAGTTGGCGATGACCGTATGCTAGACAAGCATCCGATTAAATGCTTCTTCTGTAAAGGCGCAGCTACTCACATTCTGAACGGAATACAGCGATTTGGGAAGTGCATCAAGAGCTTGGAGAAGCTTATCGGTGGAAGGCAATGGATCAACAAGCACTTTCTCTTATGATCAATACACTACGACCGACCGCATCAGGAAAACATCGGAGACGAAGGATCGTCAAACAGCTGAGTAGAGTGCAAATTATGCTTCACACCAAGCTTGTTAAGGGCTTATGGCTGAGAATATTCTTCGACCCAAAGATCCGGGTGTGGTATGGCCTCAAGGCGTTCTGCCACGTAATTTCCTCATTATGGTCTATGCGTCGACCTGCGGAAGAAGCAAGCAGGAACGCGTCAGAAGCGCCGTCCCACAGTATGTCGCGCCAATAAGCCACCCGATAGGCAACGATAATGGATCATGATAAAGGACGAACCGTCCTGGCCCATCGAGGCTTCAGTGGTTCGTGCTGTCTCATCCCTTCATCTAATTCTCTCGCCGGCTGACTCCCACTACATTCCGACTAGCCACTGTAGTCCGTTACAGGCTGCCTTTTGCGAAGGACGCAGCAGGTAGCTGGTTAATCCGTTCCCTTCCTCAACCGCTACTACTTACAGCCTTCTTAGAAGCTTTTATATACTCATACCTGATTTCGCGTTGACTGGTAGCTTTGGAAAAGAATGGCCGACCCCTTCTCCACCTTTTCAGCAGTAGTCAGCGTCGTCGACACTGGAAGCAAGGTTTCCGTTAAACTGATCAAAGTAATCCATAGCTTGGTCAAAGCACCAGACTCCTTGCTCGACCTATCTAATGAAGTCACAAATCTTCAACGAGTGTTAGACCAGGTTCTAGCGGCAGAGCGGTCTATTCGCAGCCGAAATTCTGAACAAGATGCGCAATTCCTGGCCGCTCTTCAGCCCCAAATTGATCAGGCCAATACTTGTCTTGGCAAATTAAGCAAACATGTCGACAGGTTTCAGCAACCAAAGTCGTTAGCATAGAGAAGCAAGTGGGTGTGGAAGCAGTCTTTTGTCGCCAAGATCCAAAATGAGCTTCAGAAGATTCGTCAGCGAATTCTTGAGCTCATGACAATGTATTCTATGTAAGTTTCGGTTACCGACCTTGTTCATAACCAAAATTAACTTCATAGAGTAGCTTAAATGGACCTCGATTCGAACTTGCTTTCCATTCCCTCGATACACATGGCAAGGTACTCGAGAAAGAAATCTTGGCTTTACAGCAAAACCAAAGTAATACTTTTCGATCATTTCAAACAGAGTATCAAAGCATCAATTCTCAAAGTCAAAACGCCTTGCGAGCTACTCAATCGTATCATGGAAAAGCTCAATAGTCTGCAGGAGGACCAGAACCAGAATAATTCGACCTCAACAGCTACTGTCATGGCCGCTATCAGTGACTCACAACAAGAAATGAGTTCCAAAATCCAGCTAAATGTCGAAAACACGCGGGATTATCTGTCGAAAAGACTGGACGTGGCTCAGCAGGGTACTGATCGCCAGACATCGATGATTAGTGAAATTCTTATGTTGCAACAGCGGCATTGTTGTCAAACGTCATCTAATTCCGATTCCCGGGTTCCTAATATCACTCAATTGGCACCTATGCCGTCGAGTTTCCGACAGCTCAAACAGACATACTGAAGTCATCACTGCTACTTTTGAGCAGCGACAAAACTACTGTTCCCGTGATTGCAACTGCAAGTGTCATATTAGTTGCAAGTATCAAACTCGCTTCAATTTCGGCTGCATGCTTGGGCGTCTTGCTGGCGGATTTCACGGCTTTCCATTCATCGGGTCGCATTGTGACAACTCGAGTTGTAAAGCTAGAAGAGGGACGTCTTTCCGGGCAACTTACGTCTTTCCAGCTTGGCTATTGCGTTATTCCGCTCACCTTACGCTCGAAACGTCCTCTATTAAATGGCTTGCCTTTTCCATTCAACCCAAACGTAGGATCAAGGGTCGTTCTGATAACGCTCTTTTCGACGCGGTCTTTTGTGGCGACGTCAAACTCGTGAAGCAAATTCTCAAGGACCAACCTCAACTTGCCACAGACGTGACGGATGAAGACGGTACTACGCTTGCTGGTTGGTTCTGCGACAACCGGCGTGGTAATGCCACGGAGATGTGGCAAGTCCTTGTTGGAAGTGGCGTCGACCCTTACGCAGAAGATGGTTTCGGATTTTCGCCCATGGATATGATCGCTAAAGAGCGAGTTTTATATGACGAGACTTGCATAAACACGTTCCACAATGAGGTCTTCGCCCTCCCACGTTCTCACTACGAATACGAACTGGGATGGACGTATCTCCATAGACTTCAGGTTGGCTGGTATCAAACCAACATTGTGGAAGTATTGAAAGATGCAGATTCCTACATCCTCAACGATATTAACTCTCAGGATAAATTTGGCTTAACTCCACTATCGCTGGCAGCACTCAGGGGTGACAGTCCTGCAACACGGGCGCTCCTAGAAGCCGGTGCGCGAACAGATATAGGTGTCGTGGGTAATGAAAAAAAGCTTCCAATTTTCCAAAGTCTGTGGATAAGAAGCAGCGACGTCTTTTGGGAATTCGTTAACGCTGGAGTCGACTTTCGAGCTGAAGATTCTAACGGTCTCAGTTTGCTTCACCACGCTTGCCTACACAAGGTGTCCACGAAGATCATCGAGTTTCTCGTCAAAAACGGCGTCAAGGCTAACAATTCCTCGGCATCTGGAGTATCGCCATTCATAATAGCTCTAGATGACGACTTATCCGATGCCCTCCAGCTCTTCCTTGACCATGGAGAAGATCCGAATTGGACGGATAAGAAAGGCGAAACGGCATTGATGAGGGCGATTAGATACGAAGCTGATGAAAACGTGCAACTTCTTCTTAGATACGGCGCGGATTACACCAGAGAGGATAAGTGGAAGCAAACAATTCTGCATTATGCATCAAAGGCCGAGAATCCCGAAATTTTTCATGTTTTGATTGCGCACGGGTTGGTTGGAATGGACATTAACGCCGAGAATGAGGGAGGTTGGAGTCCGCTGGGCTTGGTTCCATGTGCGCCTAACCAACGTGAGTTCGTGAAACTGCTATGCGCTGTGGAAGCCGCCAATGCGAGGGCTGCAGCGTTAAGGGAAGTCAAGCAGGCAAATGCTAGACGTGCTGACCATCAGAAAGAGAAGGATGATGAATCGCTCCTATGGGAGACCGAGTCGGAAGGCAGCAGCGAATCGCGGGAGGCTGGCTCAAAGCATAGTAGCTCAAATGGCACTGACCCGATCGATGGCACAGTGCCTCATAGGAGTCCAAATATGACAGCTCGGAAGAGAGTGAGCAAAAAGAGGAATGGTTTGACGCGGAGTGAAAGAAAAGAGCAGAGATTCATACTCGGACGGTCTTTATATACTTGCCAGGTTCCTCATCGCACGTCTACACGCCGACTCGCTTCTTAATACAAGGACGAAGCAGAAAGTGCTATCTACACTGGACCGCTTTCACAAGTGTCCGTAACGCTCGATGAGGCCTGTAGAGAGGCAATTAAATGGATAGACGGGTAACTGGCTGAAGACTCTTAAGGTGAGGCCGGTTTTACAGCATACCATAACTTAACAAATGAATCGAGTCAATGCTATTTGTACATTACTATCCTATGGGGTGGTCTAGAACGGCAACAATTGCAAGGGACAGAGCACATTCGAATCATAGTCCTAAAGACAGACCCATGCGCCGACAATGGATTTACCATCAAACAATAATCCCACCGTTTCAACCACTGCACATGATGCAAGCTTCCTTGTTCTCAATGCTGCATTGCAAGACGGCATCGGCATAGATGTCCTCCTCGCGATCCTTACTCTCATCCTCACTGTCCTCAGCCTGCTTGTCCTTGGTGTCATCGACGGCCGGCTCGGGCAGCTTGACGTCTTCAACGCCATTCGCCTTTGGAGCATCAGCGACGAGGAGCTTTGGGCTATCGCCCTCCTCGGCGTCAGCCTTAAACACAGGAGCCTTCATTGGGCTGACAGCGTTCTTCTTGCTTGGCGACGACATGATGGGAAGCGACTCATGATGACCATTGACCGCCTTGGGCGTCTTCGGCTCTTTCCGTGGGCTTTCAGGCGTGCCATTGGGTGTCTTTGACTGATACATGGGCCGTGGTACAGCCGAGTAGCTGGACTGGTACGCTCCGGGAATCGTTCGCTTCTTGCCAGTGCCTGGAGTGCGCGCAACGTTGGTGTCTTGGACCTTGAGAGCCTCTTGGTCGACGGTGAACTGAATAGGAGCCGAGGCAGCCATGGTACGCAGATAGTACATGCCGGTCTTGAGGCCAAGCTTCCAGCCCGCAAAGTGCATGCTGGTGATCTTGCCCATGGTAGGCTCTTTCATGTGGATGTTGAGAGATTGTGACTGATCGATGAAGGCTCCTCGGTCGGCAGCCATCTGAACGATGGTGCGCTGACTGATCTCCCAGACAGTCTTATACAAGGCCTTGATGTCATCAGGAATGTTGGGAATGCGTTGAATGGATCCACCATCGGCAATGATTCGATTCTTCATGTTATCAGACCACAGTCCGAGATCCACAAGATCCTTCAGCAGCCAGGGGTTGACAACTTGGAACTCTCCAGCAAGAACGCGGCGGGAGTAAATGTTGGAGGTGTAAGGCTCGAAACATTCATTGTTTCCGAGGATTTGGGACGTTGAGGCAGTAGGCATGGGAGCAACTAGCAGCGAATTTCGAACTCCATGCTGAGCGATATCAGCTTTGAGACTACCCCAGTCCCACAGGTCGGTAGGAGTGACGTTCCACATATCATACTGAAGAATGCCCTGAGAAATTGGCGAGCCTGGATAAGTCTCATATTTGCCTTGCTCTTTCGCCAATTGGGAAGAAGCGGTAAGGGCAGCATGATAGATGGTCTCGAAAATCTGAATGTTGAGGAGCTTGGCCTCAGGAGAATCGAAAGGCATGCGCAGAGCAAGGAAGGCATCAGCCAGACCCTGAACACCGACGCCGATTGGGCGATGACGGAAGTTGCTCTTTCTTGCCTCTGGCACTGGATAGTGATTGATGTCGATGATCTTGTTCAGGTTGCGAACAACGACTTGGGTCACTTTATGGAGCTTCTTGAAGTCGTATGACCCCTCGTTAACATCGACGAAAGAAGGGAGAGCAAGAGACGCCAGGTTGCAGACAGCGACCTCGTCGGGAGCAGAGTATTCGACAATCTCGCAGCAAAGGTTTGAACTCCGGATGGTGCCGAGATTCTTCTGGTTGCTCTTCCTGTTGCAGTGGTCTTTGTAGAGCATGAAGGGGTTGCCGGTCTCCGTCTGGGACTGTAGGATAGCATACCAAAGTTTCTGTGCTCGCACTGTCTCGCGTCCACGACCCTCCTTCTCGTAGCTACCAACAGATTAGTGGCGTTTTGGTATTGCATGGGTGAGAAAATACCGTTCATAGAGAGCTTCAAACTCATCGCCATACACATCAGCAAGACCCGGAGCCTCATTGGGACAGAAGAGAGTCCAGTTGCCGTTGGCCTCGACACGTTTCATGAAGAGATCTGGGACCCAGAGAGCGTAGAAGAGATCACGGGCGCGATTCTCTTCCTTACCGTGATTCTTTCGGAGATCCAACCAGCCAAAGACATCGGCGTGCCATGGCTCGAGATAGATTGCGAAAGCTCCGGGACGTTTGTTACCACCTTGGTCAACATAGCGAGCAGTAGCATCGTAGACACGTAGCATAGGAATGAGACCGTTGGAGGTTCCATTGGTGCCGCCAATGTATGATCCGGTGGCGCGAATGCGATGAACGTTCAGCCCAATACCGCCAGCGCTCTTTGATATCATGGCGCATGTCTTCAGAGTGTCGTAGATGCCCTCAATGCTATCTCCTTTCATGTCAACGAGGAAGCAGGAAGAAAGCTGTGGGCGCGGGGTCCCGGCGTTGAAGAGGGTTGGAGACGCGTGAGTAAAATACTTGTTCGACATGAGGTTATACGTTTCAATCGCATGCTCGATGTCATCACCGTGAACGCCAACGGCAACGCGCATGATCATTTGCTGTGGTCGCTCGGCGACTTTACCATTGATGCGAAGAAGGTAAGACCGCTCAAGAGTCTTGAAGCCAAAGTATTGGTAGTTGAAGTCACGGTCGTATACGATGGCAGAGTTCAATTCATCAGCATGCTTCATGACAGTTTCATAGGTCTGCTGCGAGATCATGGGGCAGTGCTCGTTGTTCTTCGGGTTCACATAGTCGTACAAGTCCTGAATAACGGCGGAGAACTGCTTCTTTGTTTGCTTGTGTAAGTTGGACACGGCGATACGAGCGGCGAGGATGGCATAGTCGGGATGGGTCACAGTCATATAAGCTGCGGTCTCGGCGGCCTTTGGGAGTTAGTGACTTCACGAAAGTGTGGCAAATCACAAGACTTACGAGGTTGTCGAGCTCGACGGTGGTGACGCCCTGATACACGCCGGAAATTACTTTCTGCGTGATGGCGGCAGGATCTACGTGTTCCGGATCGAGGCCATAGCAAAGTCGTGATACTCGAGCCGTGATCTTGTCGAATTGGACGCGTTCCTTACGTCCATCTGGTGTGAATGTCAGTGCGGTTGCATGAGGATGGGCACGTTGCTGACGCGATGCGGCATGGAGACTTGAAGGGATGGAACGGGGCTCTGAACTTACCTCTCTTGTAAACGTACATGGCGTCTGTATCTTCTTCACTAAGCTCTAGTGAAGCTAAGATGGAAGACGGCGGCAAGTTACAGGAAGTAGTAAGATGGTGGCGGGCGAAGAGAACTTTTCTCGTCTTTGACTGCTCTTCCAATTTGCTGGAACAAAGCGAGACGAGAAGACTCTAGGCAAAGCAAGAGGCGAAGCAATGGGATTAGTGGTGAAGAGAGGTGGAGGAAGAGGGACGACGACTCGAGATGTATATAAAGAATGGCGAGGAAGCACGGGCGGAAGCGCGTACCGTGAAAGCGCGTCACAAACAAACCGCCCTTAATCAGCGTCATTGTGCGATGCTCCACCATGATTGGCATGCTGCCTAGTCTCTAAGCTGTATCGGGCTAAATGGACCTTGCATCATGAAAGTCTGAGCAAAGCGATTGACCTTGCCATCCACCATTACAAGTCGTCGGCGAGATAATACAACAATAAGTAGTCCGTAAACAAAGTCCGAGCCAAGTGATCCCTTGAATTGATTGAATTTGCACGTCAATTGGCCCAGGTTGAGGCCTGAATGTCACCCGAACACCATGTTCGCCTCCACACCCTCGTCCGCAATTACGTCTCCGTACGGCTATGAAAGTATTTTACGCACCCACAAATGAACAGGCAAGGGAAGAGAGTCACAAACTGTCTACAGTCCATTAACTTAATATTAACAAGTTTGTGCTGCGCCACCCTTCTGCCTCTCCACCATCCCGTGTGTTTTGAAGCCTCTAAGCCTAGGAAATCCAAACGAGAAAGAGCAAAAACAACCCAACTCAGCCCAGTTTTGATCATCGAAGAGCTTTTCGATTGTCAAATTGACAGTAGTCGATGACAGTCCAAGTGATAACGGTTTTGGCAAAGGCGCAAAACGCGAAGCAGAGCTCGCCTGAATAACGCCGCGCTGCGTCCCAGCCCAATAATCAAAGCAACAAGAGTGGCAGGATCCGCGATGTGAGAAAGATAAAGTTGCGCCTATGCTCGTGCACACGCAAAATCTATTCGTTCCGTTCTCGGTGTACGTTCAGGTTAATGAGAGATGGTTGTGTGACTGACGCCTCATGTCGACATTTGGCTGAACCAAACTGAAGACTGGGGCATAAGACGCGTCGGAGGATGAAAAGTTGACCGTACCCTTATAGCAGACCGCATGTGAGAAGTTGGTAGATAATGTGCTGTATATTGGTAGTGTGGAGCAATAATAACTCCAAGGAAAGACCGACGTGATCATGACAATCGTGCGGAGCATGGCCTGAGGTGAGAGCCGAAGATCTATGCTGTCCCGAAATATGCAACAAGTATTAAGCGAGGTGCAATGCTTTGTTGTGCTCGAGAAAGAGGGCTAGTTTCGCAGACGGACCAAAGAAAAGGAGATCGAGCGGACATTTCGAGGCGCTTTCGTATTGAGAAGATCTAAAATCTGCTCCAGAAACAGAGAACAGAGGATAAGGTGATCATGCTGGCAACAAAGTTAGCGAATGCAGCTAGCATCGGTCGGCAATGGAACTTACCACAACACAACACCTTCATTAGCTTCTGCCACCCGCTTAGATTTGGCTCTTCTGGTGTTACCCTTGGCATTTGCGCTTGTTGGTGTGGGGCTTGCATTTGCTGCGGTTGGATCGCACTGTTGCGTGGCTGGATGTTTTGCTGGCTTTGCGTGAATTGTGCAACGGTAGACCCTTCTGGCAGTCTGAAGTCTTGCGCAGACTGTCGTTTCTGCCCAGAAGGTTCTGGAGTGAAGGCTCCAGAATCGCCTCGCCGCTGAGGATGGCGCACACCACTGCCAACTGCAGCTCTTGTCGCACCGGGCTTCGGTAGATCTGCATTGAGGCGATCGTGTGGGATGGGCGTCTTCACTGGCCGTGAGCTATGAAGCTCTTGTCTCGATGCGTTAGGGATTCCGTGATTCAGGTGTGCGGCCGTTGGGTGCTGCTTTATCGCCTCCCATCCCTTGCCATTGTGAAGCTTCATCCAGTCATATTCGCCATCTTCAACTTCTCCGGTGCTCTTGAGTGCTTGAGTGAAAAGATCACGTAGGTAATCGTAATCAGGTGTATCCTCGAATCCAAGGTTGCGGACATAGCTGAGGTATTTGTTGAACTCTTCTGTTTTCATTGTTAGTGAAACCGGATTTCAAAAGGCGTAGGATGTGTAGAGCTTTACCTGGAAAGCCGTCACAGAGGTCCTTGATAGGAGTTGTCTGTTTCTTTTCCCCAATCTTCTCGTACTTCTGTTTGTTGGTGGCAGCTTTGAGGCCTTGCCACGGAAGGCCTCCTCTAAGGAAATACATGAATACATGACCGAGAGCTTCGAGATCGTCTCTCCTAGACTGTTCTCTTCCCAAGTGTGTGTTGATACTCATGTAACGGGCCGTGCCTGATAGGGATTTGCGTTCCCTATATGGGATGTGCTGTTTCGTCTTCGGGTCACGGTATTGTTTGGCCATGCCAAAGTCAACCACGTGAATAACATTGGCAGACTTTGTTCCTGGTCTTCCGATGAGGAAGTTGTCTGGTTTGATGTCACGGTAGATGAGATTCTTCTCGTGGATGGTTTGTACGCGAGAAAGCTGGCGATCGTCAGTAAAGGCCACGAGAGGTTGATTAGACACAAACTCACCATCTGCTTTGCAACCATTACCACAGTCTTTATGGAGAACTTTCGATGGCAATGGTCGAAGAGGTCTTCTAGACTCGGGCCTAGAAGGTCGATGACCAGGATGTTGTGAAGGCCCTCCTGGCCGAAGTAATACACGTTAGGAATACCAGCTACGTCTTGTTAGCAAATACACATATTCATTACGGGCAGAGACGCAATAAGGAAGACAACTGGAAGGGGTTGTTGAGAGATGTCGATGAAGGCCTTGAAGACCAATCGCTTGCCAAAGGGGTCACATCGTGTGGGCGATCAATGATGTTGTAGGTGTACTTACGACATCCTACGAGAATCTTGTACGTCCTGTACTCATCTCGCAATTGAGGAGCATCGCTCTTTCTGGGTTCCTGTTCTTCTGTGAGTGGATCGCGTGTCGATGGCGGAGACGTGAGAGCACATACAAACTTGATGGCTACTTGCTGGTTGTTCAACAGGTTTGTTCCTTCGAATATCACGCCGAATGAGCCCTCGCCGATTTTCTTTCCGACGCGATAATGGACGCCCACGACGTTGCTCGACGACGACGCCATTGCTCAGGCTCAGGAGCGGATGAGTGGAGTAGGCTCCAGTAACGCAGTCGATCAGGAGCAGGTTGCACCTTGGAGCCAACGTCCACAATGGCGATGTAAGTGGTGGAAGTGGGAGAGTGAATCGAGCTGGCTGTGGATGGCAGAAACAGCAGCAGACGTCGAGGAACGAGGTTTGAGAGGGTTCGTGATGAGTTTGAAGATGGGAGAGGTGCAGCCAAGAAAGCGGCGCAGCGAGAATCCAACGGCACTCTGGGCTGGCTTTGGTGCTGCGCTGCCCTCGCTGGGGGCTTTTAGGTAAGCGACAGACAGCCCATAGGGGGCTCTAGCGGCACGTCAAATAAATGGCAGGCTCTAGGACGGCCTTGCTTTAAACGCGATCCCCCCCGGACGGCACCAAACCTGCTCCAAGCGATGAACTTGAGATGCGGAGAAAATGTTACCTTCGACTTCGTTGTTGTACACTGCTGTGCTTAGCCAAAGAGCCATGTCACTCGGGGAAATATATTCGTTTCGCTCTGGCTTCCATCAGGCCGACCTCCCCATGGCTCGGTCGGCCGTCAAGCCCATCCTGGGACTGCACCGCCGGGCTTGATTTGGGTGCAGTCTCCAATCAACCCGGTTCTGCTGCGGTCTTCTCCCTGTAGGGGGATCTCGATTTCTGCGAACCAACCGTTCTTTGTGGAGGACCAGCTGTCCCTCAATGCTGTAACCACCTACGGCGAGTTACCAGCAGGGTTGCATCTTCTCACCTAACAGCACCATCTTTCGCCTAGCATCGCAGGCATTGTGATTGACCCTGCACTCTCAAACGCATGTTTTATGCTCTTCTTGAACGGTAACGGCTGAAGCGCTCACTCCCGCCTTCACATCATCCGTGCGCTCGGAGATCGACCGGACGCACAGTGCCACGAGACACGGGGTTTGAAATTTTCAACGCGGCTGATTACGGTACTCGCAACGCCGGAGTACTCCGTCCTCGATAGAAGTTAGGAGGGCGGAGTGTGGTTTGAATTTTAAAGTTTCGGTGATTTTATGAGTCCGATATAGATCTTAACGGTTTGAGTTAGGCAACTTTAGCCTCGGGAAGCTGCCTTTCCCCATGTTTTTGGCTGAGAGCCTCAAATTTTAGCTATGCGCTCCAGAAAAGAAAGCATTGAGACGTCACAGCATTTACATAAGGCTTCAGTCCTTAGACGGCGTGCCAGATTCGACTTCTCATGGTTCTTGTCTGACGAAACCTATTTCGTCAATGAAACTGGTCTGCTAACTTCCAGTAAGGCATACCATAACTTTAAGCCGGCAACGCCATCACGTTGTTACTTCTGGTCAACTTGGAGAGAAGGAATATGCGTCTGGCATACAGTTTGAATAAAGCTATCTAGTCTTGCAATTTTCGTTGTGTCGTACTCTCCCTGGATGCTAGGTCGATCAGAAGGCTTATGTTGCTTGCGTATACTCGTGACATGTCTTCATATCCCATCCACTCAAGTTCGGCGATAACCGATGCTGATATCATTCTCTTATCACTACCAAGAGATGCTAATTCACCAATTGTCTACACTCGCCCAATCTTTCGTTCAGCCCACTATTGATGCGACACATTGGCGTTTTGGAACGGGCCGTCGAGCTTCTCAGGCGCGTTGGATGCGTTCGTCATGTTGGTAGACAATCAGCTACCCCAGCTAGAAGAAGCCAAGTCCATTACTCTTTAAAGGTAGAGCCTGTTCATTCGGCAGAGGCGAAACAACATCCACCGAACGACCTTCGTGCTAGTCCCAGTAGCCCTCAGACTCGCCTGGCTAAGTAAGCGTGATAAACTCTCATCTTCGTGAGAGCCGCCTCAAATGTAACGGCAGCTTTGGTCTAGACTCATCGCATTCGAACTCCTGCGAACTGTCGCCGATCTTCGTATGAGTGGCAAATGGAAATATGTTCGGCGTTACTTGACAGATTCTGAGCCAAACCGGCTGGGTAGGCGAGAGTTAGTTTACAGATCTCCGATCAGGTTGGTAGGCTCGGAAGTACTTGTACCAACGTTAGCATTATCCACAAGAGAATCACCCGTTGGTTCGGCATGACCAGTATTCGGTAGAAGGCTTGGAAAGTGGTAGTGGCAGCGTATCGATAGCATAACCGGAGTAAAAGACTGCGAGTGGAGCCTAGTAGATTGCATACTCTCACCAGTCAAAACCGTGCAGAATTCAAAGTAGACCCAGAATTGGTCCCACAGTTCGCCCGCAGGCTGTGATACATTTGTCAAGGGTACCAAGCCGACTCAACGGCTTCGGAAAGTCGGCAACTGCCAAAACTTTCGGACGGCTCCACACGTGGCCCATACCGTGTCGTTGGGCTAATTCCTGTAGAGTAAGGTGGGAGTCTCGAGGCTGGCGAGTCAGAAAGCCACACAATGAGAAGACGCGAAAGACCCAAATGAATAGAGGAGTACCATCGGTGGAAAGAAAAGTGGAACAACTTTGTCGTCGGCACCGATCAAAGGACTTGGAAAATCCGAGTTGATCTCCAGCCGAACCGCATTACATCACGAAGCGAGTTGGTATGTAGAAGTTGGAGAAGGAGCGCAGGCAAGCGCATGGACTGGTGGTGGCTCTGTCACGCTTGGTGAGGCGCTCACAGTTGTTGAAGAGAACACAACGTAATGAGATGAAGTGCACAAAGGTTCCTTGCAGCGTTGGGAGGCCCCTTGACTCTACCGGCGCGTTCCTGAAAATCGTTCGGGATTGGCCGTCCGGACTGCCCAGCCGGCGATTCAACTGGCCAGTGGTGTTTACTACGTGAGCCGCCTTGCCTAAACGAGACACAGTGAAACAAACTATCCACTTTGTTCCGAGGCACCTTTTCGGTGCGGCGGTTGGGTAGCGATGAGGGAGAAGCCGGCAGTGGGAAAAACTCAAGTTCTGGCCTGGGAGCGAATACAAAGACGCAAGATGGGCGGTTTTGGTGATGGATGGCAAGCCGAAGAAAAACTCTTCTGCAAAAGTTGTGGAGAAGTGGTGGGCTAGACGGCGAGCAACCTCCTGGAAGAGCTTGCCACGACACGCCAAGTCGACGGGACTGGGACCCAAACAGAAGCGTTCACGTACAGCCGCCACACGGCGGTGCTTCGATTGGCTGAGAGGCTCGCTACGCCGTCCCTGAGGCCCTGCTGCAGGGGGCGGGTCCCCTTCTGACCAAAGGAACCCAACACAACTTACCTTACCTGACTCCGAACTCCACGCCGCTTCCTTCCTCTCACCTTCGCCGCTCCCTCCGATCACTTCTTCCTCCAGCGTCCGTAGTTTGCAGTCCTTTCCTTCCTTTCTCAACCACTCTCTACACTTATAAGACCGGCAGCGCATCCTCGCCCTGTCTCGCTCTCTACAGGCTTGAGGCTTGCTGGCGTGTTCATCCTTTCATTTCTGCAACACTCGATTTTTGCAACACTTTGTTCGCCGCTCATTCGATCGAACGCTCAAGGACTGGATTAGCCTTCGACAATCATTCAACAGAAAACTACAACCTTCACCCGTGCGAAACACCAACCAGGAATTTGCAGAGTTACCAGCTATCTTCCAAATACCGCCAGTTGCGCTCTGTGACCCCGTATATCACAGCATCGGTACCTTACCTTCCTTCGCAACTCTCCCAGGACTCCATTCATTACGACCTGTCCCAATGAAGATTAACGAAATCGTCGCGCTTTCTGCGCTCGTGGCCGCGGTCTCGGCCGCCGCGGTTCCCGCCCGTAACAAACGCCAAGATACCATTTACTACTCGACGACGACCGACATCATCACCGACGTCGTGTGGACCACGACCACGGTGTGGGTTCAGCCTAGTGCCTCAGCCCAGCAGCAGATTGGTGGCTTCTTCGAGTCCTACAGTCAATCAACCCTCAGCTCTGTCACGGCCGCCCCTGTTGCTGTCAACGCCCCTGATGTTGTCAACGCCCCTGCTGCGCCCGCACCGTCTACAAGTACGACATCGACAACGTCTGCGGCGGCGGTTCCAGCCGTTGATCCCCCAGCGCCCTCTCCTACGACAACGACCACCTCGGCCGACCCACCGGCACCCTCTCCCGCCGCACCTACTGCTTCTCCAGCCGCCACTACCAGCTCCAGCTCCGGTGGCCAAGGCCAGTACATTGGCGACATGACCTACTACGACGTCTCTGTCGGTCTAGGCAGCTGCGGTACGCAAGGCACAAACAGTCAGGATCTCGTTGCTCTCGCTGCCGACGTAATGCAGAACCCTGCCAACCCCAATGCCAACCCCAAGTGTGGTCAGACCATCAACATCTACTACAACGGCGAAACGCACACTGGCACCGTCTACGACACCTGCCCTACGTGCGACGGCGGCTCGATCGATGTTACCCAGGAGCTGTTCCTGAAGGTCGCTCCTAACGGCGATGGTCGCGTGCATGATGTCAGCTGGTCCTTCGCCTAGTCATCTAGCGAGCCGCTTCTTCACTTCTTGTCCATCATTCAGATGATTTTATCCAGTGATTATTCTTTTCGCTGTTGAAGCTTCAACGAAGAAACCACTATGCAAGCATGCGACGAGCTAGCGCCGCAGGCTCAGCGCTTTGCACGACATGACGATCAACAAGCATATCTAACACTTCCGCCGACGCCATTGAGCAAGGCGTACATCGATTTGAATGGTGTCGTATACCCCAATGCGCATGCATGGGGAACCAAGACATCCATTCAGGCTTCATTTCGCGAATACATGTCAGAGTATATACGTAGATGCATCAATGCAACGGCGTGTACTTGATTGATTACATTCGTTCATTTTCTGTGTGCTGTCTGTGCCAACGTGAGCTTTGTTCAATTACAAACTACAATTACTACAAAGCAACAGGATTCAAAGCCATGGAGGCTACCAGCAGCATCGTCGTCCACCAGAACATGCTCTTATTCCCACTTTTGAATGCCTGTAAATGACGGCAGTCACATTCCAAGTTGCTGGATTTTGTCTAGGGCTACATCAATTCTATAAGTTAGCCCTCCCTTACGCGAATATATACAATCATTAAGACTTATTACGGGCAAATATTATCGAAGTGACTACTGTTTCACGCTGTCTTCTGCCTTGAATGCAAGTAATCAGCCCTCGAACTTCCTGCTCAGGTCATTTCGTCTTCGAGTGCAGCAGGAGGAAATGCACATCCTTGATACTCCTTCACGGGATGGCATGCCAAGTGAGTGGCGATTCCAACCCAACTTCGAGTTAGTTAAAGCACTGGCGGAAATAGGCCTTTTAGCAGTAAGGCACAGAGATTTGCGAAGCACCGGTTCAGCCGACAAAGGCCGATTACTGGAAGTAAGCAAGGTAGAAGGTGAGGAATAGTCGGCCAAGATATTCTAAACGACTCTTATGAGAATAAATCACGTCACGATGTCAGCATGGCAAAGTCAAGCAGTGCTGGAAGGCAGAAGAAAACGACACAGGAAGCATTTCAATGGCGGAGGCGCAACGTCGGCGCAGCTAAGAGCTGGCGGTGGTCTGATGTGCCACTCGTCAAGCTGAACCTGCAAATGGTGCATGTCTGCGGTGCATTTCAGCTGTAGGATCTCGAAAGGCCTTTCCGAACGTAAACAGGTGTCAAATGATGTACGAGAGGTCCCGAACAGGGCGGAGCTGACCGGATGTCGAAGCAGTAGGGCCGCAGAGTGTCCCTTGACTCGGCGCACAGTTCATCGGATGCGTGGCAGGACGAACGGGCCAACGTGGGAAATCGACAATCCGGCGGTCGACTGGCTGGTGATGATATGGAAAATGATGTGGGCCGTCGCAAAGTGTAAAGGCAAGAAACAAGACGAGTGGCGGGGATTGATTGGCGTTCATAAAGTTTCTCGATGAGGAAGGACAGCGCATAGAACCAGCACAGTCCGCCGAGGATTCAATAGTGCGCCCGCAAATTTATTGTAGCCTCCCGCGTCCGCTGGCATTGTGCGCCATCGGTGATTCTCCGACAGCCACCCGAGCCAGATCTTCGCCTTAGGGGAGGGTGAGAGGGTCAATCGCAGCGCCGGCCTCCGTGCGTGATCTCGTCTTGGTTTTTTCTGGGCTGGATGTCATCGGATGACGGACCATGGCTTGGTATTGCGTTCTTGTGGCCCTAGCCATGAGAGCCCACCTTACTAGCTAATACGAGCGAGGTAATAATAGTCACAAGCGGTCCAATTACTGTCTTGTTTTGACTTCCAATTGGGGTTAGAGAAGGAGAGCTGCGTGGTGGAGAGCATAAACTCAGCCTCCTGGAGGAATAGAGAAGGGGACAAGCGGACCCAGGAAAAGGCCTTTGCAGCAAACACCGACAGATTGCATGACCTTCAGATGGGCCAGCATCTAATTCAAACGGAAACAAGCGCTGATACACCGTAGAAACTGTGGTTTGCGCAGTTGAAAAGGTAGCTTCTCGCTTGCCGGGCAAGCCGTATCTCTAAAGTCAAAAAGCCGGGGCGATGAGCCTTCTCTGGCCCCGACAGTACTGTAACATATTCTGTGGCTCCCGTAATCGACGCGGTCAGTCACTCACGCCGAACAGCTGTTTTGCAAAGAAAAAAATAAGTAGACCGAACGTCCATTCATACCTCCATCCATCGGCCCTCAACCGTCGGGCACTGGCTGGCTTGTGGAAACGGCGTGGGCCAGCCAGAAGAGATTAAAAAATACAAGGGTCCGGAGAGTCTCACATCCGTCGAAAGAGTGGGCAACGGCCCTGGTTAGATTCCACAGGCAGTTGGCTCGTACGCTTCTGTTTGTTCTTACCCAAGCACCGGAGCACCCCCAAGCACCCAAGCAAGTCTCGCATCGCCTCCTCCGCTCGCTTCAAAGACCACTGCAACCTTCGCTCTCCTCTTTTTCTCTCCAGACCTTCTTCATCCATCGACACCACCCACCTCCACGGCTTGCCTCCGACGCACGCACATTCCGTTGCATTGCTGACTGTGGCTCAGCGGATGGCACTCGGCATTCCATTGCCTTCAAGCCTGCGGTAGCTGCGCGCGCGCCCATCGCTATTTGTGAGCCGCGACCTCGTACCCGGCTCTGCAATCTACGCTCAGTGCACCCTTTGCCGGTTGCATTCGCCACGTTATTGCCAATATGTCCAACTCCACTGCATCCAGTAAGCCACTCCTTTCTTCCCTTTCACTGCATCCTCACCCTCGCTACACCTTCACCTTCGTTCGCTCGCCATCATGTCGTCTTCTTCCACGCCATTGTCGCAGTCGTCGCAGTCATCTGACAAGTCGTCCACCACAGTTTCTTCGGCCGGCGGAGGCAGCACTACAACGAGTCTCTCGTCAAGTGTTATTCTTACGTCTTCGCCCTCGCAATCCATCGCGACGTCGACTTCCACGGCTTCGTCGGCACCTCCATCCACCCAACTCGTCACGTCCATCGTGACCGCGTCAAACTCTGCCTCATCTTCGCAAGGGCCGCAAACCGTCATTATTACTCAAACAACATCGTCAACGCCATCGACGGCAACGGACACTGGTAGCTCAACATCTTCGACATCGTCAAGCACCGCCGTCAACGCGAACTCCAATAAGTCGAGTCATAATGGCTTGTCTGCCGGCGGTAAAACTGCTATTGCCGTCGTCATACCCGTCGTTGTTGTCGCCTTACTCCTGATTGCCTGCCTTTTCTTGTGGCGGAGGAGAAAGCAAAGAAAGAATGAGGAGGAAGAGCGCAAAAAGGAGATGGAGGAGTACGGCTACAACCCGAATCACGATCCGACCTTACCAGCCGTGGCCGCAACTGATGAGATAACTGAAGACCAGAGCGGCTACAGAGGATGGGGTACCACCAGCAACACCACCAGGAAGCCTTCAACCACCATCTCCGGAGGCATGACGCAACTATCCGACGGCGGCTATCACAGCCCGGGATCTCCAACACAGGGCGCGTCGGTTTCCGATCAGAACTCCGAAAATCCACTCATGGGCCATCATCGTGAGACGATGGACTCGGAAACCGTGGGTAATCTCGCCGCGGGTACAGCGGTCGGCGCAAGCAATGCCGGAGTGCGACGAGGACCTTCGAACGCTTCATCCGCCTACTCAGCCGGAGACCACTCAGCGAATTCAGGAGACGGTCGAGGACCGGTTCCCAACGGACAGCAAGAGTACTACACCGACAACGCGTACTATCAGCCAGGCCCGTATGAGAACACGTACGGCAACGGCCAACAGCCCGTAATCAGAGATAACCCAGCAAGGAGGAACACGAGGATTGAAAGACCAGATGTCTTCCCACATCAAGGCACCAGCGGAATAGCGCAGAACTTTTAAACGAAATAACGCGTTTCCATCTCTCTTTCCTTGTGGACTTATTGCTTTGGCCGGAGCATGGCGCGTCGGTGTTCTGGTTGTCTCTCCCTGAGGCATTGATTTGAATGTGACACAGTTTCTGCATCACTCCTACATCTCAAACGTGGAACTAGCCAACTTCCATCACTATTATCGATACATACGATCTCTATTACTACTGTTATAATAACGTTGACAACCCGATTTCTTTTTCAGTCATTCCAATGAGTATTTGGTTTGTGTCACCGTGCGCAGATTGAGCTACTTCGGCTCGACGCTTTGGCTCGACGCTTTGAGACAGGATGGACGTTCATAGTTTACTGTTGAGCTGGATGTAACTATAGGATCAGGATAGCAAAAATGACGAAGCTGTATACCCAGCCTTTCGACTCTCATTAGTCGCCTACGCGCTCTGGCTTCCCTTACCATCTACTCAAGGCATAGACACGAAACTGCAGACAATCAGCGGAAGATTTCGTTTATTTTCGATTTTACGAGAACGGGAGCTTCATCTGCTTGCTTCGAGTGGAAATAAGCAGTCATGGCTACTGGACCAATGCGATTTCTCTTTCCAGCGGAGCTGATGTTCAGCAATATCCTTCGAGGTGAGCCCCAACCGTAAGTAAACATTCCCCATCTTTCTTCATCGCCTCTATCTCATTTTTCATTTCTATTCACTTGGTCACGCAATTCAGCTACGCACTAGGTCATTCTAACCCTTCCATAATTACTTCCCACTCCCCTCGAGCTGAGACCACAACTTGCGGTCTAATGCTTGGCGATGACAAGTTCTTGCGCGCGATTCCCATTGATCTCACGTCTCGGGCCATCTGCGAGAGGCCTTCACTATACATTCCACCGACAGTGTGTAGTCCCCAATCCCGCACACTTCAACCTGAGCATACAGCCTGGCATCGTCAGATAGAGAGTGGTGGCGCGGACAGAAACGCAGCATCCTCTCCCGTGTCAAAATCGCAATCAACGACAACAACGGGTAGATGTAGATATTGTCAATGGTTCTTAACTTTTTTCACGCACGACAAGAGATTGAAGGTGAGACTTGGGTTTGAGAATTCAATTGATGACAACATTTCACGGTGATCTCCTTTGCTGCGGTGTCGGAAGTCTTCCTCAGCTTGAGGACATGATATCAAGCCTGCAACGGCCATAATTCTACTAGCTGCATTTCATCAATGCTAACGTATAAGTAGGAACAAGCTGGAGAGCCTATGCGACGCGAAGTTCCGCATGACTACCATCAACGAGAACCACGAGCCGATTGCCCTCGATGCACCAATGGCATGGAGCGTAAACCACGCCCTAAACATGTTTCTTACACGGATGTAGGTGATTTGGAAATTCCAAGCGAGAGCGCGACTCTGACATTGCCTACAGCTGTCTACTGACTTGATGCAACCACTGCTATGGATGCCTCTGCCGTGCGATATCACCTCATAATGCTTCGCGTACTCTCGAATTCATCAACGAGCAATGTGATCTAGTCAAGTTAGCAAGGCTCAAGCAACTACTTAGAGAGAAGGACTCAGAGCTCGATGCTCAAAGGGTCCAACTAGACGAACAGGACGATATCGCGATCAGTTCGTCAAGGCACGACTGACTTTAGCGCAAGAGTTCGAGATTGAGCGCAAGAGGCGTCTCAGAGTACCTGAAGCCAATATTTCGAAGATGGGAAAAGATATCGAAAGTGTGGAAAGTCGAGGGACAGAAATCAAAACGTTGAAGAGGGTACCAGAAGACGAGAGGATGAAATTGCAGAAGCAGCTTGAAAAAGAAAGAAGCAACTACCGAAGCCATACACGGAACTCGAAGCTGAGGATCAGGTGAAAAAGAATGGAGACTCTCAGATATATTCAATACCATGGCAAACCCAAGGGGGTAGTGAGAAGACAAAGAGCACGCATTCGTCACCGATCAACCGAACCTTCTACACCAGCCGCACCGAGCAGTGAAAGGTTGGAAAATCCCAATGAGCCCGAGGTAGAGGCTCACACCAACGGCGAGATCGATATCCTGCGGAGATTCTCTCTCTAGTGTTCCCTAAACAGTCTACGGAGTAACGATTCCCTAAGCGTCGGTGGGATAGAATGAGACAGGAGATCAGTAGCGTCCCTACGTGTGCATTTCATTGCTACATTCCTATTAGACAGTGTATCCCTCCTTCCCACCATTCGTATATAGAATTTGCTCTCAGGAATGTAACGAAATTGGGCTCAACTTCAACTCGATGCGGTTCAGTCTGAAAGTAATTCGGTAAACCCAGAGACCAATTTGGTGATTATAAGCCCAAATCTATACTCATTCCGCCTCCCACTTACCTTATGATAAGAAGATTCACAGTATCTAGGAGCAAATTGAGAATACTATGAAGGTATTCCATTTACCCTTCCCATAAGGGAAGCTGACATTAATCGTGTTTGGGGTCACCAATATCAACCAATAGGGCTCGCGGTATTATCAGCCGAGCTTAGAACGGCTGCTGACTTCGACAGATTTCAATTCGAACACACCATGAAATTTTTCTCTCCATTGATCCCTATCCACAATGTCTTTCTCGTCTCTCGTGTCAGACCTTACCTTCAAGGACAGTGTCCGTACCGAAACCGCCTCTCAAGTCTCCCGAGCGAAATCCTATGCTAGTACTGCCGCCACCAGTGTCAGCATCTCCGGCGACATCTCCAGTCAACTTCATGGCGGCTATAGCCACCCACTTGCAAGAGCATGGCAAGCTGAAAGGCAGTTGACAAAGGTATGATGTCGAGAACAAGCATGTCTCTGTACACAGGCTGACCAAGTTCCTGCAGTCTATGCTCATCTATCCTCTCTTCGTCTCCGACAACTCAGAAGATGAAACACTTATCCCTTCCCTACCGAACCAATACCGCCGAGGCCTTAACAAGATTATTCCCGCCATAGAACCTCTCGTGGCGAAAGGACTCCGATCTGTGATCCTTTTCGGCGTTCCTTTGGCGCCAGGCGCAAAGGATGCACTCGGAACCGCCGCCGACGACCCGAAAGGCCCGGTCATACAAGCCATCAAGCTACTGAGGCGGCGGTTCAGAGATCTCTTCATTGTGGCAGATGTATGCCTCTGCGAGTACACATCGCACGGGCACTGCGGTATCCTGCGCGAAGATGGAAGCTTGAACAACGCCATGTCCGTGGACCGGATATCAGATGTAGCGATGGCGTACGCGGAAGCCGGCGCACACTGCGTGGCGCCGTCGGACATGAACGACGGGCGCATCCGCGCGATCAAGCTGAAGCTGATCGAAGCGGGAATCGCGCACCAGGTGGTGCTGATGTCGTACGCGGCGAAGTTCAGCGGCTGCCTGTACGGGCCCTTCCGCGACGCCGCCGGCTCCTGCCCCAGCTTCGGCGACCGCAAGTGCTACCAGCTGCCGCCCGGCGGGCGCGGCCTCGCGCGGAGGGCTATCGTGCGTGACATCGGCGAGGGCGCCGACATCATCATGGTCAAGCCTGCCAGCCAGTACCTCGACATCATCAGCGACGCCAAGGACCTCGGCAAGGACCTGCCCATTGCCGCGTACCAGGTGTCCGGCGAGTTCGCCATGATCCACGCCGCTGCGAAGGCTGGCGTGTTTGATCTGAAGACTATGGCGTTTGAGAGCACCGAGGGCATTCTGCGGGCAGGTGCCAGCATCGTGATCAGCTACTTTACTCCGGAGTTCCTTGATTGGCTTACCACGTGATGGGTGTCACAATCGCATGGCATTGGCAAGCATATCAAAAGTATATATTGTACCATAGTCCACCACTTGTCCGGCAGCGCCGAATTTCATCACGTTCGTTTCTGATCTTCTCTCTGTTCCTGCATATCATGCATGCAGCTTGTAACACAACACCACAGTCGGTGCCACATGACTAATAAAGCACGTTTAGAAGATACCAGGTAAGATCCAGTATATCCAAGCATGCAATTCTTCAGTACTGTCGAAGAGGGAGGCGAGGACCGAGATCGGCAGTACTGTGGCGACGTTAATGTCTCGCACATGCTCAAGGCCATCCTTCAGAGAGCAGCTGTTTCCATCGTTGCCATTGTATGCTGCAAACGCTCTGCAATCTCTTGGTATATTAATAAATTTGCAACGCCGTTTCCCCGCAGGTAACGAATTCAGGTCAAACACTAACTATAATTAGCGACCGAGAAGCTGGCTTTCAGTTGAACGTGTTAGTGAACTAGGAAGAAACACCAAAGGCAGTCGGGCCAATGGGGAAGCGTGTTCTAACGAAGCGCGGGTACAGTTGGAAGTTGGCTCGGCGGGATCTCGTAACCGTGACCCGGGGTTTGTCGTGCCGTCTGGTAATTGAGATTTACCCTCGATGCTTTCAGAAGTGCCGGGTGAACCGATCTGATCAGATGCATACTCATCGTTGTCCGTTGTACGGTGCCTTTGCTGGACTACGTTTGAGGTTGTTTGGAGTGCCATAATCAACGAGGCGAGGACCCTGGTAGCTTCGTCTCTCCCATCACGATAAAGAGTTTAGCGGTTTCAGGGTGTCAGTGGTGAAATATTTTGCGAACGCTGATACATGCCAGATTGGTAATAATCTCAAGCGTCGAGGAATGCGCAGCCACGCGTGGAGCGAACGGCTTTGAGAGGCGTTCTGCAGCCTCACGCCGCGCAGGGTCGTCCACAGAAAGCAGCAGCAGCAGATGATCAGTTGGTATTAATTACAGCGCCATCGTGCCGATGAGATTGTGACAATGGAGCGGAAAGGAATGGGCTTGCCCTATAAGCGCTGAGATGTGGCCGGTCGGTAGCGCCAAAAGCTCAGACCTCCACACATGAAGGGAAGACAGTCGATCCCTTGGGCTTTTGCGGGGCATTCGCTTCATACCCAGCCAAAGCACTCTCCTTCGCTCCAACATCCTCATCCACCCTCACACGACTCATCCATTCTGTTTTGTTGGCTTTGTCTTGTTGTCCCTCTTGTCCCTTGACCTGTTCTTCCTCGTCGTCTTTTTTCCTTCGAGCCAATTGGCTCTGCTACTTGCCTGCCGCTTCGCCTGTGTCCCGGTGCCCCGGGCTAACGGTCTTCCTGCCTCGACCATTGGAACTGTCCAGCCATTCCGGCCTGAATATCAGACCCGTAATTCCTCCCGAGGGATTCGGAGTTGGACAAACCGTGGTCCTGTTCTCTCATGACATTCTCACAGCGTTTCCTTATAACTACGCCGTCACCGTATTGCATCTTGCCGCAGTGCCATCCTACAAACGCTTGTACTAAGACACCTAGATCGGGACGGCTGTAGACAGCCCAGCGTTACTACGACGAACACGCGATTATTTCGCTCCTTTGGCCATCCTGGCTAGACAGCAGCCGCCTTCGATTCAGAAGCCAGCTTCCTCTCGATCCACTAGAAGCCTTCGTTCTATGATGGCTACCATTGTTACCAGAGCACCTGCACTACCCACGCGTTCTTCCACCCCACCTCCACATATTACTATTAACACATCCGCACGAGGAACTCCTACGGCTATTCCGAACAAGCATATTCCCGTTTGTTCTCCTGGACCAAGACCGACTGGACTTGAGACTCCTCCCGCTTCTCCTCCGCAAAAGAACTCTGTTCTCGAAACTTCGTTCGTCCTTCACCCTCCTACCAAATTCGAAAGGCTTGAGGAATCGCCTCCTGTCTACTCCCTGTCTGCTTTGTCTTTTGCAGATGCCATCCACCGCCAATCAACTACACCTCTACCGGATCCAAAGCAGGTATTTCCTTGGTTGCATGGACTACATGCTGAGAATCAAATTCAACTATGTTTCTTCCTAGCTAGACGCAAAGCCGGTCGCAAGGTACCTCAATGCATTCGCGGCATATCCGTCGTTAAAGCCGGTGGAAACCTCTCCCATTCGAAATTGAAAGGCGCAATAGCACCAGACGAAATTCTACTCAACCACTCCGATGCCGAAGAATCTCAATCATTCATAGATGTGGACCCTCGGGACGGCTTCTCCGTTCGTAACTTTCAAATCCAAGCATGCAAAATGTCGACTGTTTCTGATATCATCGTTTATGGAGACGATACTACACCCAGAGAAGAGGTTTTGAATCTGGCTAGAAAGATATCTTACGCACAGCAAAATTGGCGGCATAGACTAATGATGGATGGCGACGAGCCTTTGGACTTTCACACCTTTGTTCTCTCTGGTCCGCTACGTTTCCCACTTCTAGTTGTCCATGCTCTAACATTGATACAGATCCATTCAAGGTCTTAGAAGAAAATCACAGTGGCCTCATTGTGCTGGATTCGAAAGGGTCCATGACTGGGAAAGTAATTGACTTTTGTACGTTGGCTGTTTGCATAGGGATGATACTAAGCTAACTTGGGTCAAAAGTTTACTGGGAACGCAAGGAGATGCGTGACATGTCTGAAGCTTCTGAAATCAGCCAAAATGTTTTCCTAGGTCCTACGCCGGAACCTGACCCTAACCAAACGCCAATCTCGGAAGAGATGTTTGACGTCTGTATTGAGACCAGCGACCTGGCTCAAGTACCAGAAGACCGTTCGTTGAGACTACTTAGCAAATCCCTCCAAGATTCTGAACGGAAGCCTCTCCATGTTGAGTTTCCATCCTCTGGTAGTATTATGCCACCGATCTGGCCTCAAACCGATGTGGACGGCCTGATGGCTATGTGTCGATGGATATATGGCTTGACCCACTCTTCTAACAGCGAGGATAGCTCACCCACAACTTCTATCGGAGATGAAAGCCTTAAGGACGGTGATGGAGACAGTATTATGCTTTCCACATTCGCCACGACGTCGAGCTCTTGCTCAGCAAATGAGAAGAGGATCCTTATCCACTGTGCGGACGGATACACGGAGACTTCTCTACTAGGACTTGCGTACTTGATGTATGCAGAGGGATTACCTGTTCATCAAGCTTGGGTCCAAATGCACCGTGAAAAGAAGCGGAACTTCTTCGCCTATCAGTCGGATGTCGCCCTCCTGACATCCATCCAACCTCGAATCCTTCAGGAGTCGCCAGCTTGGAATGGAGACATTTTGCGCATCAATGAACCACAATGGCTCACGAAGATCGACGGCAGCCTTCCGAGCAGGATCTTACCGTACATGTACCTTGGTAACCTTGGTCACGCTAACAACCCATCTCTTCTGAAAGAGCTGGGTATCACACGCATCCTTAGTGTTGGCGAACCCGTCAGCTGGACCACAGAGGTTATGGAGGAGTGGGGAGAAGATAACCTCCTCTTCATCGATCGTGTCCAGGACAATGGTGTAGACCCGCTGACTGAAGAATTCGATCGGTGCTTGAAGTTCATTGAGAAGGGCAAGCTCGACAACACAGCTACCCTCGTCCATTGCCGTGTCGGTGTAAGTAGGAGCGCGACTATCTGCATCGCCGAGGTCATGAATGAAATGGGGTTGAGTTTTCCACGGGCATAGTAAGTTCCATCTACGGCGTGCCTTTCGCGCGGCGTCGCCGAAGCACGATATGCTAATGACTTTGCTAGCTGTTTTGTGCGCGCACGGCGTCTTAACGTCATTATTCAGCCGCATCTACGCTTCACGTACGAGCTTCTCAAATGGGAAGAGTATCAGCGCATCAGACGCCGCTTGCCTTTGAGAAGGGAGCTTGAGTGGGCCACCGTCGCGAGGGAAATCGCGGCAATGAACAAGCCGTATTCGAGGCAGTGAATCCGATTGGGCTTGGCGGTGTGTCTGATTTGAGCATTTATGCATGCGTCGCTTCTACTGCACGGGCGGGAACACGTGGCTGCACCAATTCTGTTTTCCAAATTTCTTTTATCTGGATGGACTTACCACACGAAGTTATGATTACATGGCTACGATTGTATTCGTTATTGTCAGAAGGCATTTGTGACTCTCCTGGATCACGATCAGGCCAGGCGTCTGGCGTTTGACCTGGGTTATGCACGAGAGATGTCTTTTGAAAATGTTGCATGATAGCCGAGCATCAGGTACGGCAAAGTACACTGGCTGTTAGAAGGGGTCTGCATGCTCTGCGCGAGATGCCGAGTCAGGACTTCGGATGGGCCGGATGCATTGTCAAGACTTCGTGGGCGTTCTTGCTCTCGAGTTCACAGTTTGATTCGCTCACGTGTGTGTTTATATATCTCGTTTGAGATTCGGATTTTAGCAAGAATGTTGTGGAGCTGAATTGACAATAAAGTCCACCTGGACTGTTCTGATTCTTTCTATTTTCAGAACCCTAAGTATCATCGGGTACTAACACGCATTGTGAAATGCAAGCTCTATTGCAAGAAAAAGGTAACCTTAGGAGAGATATCTTATCTTTGGACCAGTCTCTGCGCAAACGAATAACGGTGAAATTAAGACTCATATGCCCTTGAGCTTATTGTCTTCATTATAAACTTGATGCGCCCGATATTGTGTGGAAAGTCGCGAAGCAGTTCGGTATCGCTCGCGTGATCTTGAGCTTGAGTATCTAGATGAGGTTAGTTCGCCAAGACCTGGTATCCGTCTCAATCTCGTAGATTTTTGACTAGAGATTTTTCCCCCTTTGCTATAACGCACTTCTCCTTCAACGTGCTGTCAATTCATCTTTTATTCGTCTCTCCCTACCTCTGACTTCTTCCAATGAGCAAATTCATCTAATATCCAGCCTTTCCAAGCTCTAACTAACCCCAGTCTTCCATCGGGTGATGCTCGCACGAGCATCGAAGAGGAAGCTCAGATATCATGCGTCTCTATCCAAACAGATAAATTCCTCATTCCGACAATTAAACCTCCCTTGGCTCTGCCCGGCGCAGCTACAATGGATAGCGCGAACCTCCCTTGCGACCCAGGCTGCGGCGCAAGACAGTCCTAGGCCTCGACACGCAGCATCAGTCGCGCCTCGAAAGGATGCTCGATCACTTGCAACCGCATCCGACCCTCACCATCCTCGATCAGATACAATACCATTCCTCACCAGTCTTCCTATATCATCACCCGATCAAGCTCGAGCCTTGCCATCTTTCAGCAGCATTCAACCATGGCACGACTTCAAGCCGCTGGTGATACATGAGCAAATTGCAGAACCACCACCTCGTGCTAAAAAAATGCGCGGAATAGGCGGCGATGTTACAGAACTCTTGCAGAACCTACATGCGTGTTTAGGAGTGTCGAGATGGGACCGGGCTGCAGCAATTGTGCGAAGGTTGGGCGATATGTTCAATCTAACCGCTCCCGAACTACTGGAAGCTCATACAATCTATCTCCGAGCACTTATCGATGCGTTGTGCAAAGGTAGACCCGACGTAAGCTTGAAGAAGGTCCAGCAGTGGTTCGAAGTCGAGATTCGGAGAAGTGGTATTCAACCAAGCTCTACCATATTCGCACTCTTGTGTAGGGCTAGCCTTAACTCTCTCGATGGCAAGACACGAAGCCGTACCGTCCGGAGGTATCTGCATTTGGCTGAAGAGGCCGGTTTGCTTGATGCTACGATGGTGTCTGGAGAATTTCCCCTTCAGGAGTGGCAAGAAATTGTTGACATCCGTAACGATTTGTTTGCACCTATCCTACCAAAAGATGTCACGCAGGCTGCGAATAGCAAAGACATTGAAGCGAAAGACTCCATCGAGATGTTCGAAGAGAATTGGTGGAATATCGCACATCCAATTGACGTCCGACCAGTTAATCAAAAGGGTCTCGGCCTTGAGACCTTGAAACGAAGCTTAACAGTGGTCAATCAGGAAAAAGCCAATCCTTCCCCTCAACTAAACGATGCTACTCAAGAAAGAAACTACTCTTGGCTCTACGCCCGACAAGTGGAGATGGAAGAAAATGTTGTTGATGCTGCCATGGATCGATGGCGAGCGGAAAATGAGCACATGATGAAGATGGGAATCAGCACAGGCCTTCGGACAAAATCCATGGGAGCTATTCTGTGGACCTGGCACACAGCACTTCTGGCCGAAGTCAAGAAAGAGTTGGAAGAGATCAAGAATGCGTTTGTCAGCGGTGACCAGCCTGGAAACGACGACAGAATGGTGTACGGTCCGTACCTTGAAAGCGTCAACGTAGAGAGGATTTCTGCAACCACTGTCATCACTACTCTCGAGCTGTTGGTACAACAAGGCATAACGGACGGTATCTGGTTTGGCAAATTGGCGAAAGATATCGGTACTCGGCTCGCGGCAGAAACCCAGGCAGCTTCTGAACGCAAGCGGTCGAAACTCCGGCGCAGTGAAAATGGTGCAGTCAAACAGCGCCAACAGGTCCTGCAAAGACTTTACAAAGGTGATACCATGTTCAAAGACACCAACAACCCACCTAAAGTCATCGACGATCCAGAAGGGCTTAAGGATAAGTTGGCTGAATGGCCACTTGCTATAAGAGTCCAGATTGGCGCTCTGCTAGTTGCAAGACTCCTTGACGTCGCTAAAATAGACGTATCAAAGAAAGAAATCGGCTCCAAGAATATCAAATCCCGGGAGGCGGCCTTCAAGCATGAAATCAAATCGCGAAAAGGTCGCCCATTGGGAGTTATCACCGCTCATCCCGAACTCGTTCAAAAGTTGATTAAAGAGCCTCCGCGGTACGCCGTTGGAGCCAGACTACCGATGCTTGTTCCACCGAAGCCTTGGACGAACTTCAGAGAAGGTGGATACCTTCAGTATGCAACACCAGTTATGCGCTCGAAAGGCAACGATGAAGTACAAGAAATGTATGCAAAGGCAGCAAGTGAAAAAGGCGACCTCCAACAGGTGTTTGCGGGCCTTGACGTACTTGGAAGGACCGGTTGGCGAATCAATCAGGACGTCCTCAAGGTCATCCTGGAAGCATGGAATTCCGGTGAGGCCATCGCAAATATACCGGCAGAGAACCCAAATCTACCGTATCCACCTGAACCAGAAGCTTCCGAAGGTGAAAGAGCAAGGGCTATTTGGAGAATGGCTGTTCAAGCTATTGAAAACGAGAAATCCGGGTATCATTCGCTACGATGCTTCTTCAATCTCCAACTCGAAATTGCGCAAGCATTCTCGAATGAGGTCTTCTATTATCCCCACAACATTGACTTCCGTGGCAGAGCGTACCCGATTTCTCCTTATTTCAATCATATGGGAGCCGATCACACACGAGGACTTCTAATGTTTGCAAAGGGCAAAGAGCTCGGAGAAGTTGGATTAAAGTGGCTGAAAATCCACTTGGCGAACGTATTTGGTTACGATAAAGCGAGCTTACAAGAACGAGAGGACTTTGCAACTGAGCATATCACCGATATTTACGACTCCGCGACGAACCCAATCGCTGGAGAAAAGTGGTGGCTCAAGGCAGATGATCCCTGGCAGTGTTTGGCAGCATGTTTCGAGCTCAAGAATGCATTCGACTCTCCTGATCCGACTAAATACGTATCACATCTGGCCATACATCAGGACGGCACTTGCAACGGTTTGCAACATTATGCCGCGCTTGGCGGTGACACCTTTGGCGCGCAGCAGGTCAACCTTGAGCCTGGAGATCGTCCGGCGGATATTTACACTGGTGTGGCAAGACTCGTAAAAGCTTCAATTGATCGTGACGCCGAAGAGGGTAACGAAGTTGCAAAAGTCCTGCAAAACAAAATAACCCGAAAAGTGGTTAAGCAGACGGTCATGACAAACGTCTACGGTGTCACCTTCGTCGGTGCTCGCGCCCAAGTGCAGAAGCAACTCGACGCGATTATGCGGAATCGCTCGGAGTGTGATGTCGACAACTACCAACTCGCGGCATATATTGCGAAGAAGATCTTCAAAGCTCTGGCGACCATGTTCCAAGGGGCGCAAGCCATTCAATTTTGGTTGGGCGAATGTGCGGATCGCATCTCGACTGCCATCACTGCCGAGCAGATCGCGAAGATACGAGAACGGCAAGGGAAGCAATCTTTGGTGATTGACTCAAAGTACAAGACCAAGATTGCCAATCGATCACAATCCGGTCGCAGCTCGCTAAAGAAAGACCAACTGAAATCTCTGTTCAAGTCCAGTGTCATATGGACGAGTCCTTTAAAGTTACCAGTTGTTCAGCCGTACCGCAACGACAAATTGCATGAGATCAGGACTTCTCTACAGTCGATCAAGATGCGGACGCCAAATCCACATGATGCTGTCCTCAAACGCAAGCAGCTCCAGGGTTTCCCGCCAAATTTCATCCATTCCCTCGACGCCACTCATATGCTCCTCTCTGCGTTGAAATGCGATGAAATTGGTCTCACCTTTGCAGCCGTACACGACTCCTTCTGGACACATGCCTGCGATATTCCTGTTATGAATCGCGTGCTTCGCGACGCCTTCGTGACTATGCACGGAGAGGATATCGTCGGGCGACTGGCCGCAGAGTTCGAAGCTCGCTATGGAAATTCAATGTACCTGGCTACTGTGTGGTCTCGCAGCCCAACAGGTATGAAGATTAAAGCATGGCGCAATTCGCGGTCTCAGACCATATCGCATGCGGATCGACGGGCAGGCAAAGTACCTCTTCCGCTCGAAGAAAGACGGAAAGCTCAGACGAAGGCCTCCAGCAAGAGGGCTTACCTTTCTAGAGAAATGATGGAAGAGTTTGAGCGGCAAGAAAAGTTGAAGAGTGACGATCCCGCGGTCAAGCAACAGGCAGAACAGATGGTCACGCCCGCAAGTATATTCCTGTCTTCTGACTCTTCAGACCTCGCTCTACCCGCGGAACTCAAAAACTCCACTCTTGGGGCAGTCCCTGCAGAAGATGATATTCTAGATGAGGATGATGACTCCGATTTATTTGAATCCGCCATTGGACGAGACAGTCTCAACGACACAATAATATCAAGCGGCAGCGAAAATACCCCCAATGCCGAAAGCGATGTTCGTCCTAAGCGAACAAAAGCTAAGGAGCACAAAATACACGTATGGGTACCGCTTTCCTTCCCGGCGGTGCCTAAAAGAGGCGACTGGGATATCTCTCGACTCAAAGACAGCGTTTATTTCTTTTCCTAATGCATTCGAGGCGTTGGTCGCATTGGACTATGCATTTCTACTAGCGCTTCACGCCATTTGTGGGCGCTTGACGGATATATTTTGCATTTGCCCCGGAGCAACGGTCTTCAGGAGTGTCGGGTCCATGCGAGGCATGAGTGTATAAAACGATGCTAACCTTTGAATCTTCTGTGGATAATTAGCTGTATATTAGTGGCTTGGGCTATGTTGCCCATCAAGGAAGGAATGTTTATACTGAAATCTCAAGTCCATTGTGGATATCTAGACCGTTCTTGATTCTCACATCCCTTAACCGGGCACTCCTAACTCCGCCTAGAAGTCCTCCAAACAGTGTAACCGGAAGTCAAAAGCATTACTTCAAAGCCCGTATGAAAATCTCTCTCATGCCCTTGAAAAAGGGTGCCAGATCTCTTCCTTCGTTCAACTTCTCGAGGCAAGCCGCCACCTCTCCCTCCTCCACTTTCGGGTCCGTTCGCAACACCTTGTATTCCCTGCAACTTGTATCCAACTCAAACCACGCCTCCCTTTCCCAGTCCGCCTCGAATACGTGGGAGAAAACAAACTTGAGCCGGTCTTCTTGCCCAGCACCCTCAATCCGCAAGCACAAGTAGTCCTCCCAGAACTGCAGTTCGGGGACGTTGAAGCGCGCCTGCGAAGACAGGTATTTGGCGTGTTTGGCCTGGGCGTCACGGCGCGCGGCGAGCGTCGATTGCAAGGCCGAGAGCTCGGCCTTGAGGGTGTCGCGGTGCTTCGTGAGCTGCGTGCGGTGCTCCGTCAGGTTCGCGATGGCGGCGTGCATTTCGGCGGTTTCGGCGGCCTCCTTGGCCAGCGTCTGCGCGTGCGACTGCGACTTCAGCGTCGTGATCTCGATGTCGCGCTTGCGCATGCGTTGGTCCTCTGGAGTCGCGGCAGGTCAGCGTTGCGATCAAAAGTGTCATCGAGGCCTTGTTTACCTTGCAGCTCGGTCACGTTCATCCGGAATTGATTGCGCTCTTCCAGCACTCTCTTTCGCCCGTTCTCGATGAATTCATCGAATCGCATTGTAAAGCGAGCCATACGCTCACGTAAATCTTCGAAGCCGAAGTTTACGCTTGGAAGACTGTCGGCAATGGACATTGCATCTGCGGAGAAATGAGGTCGCAATCCGCTGGCCGAAAGTGAAGGCTCAAATGCCATAGTCGCCATCCTGTAAGCTGAGAGTAGGTCGTCTGGTCAAGGTTGAAGGACAAAGAATTTTAACTATAAGAGCGATGCGCGATGTCGGGAGATGTGAAGCAAGAGAGGATAAACAATGTCCCTGTTTTGGCCTAGCTCATTGTCACGTGATGCAGCACCGTCTCAAGATTTGCGTGGAGCGATCACGATGTCATGATAAAGGCTCGCTCTCCAGCATTACCATCCTGTTTTCAGCATAATAGCATCTCAGTTACGTCGTAGATTGATCGCTCTTCGTTAAGCACTATCGACATGTCTATTCGGGCAATCCTGAGAATACCACATCTAGATCACAGCCCTAATGACTGACAATACGCTCGACCAGGGTTATGGTCACGTTGGTCCAACAATATACAACGAAGAACAGAAAGAGTGGCAATACGGACAAATGTTTGAGCTTGGAAGGGAGCTAAAACCATGCGGAATATGGCAACAACTCGTTCTCGACGCAAATGAATCAAATTCCACCGAAGCGCAGAGTGATTCAGAACCTGCAGGAGAAACCTCCTATCGATCGACTGTTCAGCTTGCTAAAGAATTCCTTGGCCTATCTAGGAAGTATCCAGAGCTGCAATTGGCCCAGTCATTCTTCGTGCCGCTGGCACAAGAATCGGAAATTGTCCAAGCGAATGCCGACACTTTCGATCTTCTGAGAGGCGACCTGATGGCTTACGGGCTGATCTCATCAGCAGGTAGTTCAAGCACCAGTCCAATCCAAGTTCTTGCTGTTCCAGCTGGAAGTAATGGAGACCACTTAAAACTGTATCGCACTGATGAGCATGTGGAGTATGGTTGGGACGATGGGCTCACACAGTTGTTGACAGCCTTGCCGGCAAATGCTGGACCTAGCTGGATTGGACCAGGCGTGCCAATACGACAAATAACTTTCTCCGGAGCACGGCCACTGCAGAATAAGGCCACAGGAGGTTTTCTTGCCGTTCGGCTGTGGAAAGAAATCGTAGTCTTCCGCCCAGTTTTACACAACGGTCCCAGCAGCCTTTCAGGGAACCTGAGTCCTCACATCAATCTCAAGCCATTGATCGTGATTAGTGGGGAAATGGTAGGCGGTCTGCGACAGGACGATGTCAATTTCAACCCTTGGAATGACCGAGAGCTAGCTATAGCGGATGCTAGGGGCAAGATAGCAGTATTCGAAATTACCGACCCAGATTCTGCGGCAAATGCATTGCGACAAGAGTATGGACTCACCAACTTACGTTTTTATCATGTTTACTCTGAGCCAGATGAGTCAGAGTCAGAGAAGAGTCTATACCGAGATTGGGTCCGGTTGTTGTGGATTTCGAACTCGACTACTGTTATGCTTTGCACAAGGGTAGGGTTCAACTTCGTCGACTGTAGACGTATGACTACCATTGACCCGGAAATGCCACTCCCGAAATTAGGACTGGGACCATCGTCCGACTGGATGCTGGATGTCAGGAACCACCCACTGTACCCTGATCAGGTGTTCATCCTGACATCTACGCACATTTTCTGGTTGCACGTTTGTCTTGATGAATACCAAAGCCACAGTTACTACGGAGCCAACATCGTTGCCGCTATCCGGCACTTTCGAGGGCCATCAGATCTATCGTTAAAGCTGACTGTATCCATCGGTGCAAAAGATAGATCTGAATTCGCTGACAATCTCGAATACACTTCTCCAGAGCAGTGCGTTGACATTTTGTTGTCCTCACGGATGAACAATATGATAACAAGTTACCGGCTACGTGACTCTAACGACGCGGGTGTTGTTCGTTCAATGCTATGCCACCCGACGTCTCTCGTCCTGCAGCTCCAAAATTCCGAATCAAAGGTTGACATTGTTCCGACCCTAGATTTGTGTCTCCGTTCAGTGAGTTACGTCGACCGTACTGATGTTATGGCACCTCCCGGTTTTGCAGCTTCACTGAGGGATAATGGTATTAAGATGCATAGTCTTCAGATGCTGAGCTCGGATTTCAAACTTTACAATCATTTCTTATGGAGTGCGGAAGAGCCTCTATCGATATTGGAGATCCAAGGCCTTGAACTTGCGGGACCTACCCTTCATACCAAGACATACTCTGAGTCTGGAGAATCGAATCAGAACAACTTTGTTGTATCCGACCTTCCGAGGACGAAGACTTGTTCTGTCGCCACTTCGAGAAGGAAATCTCACAAAACAGCGCCTTCTACAAAGCCTGACAGGCTTAGGCCGGCTCTGGACATGCGGTCCGTTTACAAACTTCTCCACACTTCATCATTATCATCCACGCAGACTGAGGATCCCGATAGTCAAGTGGGCGATGTAGAAACTGCAATGCGAGCACTCTGTGAAAATCTAGAACAACGGCCTGAGTCCTGTGGCGAGCCCATGCAAAGTCTCATCGAACTTCTCCCTAGATATGCAAGTGTAAGCGACGTGGACGGAGCTTCGGACGCTTTTCATCAATTACTTCAGCTTGTTGTGCCCGCCGATGCTGCGGACGAGATGCCTCTTGTTGTTACACGAATATCCAACGCAGCGAGCTTTTCATCCCGACCGCAGGAGGCTATCCTGTTGAATATTTATCGAAGCATTATCCGGAACATGCTTGCGCCATTGCCATCGAATATTCCTGGACGGTTTCGCTTAACTTTAGAAGCGCAGGCTCGAATGATGAGTGCTGATGTTTGTTTGGCCAGCACGAGGGTTGAGCTCCAAAAACAGGACGAAGACACCGGTGAAGGGGATGCGGGTGAAACTCTTGGTCTCTCCTCGCAACGCTCAGATGGAAGCTTGTTGTCTTCGCAGAGCATTCCCATTAGCAGTCAGCTGTCTGCCACAAGTTCTTGGCGGGTACCGACTCAGATCCCGCAGGTCGCGGTTTCGGGGTATATATCGTCCACGGCAACTTCGTCGGTCCATACAACGACGATCTCAGCCTCAACGATCCAAGCCAGTTATACAAATCTCAGACGATACGTCACTTTCAGTAAGCCGCTGCCCATCCCACGGTCCCAAACGGCGCGACCACTCGCACACTGGACGGTGGGTGTAGATCCGGCATCGTATAGCTGGACAGCAACACAACGTGCCATCGAGAACTTAGAAGAGGCTGCGGTTGAAGAGAGTGGTCTCACGGCAAAGGAGAGGAGCAGGTTGCGAAAACGGGCAGACCGCCTACTTAAGAAACAAAGACAGGAAGACAGGAAGCGCGAGGAACGAGTTGCAGATTTATCAAGCCAGCCCACTGTGATACCTACTTCTACCAGGGGCGAACCTATCGCTAGTATCCCCTCGGCAGCATTAGAGTCTCAAAACTTCTCTTTGCCGTTCATGAACAGTCAACAGGTTGTCAGTCAATCTCAGCCATCGCAGATGCCGACTATCGCATCCAGTCAAATCTCGTCAGGGGCACGAGGGCGAACAGGTGCGCCTCCTCGAAAGAAGAAACGAGCTGGATTTTGAATTCGAATGAATTTACGCAATGAAAGCCATATTCTGCTAAGTAGGGTCATATGAACTCATGCGGCCGAAGTCTAAGATCAATTTGTATATATCAAATGGCTTTGAGATAAACTCCTCCCACCACTCGATTAGCTGTGCACTCTTAGCTAGCTGAGTAGCCATGCCTGTAGCTAATGGCAGCATTTCATCGTCAGTCCAATCTTCGCTTAAGTCTTGCTTTCAATCTTATAGAAAGCAGAGCCGTACTCCAATAACCAATTCTTCTCGACCTTTGTGATATCTCGAATGTATATCTTCTTTCCTGTTTCCATGATCTCGTGGAAAATAACCCAGTCAGCTTTTCGATTCTAGAAAGCGTCAATTCAAGCCCTAAGGGCAAAAGGAGAGCATCAAGTCACTTACAAACATGATTGAACTCGGATGCGCCCACAACACCGTGCCGTTGACCGTTTTAAAGCTGCCATCGGCCTGCATGCGAGCCGCGTGCGCAAAATATCCGGTCGTCAGACATCGAAGAATCTTCTCTGCAATGTCTATGCCACCAGCGCGACGTATATCAGGAGCAGACAAGCTCTCTTGTACATTGACACCAAAGCGTTCGAGATACGCCCGCAATTGATTTCGTATGGAGACGGCCCGCGTCATAGACTTGTAGTTCAAGTAGTGATCCCGACACCACTTAGATTCCTTCTTGCCCTTGGTCACAAACGCTTGATATGCATTTAAAAGAGTGAGGTGATCGCCTTCTTCAGCAGCGAACTTGCGACGGGCCGTCTCCATAACCTTCTTCTGGTCGTCATGATCGAACCAAACGGAGCTCTGCAGGCTTGTCATCGCCGCTATAGACAGAATCTCACTCAAACACCCGAATGAGGAAGCTGAGAGGAGTACTTTCGCCATCATGGGTTCGACAGAAAGTTCCGCCATTTGAATCCCCAGTGGCTTCATAAGTCTGGCGTAGTCGTCTAGAGCGCCGAGTGAATATAGAAGTTCTAGGCCTCGGACTATAAGCTCTGCTGGTGGAGGCGTGAGGAAGTCAAACCGTGCAATATTATCGATACCTAGCGCTTTCATCTGAAGGATGAGTGGTGCAAGATTCGAACGTTGTATCTCGGGAGGCAGATTATCATCAAGCTCTTGAAAACTCTCCTCAGTATAAAGTCGGAAGCATTTCCCTGACCTCGTTCGCCCCGCTCGTCCCGCTCGTTGTGTTGCTGAAGCTTTTGAGATAGGCACCGCTGTGAGCGTTTCGATACCAGTGAGCGGATTGTAGGCACGAAGTTTCACGAACCCGCAATCGACTATGTAAACAATACCATCCACCGTGACCGATGCTTCGGCAATATTTGTAGAGCAGATAACTTTACGAGTATTTTCCGCAGCAGGCTCGAAGACGTACATTTGCTGTTCCGTGGGAAGACCTGCATATAGTGGCAGTGGTTGTAGCGTCGGTAGTTTACCTTCCAAGTTGGCTGCCTCTTCGGCTATCATATCAAGGGCCCGTTCGATCTCATCACGCCCGGTTAGGAATAGTAGAATATCGCCTTCCGCTTCGTTCTTGTGGATATCGACTACAGTTCTCAGGGCGGTTTCCAAATAGTTTTCTGAAGGCTCTTCTAGGTAGAGAATATCCACTGGATACATCCTACCTTCGAGACTGATGATTTTACCAATCGAGGCAAGCGAATCCTGTCCTTCGGATTCATTTTGGATGTCGTCATTGGCGAAGAAGCGAAGAATCTCCTCGGCTTGAATCGTCGCACTGGAAACAATGATCCGTAGTTCAGGCCTCTTCTTGCGAATCTTTTTCAAGAGGCCAAGCAAGATATCCGAACTTAGTGATCGTTCGTGAGCCTCATCGACCATTACCACTGAATAGCGAGATAGTAAAGGGTCCACCAAAGCTTCTCGAAGCAGCAAGCCGTCGGTTAAGAATTTGATTCTGGTGGTTTCCGAGACGCGATTTTCAAAGCGAATGCTATAGCCAACATCTTGACCTAGCTCGCATCTCATCTCCTCTGCAACGCGCTGAGCGACAGTTGTGGCAGCAACTCGTCTGGGCTAAGAAGGCATCAGCACATGTTTTTGAGATGGGCCCTACGGTGAAAGAGATACCTGCGTGACAGCGATGGATTTTCCGTCGGCACACCATCCTGCTTGATCCAGATACTGGGGGATCTGAGTGGTCTTTCCGCTGCCAGTTTGGCCAACTACGATGGTCACGGGGAATGTTTCGACGGTATAAAGTAGACTCTCTCGGTGCCGAGCTATTGGAAGAAGCGACGGCGGCTTGTACAAGGCCGGAATGAAAGCAGAAGAATCGCCTCCGGCTTCCATGGTGCCCAGCTTTGCGTCGTCATGACACCACGCAAGTCATCAGGAATAGCTCATGATCAGCAGCCAGCCGTCAAGAAAATTCCACAATGTAGCGGCTCTTTGCCATCAGTGGCGGTGCCCTAAAATTTCCCGATTGGAACTCTGATGCGAGTGGTGGCACGTTTATTTCACCCTACAGCATCTCTTGCGTGGTGGGGCTTCGTCAGCTGCATCAAACCACGACAAGGCAGCCAACAACTTTAAATTCAATCTGCATCCCACTTCTGTTTTAGGGACATATACGGCTTTCCAGCTCAAATTTGATTCATTGATTCTTTATCGTCTCCATAATGGTCGAAATAACAACAGAAAAGGTGCGTAGTCTGTTCTGTACTGCGTCGTAGTTCTAACATGGAGCTCGCACGTGCAGGGCGCAAAGGATCCCGAAGCTCCTGAATCTCCTACTACAGCTCGGGAGCCAGATTTTGAAGATGAAGGTCATGAGTCTCAACCTCAACCCGAACGGGTGGCCTCTCCACCTAAGCAGGTCAGCTTTCAAGAAGACACTCCTCCACCGAAGCCTCCACGACCGTTAAGCCCACAAGCGCAAGCAGAGGCAACGCTCATCGAGGCGTTCCCATCCATTGACGCCAAGGTTGTCAAGGCCGTCTTGGTTGCTAGCGGTGGCAATGTCGAACCTGCTTTCAATGCTTTGTTGGGCATGAGCGACCCCAACTTCAAGCCTGAAGAGTCCCACGCCGCTCCACCTCCTCGACCACCCCGCCAAACCCGACAGCCAATGACCCAGTTGGAATCTGATGAACAGTATGCAAGGCAATTGGCCGAACACTACAATCAGTCGTCGTATGATGGATTTGGATCAAGAACGAGGGGAGACCCCCCTCTTCCGCGTAGGAACAAACAGGGTAGTTTGAAACCGAATGAGTTGTACGAGGGTAAAGAGCATAGCTTTTTTGACGGTGAGTAGCTACTCTGAATATCAGTGTACTGTACTGATACAGGCTCGCAGATGACCTTCCTGTAATCCGGCAAAACATCCAAAAGGGCTTTCAAGACACCCAGCGAACTTTCAACAGATGGATTTCTGACATAAGGAAGCGACTCGATGGAGACGAAGATGACCCACCGCCTGGCGAATCTAGCGCTGGACCGCAACGCCAAGATTTCGGGCCTTCCAAATCGGATCAGCTCTATGGCATTCGCAAAAGCGCAGAGGCGGCGAGGAGAAGCGCGGACAGGGAGAGATACGATTCAGATCCCCGAGTGCTAGATGACGATTTCACGAGACTGGAGCTTAACGACAACGAAGGTAGTATTTGCTCATTTCGATCTGAATGGTAGACTGGCTGACCTTCGATGTCCAGAGACGCCTCCACCGAAGCCTGCCCGCCCGCTGGCGAATCCAAACCTGTTTAAGCCGACACCCGTCGCTCCCTCGGGCCCTGTGGATGAGGTTGACGCGCTCTACGGCCACCCCACACAACCGGCTCGACAGCCTTCCCCCGGTGCGGGCAAAGGCGGCAAGAAGTGGCAACCCTTGACGTCACTTGCACCAAATCCAGAGACGGATGATAATGACCCCTTTAGCCTGGGTGACAGCGACGAAGAGGACAAGAAGCAGGATTTGAAGCCAGAGGATACAGAGCGGCTGAAGAAATCAGCTCTCCAGTCAACCGCGACAGCTAAGGAGGGCGAGGAAGGAACCTTGAAGCCAGCGGAGAGGAGTGGGAGTGTGTCACAGATAAACAAGGATGCTGAGGATATCTTGAAAGGAGATTCGTAGCTTTCGTCTATGCATTCGTTATCTGATACCAAAATTGCAGTCGCTGGAATGGGGCTCTAAAGGGTGGCGTTGGGTGTGAAGCGACCGAGAACAGGAGGAAGCCTTATAGTTCGTCTTCTTGGCATGAACAATTTCAACATATTCACAACAATACCTAACCTTTATTCTATGAACTCGAGAAGCTCAGATGTTTTATGGTCAAGTTTGTTCGGTTCGGAGCAAACAATAGTAACCCTTGTACGCTCTCGGTAGGCTAGAGCATGGACTTTCCAAATCAATTCAAGTCTCAAGCCTCTCTCCTTCTGGCCGTCACGATAGCGATAGGAATTAGTTCATTATTTCCCAGGAGAATTTTACGTCAAACTTCCTATCTCCTTCACACTCGGTCAATTTTCCCGTAGCTTTGCTTTACTAGATGCTTAGAGTCACAATGAAGCTTCTCCTCTTCGCCCCATCGTTTGCCGTGGCCAGAGAAATAGTCTTCCCACCTGTCATTGGCGTCGCTTCTCAAGATGTGCTACTTTCGAAGACTCCAGGCCTTCCAGGATCTTCGAGTGCGTTCGCCGGTTTGACAACCTTCGCTAACCTACCATATGTGCATTGCCTCGCAGATGCTCCAAACGAGGATGTTGAAAAGTTCGATGTCGCTTTCCTCGGTGCACCTTTTGATACTGTAGGTTGATGCTTGTAATCTGGCGATTGCCGCGTCACGTTGTAAGAGACATCGCTCGCGAGAACCTCGATAATTTCATATGCTTTGACAAGCCAAGGGGAATACAAGCTAATTGAATTTCAAGGGAACAACGGCCCGACCTGGTGCTCGATATGGACCGACTGGCATTCGCCAAGGTTCACGAAGAATCGAACCAGCATTCGCCACTAGTATCTACACGGGTATGATCAGAATTCATTTCCAAATCATTGAGGAGCTAGGACGTGCCCTGTATGGCCACAATCGTGGCTGGCTAGATTCCATAAGCCTGGTTCGCGGCTTACACCCTCGTCTTAATGCGCGAAGCCGCGTTTCTACGTCTCGCTTTCACCGCATGATTAGGAGCTGTCGTTGGGAAACTGCTTGGAATATTGGGGATGGCTGTCCCGTTTCGCTCTTCGTTCTCTCCTGATCGAGGGCGGAGGCAACATCACCGTACGGGTGGCTGCATGGACGTCCACATCGACAATTTCTAGACTCTAAACATTTCCGCGTCATGTACTGACAGGCCACTTAGGGGAAAATTCATTCACAAGCTGGGCAAAGGTAGTCGATTGCGGTGATGCACCGCTGACATATTTGGTAAGATGCATTCTATAATGTTGCCTTCCAATCATAACAATTTTAAGGACAACACGATAGCCTTGAAACAACTGGATGACGCCCATAAAGTAAGTCAACCACGACATAACTTCTCTGGCGATGGTCATTCTCGTTGGTCGTGTAACGCGCAGGCAAAATCTCAACAATTGCATGCATGATCAGGCCACTTTAGCTGATATTTGCTGCAGGTGGTCTCAGGAAGAGCTTCAAATTCATCCAACTTTACTACGCCCCGGATCGTAGCACTCGGTGGAGATCATACGACAACCTTGTCCGCACTTAGATCCACTTATTTGCGGTGGGGACCAGTCAGCGTAATCCACTTTGACTCACATCTAGATACCTGGGATCCGACAGTTCTAGGTCAGTCACCGATATGATGAAATCTCTCTGTTCCGTGAACTAAGTGAAAACAGGCGGAGGTCTCTCCACTTACGCGTAAGTGCGAAGCGAAAGTAGACATGTTAAATAGTACAGTGCACTAATTGACTTAAGTAGAGGAGTCAATCATGGCACTTTTCTCCATATTGCGCATGAAGAGGGTTTAATCCACAACTCCTCCATCCATGTCGGTATAAGGGGACCTGTGGTGGGCCAAAGCGATATCAGAAACGACAAACGGTGTGGATTTGAGATAATAAAAGCTAGAGACATCGACCGTATCGGCGTCCATGGCGTCATTGGTAAGATCAAAGGAAGAGTCGCCGGTACAAAAGTCTATATCAGCGTGGATATTGATGTTTTGGACCCGGCCTTTGCCCCAGGTACGTGTCTAGCTTCAGATGATTACGTATCGCCAACAAGGTGGTGTGTAATACTTAAGATGGTATGTCTGAGTACTCAACGAACATTCTTGCAGGAACAGGAACGGCCGAGGTCGGCGGGTGGACAACCCGTGAACTTCTAACGATACTCGACAGCCTCGGTGGTCTAGACGTGACCGGAGCTGATGTCGGTATGTTCTAACCCTGTGTACATGTCACTCATGCACTAAATCTTGATTGTACTAGTCGAGGTTGCGCCCATCTACGATAACCCTGGAGAGACAACTGTTTTGGCCGCTGCTGAAGTCGCACACTCTTTACTGAACTTAATGGTGCAAAATCCAGTCAAAGGGTTGGCGTAGGATGGACGAAAGCGTGACGCATGGAGGTTGTGTTTCCGGAAGCTTGCTTGTGTGTAACGAGCAGAGAGGCAACTTTCTACTCCATGGCTGAAGCCTCTTCAGAAGGTGCAATGTTGCTGCAATTACGATGGCCAGTATTTGGTGTGTCATGCTTCTTGAACGCTTAGTTGCGACTGAACGTAGGACTGCAACTTTGTGGTAGAGAGCGCGAAGATACCCTGAGCAAATAGAAAGCCAATTTTATATGAAAAGACTAACTTTTGAAGAATTAAAATGCAGTATATAACTATAAGCATTTCAAATGCACTGCATACGAAGTGATGATGGGGAGTAAGAAGTCACGGGTAGGTTTACGGTACATTACGAGCCGGGTGAACCGTCAACGCACAAGCACAATCCCGGTCCAAAACTTGAAATTTTGAAAGATTGTCGACTAGAATATCCCCAGCCATCGAAAATGTCCGAAGCTACAGGAGAGTCAAAAGACCGATTCAAACCAAAGAAAGCTGTTCAACTTGATCCTCCCAAGGATGATCCGATAGCACTGGATCATCTCTCCAAGTGTGATGGTGAGATTGCGCCATCTTGTGCAAATGTCAAACTCGAGCTGATAATGGATCAGGGAAGAACGAAGGGTTCCCAACATATGTGGCGATCAAGGTATGTCCTTTAGCATAGGTATTTTGTCTCAAATTGAGAATCGGACAGGGAACCGTCTTTGACGTGAGTGGGAACGCTGCTTATGCTCCAGGTGGCAACTATTCAGGTAAATGCCTCTATTCAGTCTGATTCGTACCTCTCTGGGAGCTCAATTGACCATATATGCTAGTTTTTACGGGCAAGGACTCATCTCGTGCACTTGCGAAGTCTTCATTGAAGCCGGAGGATTGCGTGCCGGACTGGGAGGATCTCGACGACAAAGAAAAGCAGGTGCTTGATGATTGGTATACGTTTTTCAGCAAGCGTTACAATATCGTCGGACGAGTTGCTACTTCGCCAAGCTTGTAATTACGATGCTCTGCGATGGTAACAATGAATCGAGATCAAGCGATCTACATCTTGTATCACACCTTCTATGTCAATTCTCGGCTTCTAGAGTGGTTAGAAACGTTCTTACGCATTTCTGAACGTCCCCACCATTCACCCTACCCCGTCAGCGGATGTAACAAGAGGTGGTTTCAAAAATAGTCATGGCGTACCACCAAGATGATTTATGGTTTGTACTATGGCTGGAAAGTACATTTGTAGTCCAAACGTGCCGCCTTCTTCAGCGCCACCCACCGATGACAGAGGAACAATGACACTCGGAAGCATGTCACCCACAGTACACTAGACATAGAATGGCCAGAAATTCGATGAGAGACAATGGCTACTTCACGTGAGAGAGAGCACTACCATATGCTACAGGTAAAATTATCCAACAGTTCGATGAAAACGAAGGCACGGGCTTTCCAACGCAAGCTCATATATCACCTGCTGCCTCTCCCTAACAAGCACATTACCACCAAGAACCAATTCAAAACTAAGCTTCAGGAAAATAACCAGCCCAATGTAATAGTCGGAAGTAGTTGTAGAACCAACCAGCATTCCTGCAGTTAGAAGCGAGGATGTTCAACGTCGAGCTTCATTGACATTACTCGCCGGGGATAGCCCTTCCGAACGCAATCGTGACAGTTCTCGTATGGAAGCGACCATTCACGCTTAACACTCCAAGAGCCGAAGCATGCATGTGTTGGGTCATTGCGAGCGAAGTGGCAATGCTTGATCAAGCGCAACTTCGAGTGTCCACAATTGTACGAAATGCTTTCGTATTGGCACATGAAGCTCTTATCTGTTCTTTGGTTAGTGTGTATTATCAATGGAGCGATTCTATGCATGTATACCAAGCGGTTGTTTCAATTAGAAGATTTTGGATCTCCAGCTTACGGTAACGACCTGCTTTGGTGGATCGAACGGCAGGATCGAACCCAATAGACTTTTCGCGAACGAGAAACACGCAAGACCATTCGAGTTACTCTGCTTCTCATTGCTTTATAACCATGATTAAGGTCTCGCCACTAGATCACTTGCCGGGTCTTCGGATCTTACGAATACCTGCAGCTTCGATGGAGATCTAAAACCATAGTTACCATGTTATATGAGCCATCTTGTGGACTTTCACTCATAGTAACCAATGCCATACTCTTCTGCATCTGCAAGTACAAGGGGCCGGGGATTGCGCGACGGACGTGACGCCAAAAAAGGGAATCAAAGATCATTTCTTGGATGATGGCATCTGGAATATCCGCCCGTAAAACCCAATATGGATTGCTCATAGGGCGTCTGGAGGGAAACACAATGTGATGCCATCTAAGAAATTTAAGAGTGGGACTTTGAATAAAATAGGAAGGTGAAGAATAACCGTGTCTGATCTCGTCACATTTTGAGCGAGCGGCTAAGGCTGAAGATGGGCGGGTTACGGTCGCACCAGCAGCAGCCACCATCGAGCTCGAGCAATGAAGGATATGTCACAAAAGACCAACGGATCGGCAACTTGCAGACAATTCAACCTGCCGAACTCAGTTCCGCCAGAATAATACATTTCTGCATTCAAAAATGCTCTGAATCGTGGATCTGGGAAAGCCTTACCGGTGGCGTCATCTGCCACTGGTAGTGAGCGAGATGGATTGCGGGCTCACAACATTCCGGCATTCCTACCGTTTCGACGACGAGGCTTTCCTTGCCCGCCGCTTGGCCCGCTTGTTGGCGATAATCTTTTGTCGTTTCGCATTCTCTTCCCGTCCCGCTGCACGGTCGCGGTCCTCCTTCAAGTCTTCCTGGCGTTCCGTGGTCTTAGCTGCCGCGGATGCTCGGCGACGCTCCCGCCTTTCGTCCTGGTTGGCGATGCCCATGTTTCCTTCCCGTAGATCGCCTCTCTTGCGCGGTTTCGATTCTCTTTCCTTTCGGCGATGGACCACATTGGCGTTTTCGAGCGCGAATTCGACAATTAGTCGTTTCTTTCGTTCGCTTTTATCGACTTTGTTAGCCTTTCCTGACACAAGCGCTTCGTAGTCAATGGCGTGGCCATTGAGCCATCGTAGTCCCATCAGAGCTGATCGGTGGGTGTAATATTCAATGAAGCCGTAGCCACGGCTTCGACCGGCACCGCTTGACTCAGCAACCTTTTCTCCCTTGCGGCCTTCAAATACTATCTTCGCTTGCTTGACGACACCTTTTCCTTTGAGCTTGCGTTCTCTCTCCGCAATTGACATCTCTTCACGCGCTCGACTCAGCTCTTCCTTCGAAAGGGGTTGCCGTAGCCCACCTTTTACGTCCGTGGCAAAGCCTACGACTGCTTCACGAGCCAGTGCTTTGAGATCTTTCGACGATATCGAGTGAGGAATATTCCTTACCGCCAAGCGAGTCAAGCTTAGATGTAAGGATGGATTGCTCTCAACTAGAGTTCTTCGCTGTTTTGCACTTGCCTCTCTCATACCAATTTCCGAGGATGAGAGTTGCTTGTAGAGGGGAGAATTGGAAGATATGGATCCCTCTGTCAAGAGATACAGGCGTCTCTTGTCCTTGTCGCGAGCATTTCGACGCGCAGCTCCTTCTTTAGTCAAACGATCTGCCTCTAATCTGTTCACCGCTTTGGCGACCTGTAGGATACGTCCATCGATAGAGTACTTTCCAGTTGGATCGAGAAGTTCATCTTGGAGAACGGAGTTCGTTTTGTTATCGCTTGAGCTAAGAACCGCATTCCCGATAGCCTTCGTTGCAGTGGTCTTAGGTGCTTCCCGGATGCACCTCTCTGCATCCGCTTGTTTGCTAAATCTTACAAATGCTGTGCCCTTGGACCGGCCTGTGGTCGCGTCCACCACGATTCGAGCATATCGTACTCGCCCAAACTGGCTGAAGTGGTCATCAACGTCTTCGTCGGTGCAAGTGAAGGGTAAATTGCGAACAAAAATGGTTGATTCTTCGGAAGACGTTTGTGCCAACGCAGCCGAATCTCGAGATCCATCTACTTCCAAACTTGCGAAACTGCCCTCACCATCGTCGACTTCACTCGAGGCTTCTACCATTTGTTCTTCTTCTTCGGAAGCTTCGAGATTGGGCTCCATCAAATGTCCTGCGTCGTTGTCATCATACTCATTGATCTCATCTTCATTCGGAAGACCTTCCACCTCTTCGGAGGGTAGGGAATTGAGTGGTTCGTCCTTTTGGACCTTTTGCCAAGTCTCCTTGTCCACAGCCCAGTCTACGGCGAGTGTGCGGCCATCAACAACCTTCCCATTCACTCCTTGCAACGCTTTTTCTGCGTTCTTCCTCCCTCGGAGAACAATGATACCAAAGCCGGACATTCGGCCGCTGCGATTTTTTGGCACAACAGCGTGTTTAACCTTGCCATAGCTTAGGAAGAGGTGGGTGAGTTTCTCAGAAGTATCAATACTCCACGGTAGATTGCGCACTATCAACTTCGAAGACGGCTGTGGTTCGTCGGCGGTTTGACCTTTGCGCTTTGAGACAATGGGTCCGTCATCGTGGCCAGTCTCCTCTTCTCGGTGCCTCGGTTCCGCAATTTCAAGTTTCATTTTCTTCCCATTTAGCATTGTTCCATCGAAGTCCTTTAAAGCTTGCTGCGCATCTTCTGCATCGGCAAATGTGACAAATCCATATCCTCTGCCCTGTTTAGTCAATGGATCATTGACGATAAGAGCATGTTTGATAGGGTCTGATTGGGAGAAATGTTCGGTGAGATCTTCGGTTGTAGTATTCTGTGCTAGAGAGCGAACAAAGAGGGACCTTCGTTCTGTTTTCGAGTGGGAGAGTTGCTCATCATCAACTTCGCGGGAGGACTGTTCTTGTTCGTGGCCAGACAGCTTTTGGCGCTTTCTTCGATGTGACATTTTAAAATTGAGGGGCGAGGAGTCGTTCTTTTGTGGAGGTAGACCAAATCTGCATGACAGGTGTGCAAAGTATTCTTCTTTGGCACTCAGCAAAGCATGAGTGTTGTCGCATAGGTTTTTCGAGACTCTCGTAAAGAAAATCTTTAGGTCGGATGAAGAAAGGTCGATTTTTCGGGGCTTCTTTTCTCCGAATGGTGGGGTTCCTGGACTACCGTACGGTACTCCGTACACTCCTTGTACTCTTCCGTATACGATAGACTCGCCACTTGGCGATTCGCTAGGTCTTTCCCTTTTCACGGACTGAATCTCACTCTCTGTGAACTCTTTCTGCTTTGATATGAATATCTCCGAATTTCATTCCATACTCTCATCGCAATTGCATACTTCCTGGTCATTCTTATCTCAATGGCAGCCTGTAATTGTCATTACCGCAAAGGCCATGTATCTCCTTCATCGATACCCTTGCGTCGAAGGTTGAGCGGTTCCGCCACGATTACCTAGGCACTGCGGTTGGCTTCACATGTACGGCCACGATGTTGTGGGTGTACAAAGCGCTGTGAACCCACGTACTTATTCGTGTTCATTCCTCTTGTTCAGACCTTCGCATCCGAGCAGTCCGGCGTGAAATTAGTCGGGTGGGCCAAAAACGCGGGGTACGACAATGAAGCTCGGATAATTGCATCGCAGCTTTAAGTCATAGGTCTCGGGCCGGCTTACCCTCAAAATATAAACTTGTTCTGTTCGTCCGAATATACTCGTTTTCGACGATTGCTGCTGCTGCCGTGGGATTGCTTTTCAATCCCTCTTTCCTCTGTGACCTCTTTGCTGTGACATCATCCCAAGACTACGAAAAGACTGCACATACGATAAATCATGGCGCGTGAGTTGCTTCTTTCTTGAAAAGCAGTTGACTAAATTATTAAAACCTCGAGAATAGTTCAGATAGCGGCTGCGACCGCAGGCACATTAGCTGCGGCTGCTTACCTAGATGCCAAATATCACATTCGCCATGACATTAACACTTTTAGAACGGCTGGAGCTTCGAGGGCATCTATGCGCTTCCTTGAAGATTGCATAAAGCGGGACAAAATGTTGACCTTCTTCATTCTCGAAGACCATGCGCTTCGTCAACGGCCGAACCAACTTGCTTTGATCTTCGAGAATCGAACCTGGACCTACAATGAACTCTACAGGAGTATCTTAAGAGTGGGGAATTGGCTTCTTAAAGACCTGGGAATCAAGAGAGGCGAGATTGTCGCTCTCGGCGGTGGTAATAGCCCAGAGTACATGATGCTCTGGTACGCCCTGGAGGGCATTGGAGCGATTCCTAGTTTCGTCAACAACAACCTCACAGGCAGTAGTCTCGTGCATTGCATTAAGGTCTGTTATCCAGTTTGCGATAACGTTCAAGTAAGATACTGACTGAAGGTAGCTTTGCGAATGTCGATACATTATCTGCGACAAGGAAAACAAGCACAATGTAGAACCTTGCGAAGCAGAGATGCAAGAGTTCGGGGTGTGTTCAGCTGCGCCAGTTCAAGTAATCGACACTGAAAATAGATTCTAGATCAAGGCCGTATACTACGACGTGGAATTCATTGCCAGTCTGAAGGACGAAACCCCATTGCCGGATCACTTGAGAAGAGGTCACCAGCCGGAGGAACTTTCTTCGCTACTCTATACTAGCGGAAGTACTGGCCTGCCCAAAGCAGTAATGATGCTCAGAGGTCGATCACTGATTACAGGATTCTCTGTGTCTCGATATCTGCGATTGAAACCGAGCGATCGCTTCTACACTTGCATGCCGATGTACCACGGTGCGGCCCATGGCCTTCTTATCACACCATCCATCCACGCTGGCAACACTATGGTAATAGGTCGCAAATTCTCACATAGTCGATTCTGGCCAGAGGTTCGTGCCTCCAGAGCAAATATCATTCAATACGTTGGAGAATTATGTCGATACCTCATCAATGCACCACCGAGTCCTTTGGACAAGGAGCACAATGTTCAAATGGCCTGGGGCAACGGTATGCGTCCTGACGTGTGGGAAAAGTTTCGAGATCGATTCGGAATTCCAGTCATCAATGAACTTTACGCAGCCACGGACGGCCTTGGCTCCAGCTTCAATTACAACGCAGGAGAATTCACCAAGTTTGCCATTGGAAAGAGAGGCCTGATTTACCGACTCGTGAGAGGACGCACTGAAGTAATGGTTAAGATTGATCCTGACACAGAAGATATACTGCGAGACGAGAATGGTTTCGCTGTCAAGTGCGCCATCAACGAGCCGGGTGAAGTCCTTCATCAGATTGATCCACAAAATCCAGATGCTGCGTTCCATGGTTATTTCAAAAATCGAGCCGCAGGAGATAAACGGAAGATCAAGGACGTTTTCAAGAAGGGTGATCTGTAAGTACTTTGGAAGACTTTTACGAAAGGTCGGCACTAATGCAACTCAGGTGGTTCCGATCCGGTGACATGCATAGACTGGATCACGAAGGTCGACTCTACTTTGTAGATCGTTTGGGCGACACTTTCCGATGGAAGAGTGAGAACGTGTCCACCAACGAAGTTAGCGATGTGCTTGGATCGCATCCACAAATCGCCGAAGCAAACGTGTACGGAGTGACAGTGCCAAATGCTGATGGTCGAGCTGGTATGGCAGCATTAGTCCTTGCAGACAACGTGAACGCAGACAACGTAGACTTCAAGAGCATTGCAACTCATATTCTGGGTGCCCTGCCTCGCTATGCAGTCCCGTATTTCTTGCGTATCACTCCACAGTTGGACTACACCGGAACACTGAAGATGCAGAAAGGCAGACTGAAACGAGAAGGAATTGATGTGGAGGCGATCAACGCACTTGGAGATAGGATGTATTGGCTGCCACCGGATGGTAAGGAGTATATTCCCTTCACGAAGGAGGACCATGAAGCCTTGAAGAGCGGTAAGGTCCGTTTGTAGATTTGGTTACCTTAGATGCCTGGGCCGTCCATGTGGTGATAGAACCTCGTAGATTTCGAAGCCATCAAATGTGATGAGCTTTCAGTTTGAAATCATATGCTTCGATTTGCTTCTCTGCTTGACATTCTGATACCAATTGCGTGATCCGTCTTTCCTTAGGTAGGAGCTTTAAAGAGATCCGACACGGCTGTTACCGCACCTTTAAATTTTCCCGCGTCGATCAAGATAAGGTGGCCTTTGGGAGAAATGCCCACTTCGCTAAATGCCCGTTTGGAGTCGGACGATCCTTCATCGCCTTGTTTCGTGTAGTCAAATGAACAATATCCAGCCGAATGCTGGTGGAGAATTTCGTCTTCAGAATGAAAGTAGAATGCTTCATCAAGTGATGCTTGCTGCCTTTTCTTCTTTGATGGCCTCGCATCTTCTTGATCTACTTTTGACTCAACCTCGGAGTATGTTTTCGAGAGGATCAAGTAGTGCGTAAACTCATATGGCTCCTTTTCTTCTAGCGCCCACTCAATCTCCTCAAGCAACATTGTATACATCGGTGGGACCACCTCTGCTGGCATATTGATGAGGCGTTCAGTCAAAATGAGACCAACTTGTGCGTCTTGGGAGTCGAGAAGCGTGGGTAGGGTAGAGAGCTTAGAGCCAGCCTTGGTTTGAAGATACTTGGTAAGATCTTTGATCACACCGTTGTCCTGGCCCATTTGTGTCAGCTAGGACGAGGTTTACGTAGGGAAGTTTTGCCTACGCGGTGTTGTCGCAAGTTCAGCACTGTCAAAAAGGCGAAGGGATCTGATTCATTGCCATCAACCTTGACGGTGGAACCCAAGAGAGGCTGGGATAAGATCAAATCTACAAGTTCTGAAAGATTGAAAAGGTCGGCGTCTGCGTCAAAAAGCTGTCGGCAGAGTGTCTTTAGACCGTGGAAATCTACAGCTGGTTGCGGGTCAAACCATTCAAAGTCAACGTTGAGCATGTCAATGTCGTCGCTGCTTTCCGATTCAGCACCTCCATCGGATCGATTCTGCTGAGATACTTCATTCTCTGCAATCTTGCGTTTTGCCATAGTGTCGTTTGGCGGGCGGTGGCAGCGGAGAAAATGGGTTATCGTCTAGTGTTGAAAATAAACCTGTGGTTGGTGGGACCGCGAAATTTTCGTATTCAACTTCATTTTGAATTTCTCACGCGACGCGCCCGATCCATCGATCGCCTGCTCACCGAGCAATTGAGTGTGACTCAACACCCCAAGTATACGAGAGCAAAACAATTCATTGTCACTGAACCAGTGTACTTCGATATCAGCAGTTGGGTTCTGACGTAGTATCGCATTCTCACCTCAAATCTTCCTGCACTTTTTATATTCTCTTCGGCCGTGTGAAGCATCAAGAGTCTCCAAATTCACCCGAAATATCAAGATGGCAGAGGACAAAGAGCCACACAATGTTTTTGACACGATTATTGTCCTAGACTTTGGATCTCAGTACTCCCACCTGATCACACGCCGACTCCGAGAGCTTAATGTCTATTCTGAGATGCTACCTTGCACCGTCAAACTATCAGATCTCCCCTCCAAGAATCTCAAGGGTATTATTCTGTCTGGATCACCGTACTCTGTGTACGAGGCAGATGCTCCTCATGTCGACCCTGCTGTGTTTGATTTGGGCGTCCCGATTCTCGGAATTTGCTTTGGTATGCAAGAAATCGCCTGGCACAACGGAAAGAATGTATCGGCCGGAAACAAGCGCGAATACGGTCATGCAACAGTTACCGTTCAACGACATAATGATGCACACATAGACAGCCTCTTCGACGGATTGGGCGACAGTCTCGAAGTCTGGATGTCGCACGGCGATAAACTCTCGCACCTTCCTCCGTCCTTTGTGACAATAGCTACAACCTCAAATGCTCCATTTGCAGGTATCGCTCATGAGAAGAAGCCGTTTTATGGCATTCAGTTCCATCCTGAGGTCACCCATACGCCCCGCGGCACCCAAGTGCTTAAGAACTTTTCAGTTGGCATCTGCAAGGCCAAGCAGGAATGGACAATGGGAAAGTTCGTGGATCAAGAACTTGCCCGAATCAGAGCACTAGTCGGCAACAAAGGCCAGGTTATAGGAGCTGTCAGCGGAGGAGTAGATTCCACAGTGGCAGCAAAACTCATGAAGGAGGCGATTGGAGATCGATTTCATGCAATCCTGGTCGACAACGGAGTATTACGAATGAACGAAGCAGAGCAAGTTAAGAAGACACTCTCCGAACGTCTAGGCATCAACCTGACCGTGGTCGACGCCAGTGATCGTTTCTTGAAGCGACTCAAGGGTATTAAGGATGATCCAGAGCAAAAGCGAAAGGTCATTGGTAATACGTTCATCGAGGTGTTTGCTGAGAAAGCCAAGGAAATTGCTGCAGAAGCTCACGATACCCCACGAGCAGGTGACATCGAATGGCTCCTCCAAGGAACTTTGTATCCGGACGTGATCGAGAGCATTTCCTTCAAAGGACCAAGTGCGACGATCAAAACGCACCACAATGTCGGAGGCTTGCCAGCAAAGATGGATCTCAAGCTGATCGAGCCCTTGAGGGAGTTGTTCAAGGATGAAGTTCGAGAGCTAGGAACAAAGCTGGGCATTCCTGAAGAATTGGTCTGGCGTCACCCATTCCCTGGCCCTGGAATCGCAATTCGAATCTTAGGAGAGGTGACTCCAGAACAGGTTCGAATTGCACGAGAGGCAGATTACATCTTCATCGAAGAAATCCGAGCTGCGGGTCTTTATCGCAAGATCAGCCAAGCATTTGCTGCTCTGCTGCCAGTAAAGGCTGTTGGTGTAATGGGTGACAAACGTGTGCACGACCAAGTCATTGCATTGCGAGCAGTAGAAACTACTGATTTCATGACGGCGGACTGGTATCCGTTCGATGGCGAATTTTTGAAGCGAGTTAGCCGAAGAATTGTTAATGAAGTCGATGGCGTTTGCAGGGTGGTCTATGATATAACGAGCAAGCCTCCGGGGACCATTGAAATGGAGTAGATCTCATCAGTCAAGATAAGAGCATTTTGAGTCAGTCTAGAGGTATAAGTTGGTTCGGTGTCTGCTTGGCAATCCAACAGTACTAGTATGAAGCCTCACGGCACGTCAGTTATGAGGTAATCGATAGACCTGAAGATCGGTGTCGTAGCAAATGGTTAGAGCCAGAATTTTAGTTTTGAATAATATCTTGCAATGCAAATACGGTACAAGTGCTGCTGTGGCTCCGTGGTCGGACTACTTGTAATATCCGCGTTAACTGACGTCAGAAAGGCTTGACGTGCTGAGGATGATGTGTGAAGCAAAACCTTCCTCCTTCATCAAATTTTTTTTAAACTTTGCTTTCCAACAATTTGATTGTTATCTTCGCAGATTCAACTTAGCCTTTTTAAATCAGTTTTCCTCAAAATGTCTGGGACTTCTCATGTTGGTGCAAGCAGTGTCTACGAGGCTGGAGACCAAGTAAATATTCTTTGGATGTAGATGCAAATCAAAGAAAGTAACTTATCGTGTGCAGAGGAATTATGGAAACAACGAGATCAAGGAGAAAGATCGCTACAATGAGGGTGTGGCGAATAGCCATTTGCCGAACGACTCAAGTAAGCGTGGCAAATCAGAACAATTGCAATTCATTGCTGACTCCTGTGACAGAGGATCAACGAAGCATAGCGAATAGACTAGCTCGCGAAGAAAAGCGTTACAAAGAACCTGAGGAGCAGGACCTAGAGAAGATTCGAGCTGATCAGGATGCTACGCTCCCGGCCAAGGCACATGGTAACAAGCCGAGCCGTGGCGCTGAGATTGACCAGGAGTTGCATGAAGAGGAAGAGCAGATCCTCAAGAAGAAGGGAGCCTTCGGGCCCAAGTAATAGATTGGTGTGCTGAGATTTTGATCATGGCGGCATCACAATAGGTCCATATGCATAGACTACCACCGAAAGAAGTAGATAGCGAGCAATGGATCAACAAATAACGATTGACAGTTCGGTATTGCTTTTGAGACGCTGTTGATTGATAAGTCTACAATGCCGATTTTTCTGAAATTGGTTTCCTGTACAAGTATCCGCCAGCTCCTGCCTGCGAAGATATTAGAGCTTCTTTCTAAGCTTTGCGGTGCATAACCGTTGCAGCGGCCTTCAATTCTCGTCAGCCCCAAGTAAGGAAAGTGAATTGGCTTACGAACCTGATGATTAGGGAAGATCAATGCATCTGCAAGAACCACATTTTCTCTCCTGCCAGCGGCAAACACAATTACCTCCGCGATGTCGTCTGGTGTGAGCGGTTCACAGCCGGCATAAACGGCGTCTGCTTTCGCCTTGTCGCCGTAGAATCGTACGACAGAGAATTCTGTTTCGACTTGGCCTGGGTCTATTTCAATGACTCGAATTCTGGTAGCAATCAATTCTCGCCGTAGTGCATCGGTGAACGTTCGAACCGCCGCCTTTGATGCGCAGTAGATGCTGCCTCCAGGATAGCCTTCTCTTCCTGCGATACTGCCAATGTTAATTATATCACCCGCTCCTCCTTCTGGTCGCTTCTTGTATATCTTCATAATCTCTTGTGTCATGTTTATAAGACCGGTAACATTGGTCGCCCACATGATGTTCATATCTTCTTCGACAATGTCTGGTGCTTTAGCTACGCCTTTTACCAGGCCGGCATTGTTCACCAGAATATCAATCTCCTTGAATTCTTCAGGCAAGGATGGAACGAACCTCCGGACTTCTTCTGATTTGCTGATATCAAGTTGATATGGTAGAACCTTGACTCCATCACCGACTTCTTTCTTGATATCTTCTGCGACCTTCTTCAGAGTATCAATTCGCCTTGCAGTTAAGATGAGCTTGAGGTTTTTCGGCGACGTTCTCGCAAATTCGAGTGCTGTGCTTCTTCCAATGCCTGAGGACGCTCCAGTAACTACTATCGTCTTGCCCTCCAAGCGTTTGCCCATGGCTGTCGTCATTGTACGGCGAAGGATGGAGGTGCCGACTGCGAAGCTTAGAGATGTGAGGTGAGGATTAAAGACCGTCCGAAAGAAATTGAAGCACTTCCTTGAGCTTGAATAGAACTTCATGTGCCCCCAAAGAAAGGAAAACAGACAGATAATCACACATTGCTCATCAGAATTCCTCCGATGACGGAAATAAGAACGAGGGATGATGGAGAGAACCCCGCGAACCAGTCAGGAGCTTTGATCCCTAATCAGTCCTAGAGTACGGAGTATCGTACCTCTAGAGTAGAGCCTATCCATGCCTTTGAAACCGAACAGCAGTATCTCTCACGTACATCCCCGACTTCAAGTTAGAGATCTAGTTCCACGCCCTTTACCGGTTTGACAACCACTTCACAGGACTCTGGCCTTGCGCCTCCTATGAGCCCTGCGCCTCCTACATGTACGAGCCCCGCCTACGAGCCCTGCGCCCCCTGCGAACTTCCACCTCCGAGATGTCCGCCGCGGCAGCAAACGTTGCCCTTCAAGCAATCTTCAAAAGGTTAAAACTAGCAAAGAATAAGACAATGGTGCCTCAGTGATGAGCTTGGAGTCGAAGAACTGTCTCAAAAGGCGAGACAGCTTGAGAGGAAGTTGGAAGTGAGCTTTGTAGCGGTCTGCAACATTGGCCACACCATGGCGCTGACTGGGTAGTGCAAGTTGAACCATGTGATGGGAAAGTCGCATGCTTACGAGTAAATAGCGCTGATATTTTGGAGAAGCAGCACTGCTCACAAAAGACCAAGTTAGCAAAGTGACACTAGTCACACCTTTCCTATGAGAACAAAATCAATCACTTCCTCGCTCCGTACCGGCCTCAGTACCATCCCGCGATCAGCGCCGACTGGAGACAATAGAAAGTAGAATAAGGAAACCATGTCGGGGATTGAAGCCGCTTATAATAGCCTAGCCTTCAAGAAAACTTCCGGTCCCAGCGGTGGTGTTTTACGTTCTAAAGCTAAGAAGGCTATTCAACAAGATCCTGTGATATTGTGTACGGGTTGTGAGAAAATCCAGAAAATCCTTCGGTCTTTCAACACACGGAATTCAGAGTTGAGGCGCCGTTCGTCCATGGCACGCCCATTGACGGAAGTCAGCAATGTTTACCAAAACACCATGCTCGTCAGTACTAGGGACATTGAACAAGTCCGGAACTCCATTCCAGAACACCCCTCACAACCAGACACAGACGAATGGGATGCCCAAACTCGAAATGTAACTATACGAGGCCCTTTCTCCAAGTCTACATGCCCATCGTGTTCATTCATTTGGAAGACGCTCAAACCATTCGGAGTCCACTCAAAAGTGACGGAATTATGCTTCCGAGCGGAATCCCCGGCCGAGCGGGCACACTGTTTAGCAGCGACTCTCGAAGGGGTCGTTTTGTATATCGCTGGGAAAGGCATGGAAATTCCTCTGTTCAACCACTTCACTCATCCCAGAGAATCAACCTCGCTTTCATGCACGACTGCATGCGCCATTGCGAAATCAATCATGTGTCAGATTGTGTTAACTCCAAAACCATTCCAAATACAACTGGTACCATGTCAATCTACTTAATCGACGTATACACCGATTCATTGGTTCGCAAATCAACGAGGATGACCTATACCGCGCTCAGTTATGTTTGGGTTGTCAGCCTGGGATGCCGCGGGAGAGTGCTTGTTTCTGTCGCATTATAACCAAAACTTTTGTTGCATAAAGAAAATAGTTGATTGGAAGAAAGAATCCCGTTCCTCAGGTCTACTGGCTGGAATCAATGACTGCTATGAGGTTTATCGACCTTTGGCCCGGGATCTGTCACTGTCTGTTCCGTCTGGCTGGAAATCGAAGCCTTTACAGCTAGGTATTGACAGAGAGTCCACGCTGAGCTGCCCACTTCGAAGCGCTAACCGGAAATTCACGCACGAAGCCCTTGGAGAACATGCGTGGTTTCGATTTCCAATTCCCTTACCCACCAACAACGAAGTGCCCGGATACAACCAGTTATGGGGTGCAAACATACGGGGTAGGGTGAAAAGGGCATATCTTATGATCATACCAAATGACAAAGCGCAGCAAGGAGAGGACGACTGGCACGTGTTGATGGATAGGCCCACGTTCAGCCAAGAAGATATTCAAGTTGGCGTAGTTCGAATTCATGACCAGCACTTCGTGTATGGATTGAATGCGACGCGCTCGGGAGAATTTATAGCAATTTCGGCAGGGGATTTTATTTCAGTCCCAGGGCACAGTGTAGGCATACCATGGACGTTTTTAGATGAATGGGAGCTGAAGACACGGACACGTAACGGTAATGTCTATGAATTCTACAATGTTATGCTGATCGAAGGAAAAATTGCACCGTGGAGAGAAGAGGTTTGGGACGGGTTGAAAAGTCTTTGTGGGAATTCATGCAACTTGACGAAGTGGAGGTTATCCTTGCTTGATTTGGTGATCCCGAGGATGAAGAGCTTGGAAATACCGCCACGAGAGGATTTACCCTTGGCTTTCGCTTGTTGGTTGTGTTGAGAACCCTTCTTAATCCTCGATTTGCGGAGTCACATATCTACCTTCCGCTTGCAGGGCATTTTTGATTCTGAGCAGGTTGTTGCGACAATGGACGGCCGTTATCGCGATGCCGAACACATTCCACATCTCATACGACGAAGAGCTTGTATGCAGATACGCTACCTCCTTGATTCTTGAGGGATGTGTGAGAGGTTCATATGCAAGTACGGAGATAATAGGTCTGTGAATTGCGATGCCGAAAAGAGTGGGAGGAGGTGTAATGTATGCCGATGTGTCCGTTGGGAAGGCTGACAAACCAAGCTCCGACACAGGCAGTGGAGATTTGATAAGGGCCTTGAGTAAGCGACTTGTGAGAGCTTGGAACTCATCCATAAATGCTGCTGCGAGTTCAGCAGTGGTTTGGCCCTCACGACACCTCTTTAAAACGAGAAGTGGTACCAAAGTGCCCGCGCGGATGTCGTTTCGTAAACCAGCAGTGGAATTTATGCACTTGATGAACGTTCGAACTCGCCTCCAAAGTCGACAATTCGCGTCGCCAAACCCAACGTCGCAATCCGTTCTCATATTTTGCACGCCATGGACAAGATATATTTTGAAGACATCCTGAAAACCTCTAAAATCATATCAGCAGTCTATCAGCGCAATTGGCAACCTTTTAAACTGACTTCCTTTGGCATAGCGAGAGAAGTACGCCTCATCTGGATCCTCGGCGAAGAGATGTTGACCCAGGAAAGGAAAACCGCTCTTCCAGGACATTGGCATGAGAGGATACAGACCTCGAGTCTCTAGTCGCAGACTCAGTTCCACAGTATCTTCTGCCCATCCAGAAATGAGCTTTTCACGCAACTTGAATGTCTCTCTTTCAATCTGTTCCTCCCTGGTCGATATTATTTGCTCTTCGAATTTCCGCGACAGAATGTCAACCTCTTTCTCTATGTCACGAACTTGGAGTGCTTCATTGGCGTCGTACGACCATTCGTCATTCTCGTCGAACATATTGTAGCCGTTGCTGTTTGACAACTCATCTTCTTTGTCCGACGTGCTACCATAGATAGCACTATCTGGAGAGCTTTCCATTTCGTCTTGCATATCTTGGTCCTCATATCTGTTGGCAGAAGAATGAAGAGACGATCCAGCGTCCGACATATCCAAGTCTGGGGAGCCCGGTAACTTTGCCGCGTGAACGTTAGGTGTAATGTCCACCTTTTTCAGATGCCGAAATAATAGATAAGCTTTGAAGAACTTTTTCCTGCGCGACAATACACGGCGATGGGAATTCGATTTCCAAACAACACGTAGGAACTTTGACATAATCAAAGAATTCTTCAGAAGTTACTGAGGGAACGCGGAGTTGTACGAAGTGCCGGTTAGAAGCGGTGAATTGGAAGGAGATTTGGTGGATAGTTGAGTAGGAGAAAGTGTATTCGTGATGCTATCAGTGTGACAATAAATACTTTTAGAACCATTTTTGGGACTATTAGAATGTTTAAAGAATAAACCATTGTGATTGTTCCAGAAGAGGAAAATAAAGGAGCTGCTTTGTCTTATTAGGAGCCAATTAGACACTGTCTCGTCCGAAGCCTTTACCGCCCTTGTCGGTTGGACTTCAAACTTCATTAAAACAAAGCAAACGCAATGCCAACTCCGTATGACACGGCTTTGACACTCATCGATGAAGCACATGCATAAGATCCAAACAAAACTTTGGTCGATGGAAAAGAGATCCCGTATGAGCTGCACTACGCCCAGAAAATGAGCCATTACCTTTCACTTCGCTCCCCAGAAGCTTCTGAGACTCTACGATTAGCTATACGCAGCCAACACTTTCGAAGATGGGAAGTGAGAAGGGACTCTTATCCGATGACCAGGGCTGGCTATCACAGCTGGCGTACATATCTCAAGAAACGGCAGGCGGAGCAAGCATCTCAAATATGCAAGGACTCTGGATACTCTGAAGAGGATGCAGAGAGAGTAGCATCTCTGATTCGAAAGGAAGACATGAAGACGGATGAAGAGTCTCAAATTCTTGAGGATGTCGCCTGCCTGGTATTCTTGGATGACCAGTTTGAGGATTTTGAGAAGGAGCACGAAGAGGAGAAGATTATCGGCATCCTAAAGAAGACCTGGGTGAAGATGTCCGATAAGGGTCATGAGCTGGCACTGAAGATTCCGATAGACGCGAGAGCAAAGGATTTGATTCAGCGGGCATTGGAGACAGGCATAAAAGAGCTTTGATTCCGGCGCTCGGGTAAATAAGTCGGTTCCTGCACAATTCCTCCTTCAAAGATTCGACGCTATTATTAAAAAATCATGAATAAGCCAAAGAGAAAGCTATGGTAACGATTTATTTTAGAATATCAAGCGCCACCTTCGCGCTTTGCATATTCGTCCTCGATGTGCTCTTCGTACAACTTTTCTGCTGCTATTTCAGCCTCCGATTTGGTCTTTTCTTGGATCGTTCCCGTCGACTGGTTGGACACTTGGGAAGCTGGTCGTGGGTCTATCGAGCAGGGGCTCGTCTCCGAAGTGGAGGGTTTTTCGGTGTTAGTGAAGACGGGGAGAGGCATGATGATTGGCAGTTTATTAGAAATGTCAGCCAACAAGTCGCAAAATTATGAGCAATGCAAGCCGGCTAGTTATGATTGTTATGCAAACTTGTATGCCATGCGGCTAGGCATAGAGTCCTCTTATTCTTCGTAGCTGCCTCCATGTGGCGAATTCAAATGGCGTGACATGCATTTCACAGCAGGATAGAGTAGAAGACATGTCGCGGTGTGTCAACGCACGCATACGTTCGGATGTTTGCGGGCTCTCTTGTGAAATTATGCATCGATAGCGAATCTCGTCGCTGGATGGTACTTAACTTTCCGACCAGAGGGTGCGGTGAGAATATGTGCCGTGTCATGTAATCAATCAGAAGTCAGCACAGGCTTGGCACCCGAACGCGTGTGGTGATATGTTATAAGCCGAGGTGAACCGCTTACCGTCCGCCTTAGACGCCGTAGCTTCATCTGCCTCGACCATTCTAGAAATCCTCAAGCTGTTTCTTCCTCGGTGCTCTCCCAACGCCGACTGTTACCCTCCCATAACTTCTACGTTGGCCCTATTGGCTTTTCTCACACCGTTAATGTAGTCCCGGAACCTCAACTGGCTATCGTCGAACTTCAACACGGTGCATCATAATGGGCAAGAGCAAGTCGAAGATGGTTCCCATCGTCCCACTTCCTAAAGAGCAAGTCCTACTACCCGGTGTCAGCCTCCGAGTGTCCATCGCGAACCGAGCAGACCTTGCCGCACTTCTTGCCCACATCTACAGTACCGCCAGCGAACCACGAGGGGAAAGTGCAATCAACATCGGCTGCGTCCCGCTTAACTCGCCCTATCTAAGCTCCGATGGCAAGAGACTAATCGCAGACGGCCAAGAGAATCGCAAAGAAGTACCGGCTATTCACCCGGTCAACGCGACCAAAAATGATCTCTTCGGCTTTGGCACCCTTGCAAAGGTATCGGGTGTGCAAGGCAGGAATCGAGGCGAGCTCTCCCTAGTCGTCGAGGGCATCAGTCGATTCAAAGTCGAGAAAATCACTCAAGAACGACCATACTTTGAAGCCGCGGTTGTACCGCACGTGGACGCTGAGATAAATCCCAGCGACATTCAGATCCAAACCCTCTTCGCGGACCTTAAGCAGCTATCTCGAGAATTCCTCGCCCTCATCCGACTCTCCTCCATCCTGTCAAACCCTCCCGCCGTGACACTCACTCCCTTACTCGCTCGGAGACTAGAACTGTTTATCGCGCGGAAGGACATTCAAGATGCGGGAGCATTGGCCGACTTCATGGCCAACGTCGTGGATTGCACGCACGAAGAGAAGCTGCGAATATTGGCATCGCTATCTGTTAAGGAACGGCTGGAGCGTGTTGTTGAAATTATGCAGAAACAGATCACGACACTTCAAGGGAACGGCCGCGTAATGACTATTACAAGTACGAATAGATCACAAAATGGCATTGACCCGGAGAGATTGAGGCAGCTGCAGCGTGCAGGATTTTCTATCAATGGTATGCCACCAACAGGTATGCCACCAGGATTCAACGGGATGCCCAACCAGAACGGAGAAGACCATAACGAAATCGAAGAACTGAAGAAGAGGCTGGAAGAAGCCAAGCTCACTCCCGATGCGAAGAAAGTCGCCGATCGCGAACTTGCTAGACTACAAAGGATGAACCCGGCACAGGCTGAATACCAGGTTTGCCGGACGTATCTTGAGAACCTAGCAGAGATTCCGTGGACAACAATTACCGAGGATCATCTTGACGCTACGGTAATCACGCGAGCTCGAAAGCAGCTTGACGACGACCACTATGGCTTGGAGAAGATCAAGAAGCGTCTTCTTGAGTATCTCGCCGTGCTCAAACTGAAACAAGCCGTCAATGCCGATTTGGATGGTCAGATCAAGCGTCTAACGGAAACCAAGGAATTGGAACCTGCATCGGATGGAGAAAAGGCATTGCAAACACCACCCAAGCCGAGAGAACCGAGTCAAGCTGAGATCCAACTGAGAGACAAGAAGCGCATGATCGATAAAGCACCAATCCTCTTGCTGGTTGGACCACCGGGAACTGGTAAGACAAGTTTGGCCAAGTCCATTGCCGCGGCACTTGGTCGTAAATTCCATCGTATTTCGCTTGGCGGAGTACGTGACGAAGCAGAAATTCGTGGCCATCGTCGAACCTACGTCGCTGCTATGCCTGGTTTGATTGTTAACGGTCTCAAGAAGGTTGGCGTTGCGAATCCAGTTTTCTTACTCGACGAGATTGACAAATTGGGCATGGCCAACTTCCAAGGTGACCCATCTGCCGCAATGCTGGAAGTTCTCGACCCGGAACAGAACCACACGTTCGTCGATCACTATATTAACATCCCGATGGACCTGAGCAAAGTGCTTTTCATCGCAACGGCTAACAACCTGGATACCATTCCTGCACCACTGCTTGATCGCATGGAGATGATTCAGTTGTCTGGTTATACAACGGTCGAGAAACGCCATATTGCATTGAGGCATCTACTGCCCAAGCAAATCACCACCAATGGACTTTCAGATGACAAGGTTCACATGAACGACGATGTGCTCGACAAGGTCATTACTGCGTACACGCGTGAGTCGGGTGTCCGCAACCTGGAGCGCGAGATCGGTAGCGTCTGTCGGTTCAAGGCGGTTGAATTCGCCGAGGCCCAAGACAAGTCGGCACTTGCTTCGTATAATCCGGAGGTGAGCCTTTCGGATCTCGAGGAAATACTTGGCATTGAGCGCTTCGAGGAAGAGATTGCCGAGCGAGCGTCGAAACCCGGCGTTGTAACAGGACTGGTTGCGTATAGTACCGGCGGGCAAGGAAGTATCTTGTTCATCGAGGTTGTTGACATGCCAGGCAAGGGCAGCGTGCAACTCACGGGCAAACTTGGTGATGTTCTGAAGGAGAGCGTGGAAGTGGCTCTCACTTGGGTGAAGTCCCATGCATACGAACTTGGCTTGACGCCGGATCCAAACGAGGACATCATGAAGAATCGCAGCATTCACGTCCACTGCCCGTCGGGTGCCATTCCCAAGGATGGACCGAGTGCAGGATTGGCTCATACCATTGCTCTCATCAGCCTTTTCAGCGGACGAGAAGTCCGGCCAAACCTTGCCATGACTGGTGAGATTAGTCTTCGAGGAAAGGTGACTCCGGTTGGCGGTATCAAGGAGAAGTTGATTGGTGCTTTACGAGCAGGTGTCAAGACAGTCCTCCTTCCGTACAACAACCGGAAAGACGTTAAGGATCTACCACAAGAGGTCAAGGATGGTTTGGAGATCATATACGTCCAGTAAGTTCCCGGTGTAGCTTTGCTCCGACTAGCACGGACTGACAGATTTGCAGGCACATCTGGGAAGCAATGAGGCATGTCTGGCCCAACACACACTGGCCGGGAGAAGGTAGATGGTCCGGCTTTGACAGCACGCTATAGTGGAAATGTAGGTACCTAGGTATCTTTGTTAGGGTAAGACTGTCAATCGAATATATGCGCAGAGTAGATGTAGATGAATTCGCGAGCCGAACTCTTTCTTGTGTTTTGTCCTCCAGGCTTCGCAGACCGTCTCTTCAAGCATTTGCCTCGACTTGCATGAATGAGCGTAAGTCAGATATACCTCGTCGCATCTCCAAATGTGTGCTACACCACCCCAAGCTCCTTCGGTTAGTCAGCGATACCCTAGGAAATGTGAGCCTGTCAGGTACGCAAGAGTTGCAGAACGCTAAGGCGTGGCGTGGCGGAGGATCGGACCTCGGAACTGTATTTTTATGATCTCATGCCTGATGTTTCACGTCACACGATCACCGCGCTTTCTCCATCACTGGACCACATTCCACTTCTCTCTTGCCGCTAGACCGATTTACAAGATGATCCCACACAACCCACTGCTGATGTGGCATCATCGGCTTCCGGAAGGCGCGTGTGGCCTGAAGAATCCCCTCCTTGCGCAGGACTGAGCTGGCCGCATGACTGCTTGCAAGTCCGTTTCCGAAGCTTGGAGCCTTCTAAACGAAACCTCTCCCATGTTTCCGCTTGTTTTTCTTGTACATAGCTTCTCTTCCTTTCGACCTCTTCTTGTAGGGAATTTCGTCGTTGCCGTACTCAAAATGCTACCGGTATTGCATATTGTCGTCATTGCGTACTTTGTTCTCTATACACTTGCATATTCCATTCCCTACCACTTGGCTCCTACACAAGCGTTTCTTAGAGAAGATCTCCACCTCGAAAAGCCAGAATTTGGACCACAGTCCTCCTTAGACGCATGGATTCGAGAAGAGGAGAAGATTGCGTTGGACCGCCTACTCAGAAACATCGCTCCCGGCGGATCAAATACTCAAGGTGCCGTTCCGGGAACAGTAATAGCCAGCCCTTCGAAGGAGCATCCAGACTACTACTACCAATGTGAGCGGCGTCTCACCAACTTCTGTGCCCAACGCAAGTACTAAACCACGCAGGGATCCGTGACGCCGCCATCACCATGAAGACGCTAGTCGACCTGTACGCCGCCGATCCAACCAACTACCTGTCAGCGCAGCTAGTCCCACTCCTCGAAGCCTACGCCGCGCAGTCAGCCACGCTGCAGCGCACGCCCAACCCGTCCGGCACATTCGCCGACCTGTCGGGGCTGGGCGAGCCGAAGTTCGAGGCCGACGGGCGCGCCTTCACAGGGAACTGGGGGCGGCCGCAGCGCGACGGGCCGGCCCTGCGCGCCCTCACGCTGGCCGCCTACGTCGCGGCGTACAACGCGACGCACCCGGCGCGGTGGGCCGCCGGCCCCGCCGCAACCCCCTTCGCCGACCTGTACGCGCCCGAGCTGCCCGCGCGCTCCGTCGTCAAGGCCGACCTCGAGTACGTGGCCGGCGCGTGGCGCGCCCCCGGCTTCGACCTGTGGGAGGAGGTGCGCGGCCTGCACTTCTTCACGGCGATGGTGCAGCGGCGCGCGCTGCGCGTCGGCGCCGCGCTGGCGGCCGCCTTTGCCGACCCCGCCGCCGCCCGCTGGTATGCCGACCAGGCGGCCGCGCTGGATGCGTTCGTCGCGCGCTTCTGGGACGCCGACAAGGGCCACCTTGTCGCGACGCTGGACTCCGCTAGGTCCGGGCTTGACTGCGGCGTGCTGCTCGGCGCGATCCATGGCGCGGCGGAGGGTGCGGCGGAGGAGAGCTTTGCGCCGTGGTCGGATGAGGTGCTTGTTTCGCTGCTGGAGCTGGTCAAGGATCAGCGGCAGCGGTTTCCCATCAACGCGGTGCCCAAGACGCCCGTCACTGACGCGGGCAAGTTGGATCAGCTTGCTGGTGTTGGCATTGGACGGTATCCCGAGGATGAGTATGACGGATACGGCGTTTCTTCTGCAGGTGGCAACCCGTGGTTCCTTTGCACGACGTCCGTCTCCGAAATTCTGTATCGGTCGGCCTCGCACCTTGCTACGACGAAGTTGCTCAATGTCACCGCAATAGGCTTACCGTTTTGGAGCGCCCTCCTCCAGGATGATGACCTCGAGGCAGGAACGCTCTACAAATCTGGCGATGATGACTTTGCCAAGGCACTCCATCGGCTGAAGAGCGTCGGTGATGCGTTTCTAGCTGTAGTGAGGAAACACGCGGATGGTGAAGGAGCATTGAGCGAGCAGTTTGATAGAGTTACAGGATACGAGCGAGGAGCTCTGGACTTGACGTGGAGCTATGGAGCATTCTTGCAAGCTGTACGCGCGAGACAGATGCTCAAGGCTGATGACTGATGACCATGAGGATGGATTTGAGGGGTAGGGAAGTTACGACTTCTGTTGCATGATTAGACGTTGAGATACCCTGCAAGCATCTGGTATTCTGGAGCTAAGGATGAATTGATTCAAAGCTTAGTCACGAAAGTTCACTGGATAGCACGTTGATTTGATACTCGCAGTTCATCAGTCCCACTCAGTGAAATGAACATTTGAGAGATGCCCTCCCCCGTAGATTGTTGACACTAACGTGCGTCTGTTGGATCCCAGATCAGATGTGACTGCCTAATTAGGCAGTCATGGTACTGTCACGTATAAGAACACCTAGCTACCTAGGTGTTACAATACTAAGCCTGTCATCACTTCTTCTTCCGATTCTCTACAGCGTCCCTGCGACGTGAGAAACCCTGCGTGCCGAAAACCTAGCAGCATCTTGCCCCATAACAATGTCATTTTTGAGCTGAGAGCAAAGATATTCTCGGAATAAATAGTGCGAGCTGCCAGCTACAGTCTCGTATCATATCAAATGGAAAGAACTTCTGCTTACCGCGCAATACCGTTTTTCAATGTGAGTGCAGTTTGAATCCGATCCCTCTAGCCACCCTCAGCTGTCGAGCAGATCATTATTTTACCCAAAATTTCTTCATAGCATAGATCAATATGTCAACAAGCTATGCCGAGATTTCTTGCCTCATTCCTACCCTACTCGCGCTGCTGCAGTCATTGTTGTCGCAACGAGCGCAATTGATGGACAGAGGTCACAACCACGATGTATAGCGGAAAGGCAGGGTCGAGCTTCGCCACATGAGAAGAAGTGGCTTGCTAATTCGATTAAGCGCCTCTCTGCGTAGCCGCGCGGATACGTGTTGCTGCTTCGCACTTTGGAGTCGCTTCTAGAATCATCCGCAGATCCACGACGGTTATCTATATAAGCATCTGTCCCCCCATACCCCTCTATGTAATAGAGATTCTAGGAGAATAAATAAATGATAATTGAACTGCTGCATGTTAGCTACATTCGTGCAGATGAGCCCAAGTGGTCCTAGCCAATTTCCATAAATATGACTCGGCCATCGTTGTAGCCTAACACAACTATGCCATCTTTGACAGCTGAGCAGCTGCTCCCTCGATACCCGACAGGGAGCCAGAGAAGCTTCTCCGAGTCCCGTAAAACCCAATTCCCGTCTAGAAAGATGTGAGGCTGAGGTACATGCGGCGCAGAGACGCCGAGCGGATCGTGGCCTTGCAGGCCTTTGACGCGCAAAAGCCCGCGATCTGTCATTATGGAAGACCCATCCGAAGTAAAGGACAAGGCTTCGACGTAGGAGGCAAGCGCGATTCTCTGTAGCGCTGTGCCCGTCTTCGCGTCCCATACCCGGACCGTCTTGTCGCGTGAAGCCGATGCCAGCAGCGCGCCGTCCGGCGAGAACGCGACCGAATTGACCCACTCTGTATGGCCCTTGAGCGTCTGTAGCGCTGTGCCCGTCTTCGCGTCCCATACCCGGACCGTCTTGTCGCCTGAAGCCGATGCCAGCAGCGCGCCGTCCGGCGAGAACGCGACCGATCCGACCCAGCTTGTATGGCCCTTGAGCGTCTGTAGCGCTGTGCCCGTCTTCGCGTCCCATACCCGGACCGTCC
>Ga0335072_10000523_pt1 | contig 73644 bp, 60 predicted proteins | sample Lox_Sample_21_FD_206725 | JGI IMG/M metagenome (GOLD analysis project Ga0335072, IMG submission 206725) | Soil microbial communities from Loxahatchee National Wildlife Refuge, Florida, United States - Lox_Sample_2.1 | ecosystem: Environmental > Terrestrial > Soil > Wetlands | place: USA...
TGAGGTTCTCGTGCGACACGTTGCCGCGTTGCCGAGGCAGATGGGGCTCAATGCGAGCGAATTGTTCACGAGTGATTTCCATCCCGTGAGCTTATCAAACATCTTTGATAGTGTTAACAGGCCCTAGGGCAGCGCCGGGGAGGGCTGGGCATGCCAGCCCGGCTGGCGGCGCTCGACGACCACGGTCGTGTGAATGCCCCCGCGCACATTGAAGCGCGCCGTCAGCCGCAGGAACCGTGGTGCGAGCGCCCGTGCGAGCTGGGTTGCGATCTCATTCGTCACCGCTTCGTGAAAGGCGCCGCGATTGCGGAACGACCAGATGTAGAGCTTCAGTGACTTGAGCTCGACACACAGCTGGTCGGGTACGTACTCGAGCTCCAGGGTGGCGAAGTCCGGCTGGCCTGTCCGCGGACACAGACAGGTGAACTCGGGCAAGCTCATGCGGATGGTGTAGTCGCCATCCGGCTGAGGGTTGGCGAATGTCTCGAGATCCTGGGTCGGCGCAGCGGCCATACTTCAAAGGCGGGCTACAAAGAATTACTCTATCATGCACAAGGCAACCGCGGGGGTGAGTAGTTACACGATGCGGCTCATCAAGATCAAGCTCTCCGGTTTCAAATCCTTCGTCGATCCCACCACCATCAGTTTCCCCGGTACTCTCACGGGCGTCGTCGGCCCGAACGGCTGCGGCAAGTCGAACATCATCGACGCCGTGCGCTGGGTCATGGGCGAGCTGTCTGCGCGCTATCTGCGCGGCGATTCGATGGCCGACGTCGTTTTCAACGGCTCGGTGAGCAGGAAGCCGGTCGGGGCCGCGGCGGTCGAGCTGATCTTCGACAACAGCGAAGGCAAGATCGGCGGCCCGTACGCCAGCTACAGCGAGATCTCGCTGCGGCGCACGGTCGCGCGCGACGGCACCTCCGGATACTTCATCAACGGGGCGCGCTGCCGGCGCAAGGACATCACCCAACTCTTCCTCGGCACGGGACTCGGATCGCGCAGCTACGCGATCATCGAGCAGGGGACCATCTCGCGGGTGATCGAGGCGAAGCCCGAGGACATGCGGGCACTGCTCGAGGAGGCCGCGGGGATCTCCCGGTACAAGGAGCGGCGGCGCGAGACCGAATCGCGCGTGGCGGACACGCGCGAGAACCTCGAGCGATTGCAAGACGTGCGCGACGAGGTGGAGAAGCAGATCCGGCACCTGCAGCGCCAGGCGGCAACCGCCCGGCGCTATCAAGCCCTGAAGGAAGAGGAGCGCCGCGCCGGGGCGGAGCTACTCGCCCTGAAGCTGCGCGAGCTCGACCGCGGTGCCGAAGTGCACGACAGCGCAACGCGCGAGCGAGAGCTCGCCATGCAGGCGGCGCTCGCCGAGCAGCGCTCGGCCGAGGCGGTGCTCGAGCGCCAGCGCGCCGCCCACACCGAGTGCAGCGACGTGCTCTCTGCGGCCCAGGGCCGCTACTACGAGGCAGGCGCCGAGGTCACGCGCACCGAGCAGGCGATCGAGCACACGCGGCAGCTGCGCGAGCGGCAGCGCAGCGAGCTTGCGCAAACTCGCACCACATCGTCGGAGCTTGCAGCCCACATCGAGCGCGACGAGCAGCAGATCGCCGCGCTGCGAGCCGAGCTCGACCGGCTCGCGCCGCAGCTTGCCGATGCGCAGCGCGAGGAGCACGAGACCGCCGCTGCGCTCGCCGGCGCCGAGCACGCGCTCGCTCTTTGGCAGCAGCGATGGGAACAGTTCATGAGCTCCGTCGGAGCGGCCAATCAAGCGACGCAGATCGAGCGCGTGCGCATCGAGCAGCTCGAGCATCAGATCAACGGGCTCACCGCACGCGCCGATCGGTTCGCGACCGAGCGCGCGCAGCTTGCCGCGCAAAATCCAGACGAGCAGCTCGGGGAGCTCGGCCGGCGCGAAGCCGCCGCGCGCGAGCGCAGCGAGCAGCTGGTGGGTGCACTCGGCTCCGCGCTCGAGTCCGTTCGGCTGCTGCGTTCCGAGCAGCTGGCAATCGAGACACAACTGGAATCGGCGCGGACCGATCGCGAGCGCTTGCGCGGTGAGCTCGTCTCGCTCGAGGCGCTGCAACGGGCGGCTCTGGCTCACAACGGGAGCGCCGTCGAGTGGCTGGCGCGCAGCGGCCTCGGCGACCGTCCGCGGGTGGCCGAAGCTCTGGAGGTGGAGCAGGGCTGGGAGAGTGCGGTCGAGACCGCGCTCGGCGACGACCTCGAGGCGGTCTGCGTCGAGGGGCTCGACGAGCTGGTTGCGGCACTCGAGGGTTTCTCCGGAGGGCGCCTGGCCCTGGTCGAGGGCTCTAACGAGGGGATGCCGCCGCAGGCGCGGGCGGTGCACGCGCAGGGCATCTCCGACCTCGTGCCTCTCGAGGAGAAGATCCTGCGGGGGCCGGCGGCCGTGCGACAGCAGCTCGCCGGCGTATTTGCTTGCGATTCGCTCGCCATCGCGCTGCGGCGCCGGGCGATGCTCGCGGCGACGCAATCCCTCATCACCAGGCAAGGCGAGTGGGTCGGAAGAAGCTGGATTCGCGTGCGCCGCGGCCCGGACCGGCAAGCGGGTGTCATCGAGCGCGAGCACCGTCTGAAGCTTCAGCGTGGCCAGTTCAGCGCCGAGGAGCAACGGGTGGAGCAGATCGAGGCTCGCCTGAGCGCCACGCGCGCCGCGCTCGGTGATGCCGAGCGAGAACGCGAGCGCATGCAGGCTCAGATCCAGAGCGCGCAACGGGAGCATTCCGAGCTTGCAGCTCAGCTCGAGGGTACGCGCGCCCGCTCGGAAGAAGGCGCGGTGCGCCGCGGGCGGCTGGATGAGGAGTCCGGTGAGACCGCGCGCGAGACTGCAGCGGCACGTGAGGCGCTCGGTCGTGCGCGCGCCGCCCACGAGCAGGGCCTTGCAGCGCTCGAGCGCCTGGAGTCGGATCGTCCTGCGCTGGAGCAGGAGCGCGACGAGCGGCGCGAGCAGCTGGCCGGTGCCCGGGTGCGTGCCCAGCAGTCGCAGCTGACGGCGCGCGATCTGATCGTGCGCGCCGAGTCGCGCCGCTCGAGCGAGGCCTCGATGACGGCGGCGCTCACCCGCATGCTCGAGCAGCGTGCTCAGCTCTTGCAGCGCTGTGAGATGCTCCAGGGCGAGCTGGCGGGCGGGGATGCACCCATCGAGGTCCTGCAGGAGCGCCTGAGCGGATTTCTGGCGCAACGACTGGAGGCCGAAACGCAGCTCGGGGCGGCGCGCCGCGCTCTCGAGGAAGCCGAGGCCGAGCTGCGCGTGCTCGATGAGCGGCGCATGGGGGCCGAGCAGCGAGTGCAGCAGGCGCGCCAGGCGATGGAGGAGGCCCGGCTCGCCGCGCAGGAGACCCGTGTGCGGCGTGAGGGCTTTGCCGAGCAATTTGCGGCCACCGGCTTCGAGCTCGTGAGCCTCATCCAGGCTCTGCCCGCCGAGGCCGAGTGGGGACAATGGGAGCAGCGGCTGACCGAGCTCAGGGCCTGGGTGGAGAGGCTTGGACAGGTCAATCTGGCCGCGATCGATGAGCTCAAGGAGCAGACCGAGCGCAAGGACTACCTGGATCGGCAGTTCACCGACCTCACCGATGCGCTCACGACACTCGAGGAGGCGATGCGTCGCATCGACAAGGAGACCCGCACGCGCTTCGAAGAGACGTTCGAGCGCATCAACAGCGGGCTGAAGGAGAAGTTTCCGCGGCTGTTCGGCGGGGGGCACGCTTATCTCGAGCTCGTGGGAGAGGACGTGCTCACGGCCGGCGTCGCCGTCATGGCGCGGCCTCCCGGCAAGCGCAACAGCACGATCCACCTGCTCTCGGGTGGTGAGAAGGCGCTCACGGCGGTGGCGCTCGTGTTCTCGATCTTCGACCTGAACCCTGCCCCGTTCTGCCTTCTCGATGAAGTCGATGCGCCGCTCGATGAATACAATATCGGTCGTTTCTGCGAGATCGTGCGCGATATGTCCTCCCGCGTGCAGTTCATCTTCGTCACGCACAACAAGGCGACCATGGAGCTCTCGTCCCACCTCATCGGAGTGACGATGAGCGAGCCCGGCGTCTCGCGCCTTGTCGCGGTCGACGTCGAGGAAGCCATGCGTCTCGCCGCCGTATAGGCGAGCGGCCGTGGTGAGCATGCCGGAACTGCGTTGGGCGCTGGCGCTGCTTGGCGTTCTGTTTCTGGGCGGCCTCACATGGTGGGAGCTGCGTCGCAGCCGCGCCTCGGCGCGTGGCGGGCTCGATCCGGCCCGGCGCGAAACACGAGCACAGCACCCCGCGCCCGGTCAGCCGCCGGTGCACCGCGAGCCTTCCATCACGTTGCCCGAGATTCGCACCCGCGATCCGGTGCACGAGCTTCCCATGGTCGAGATCGTGGACGACTCGATGATCGGGTTGCGCGCGGATGGCGCGCGGGAGGAGCCCGAGGAAGCTCCGGAGCAGATCGAGCCGATCGTGCCGGCGCCCGAGCGGGAAACCCCGGCGGCGCTGATCGCAGAGGTGAGCGCGGTGGCCGAGGCGCCGGGCGAGCCGCTCGTCGAATGGCCCGAGGAGGCTGAGCGGCGCATCGTCGCGCTGCGCGTGGTCGCCCCAGGGGAGCGCTTCTCGGGCCGGGCAGTGCGCCAGGCGCTGACGGCGGAGGGCTTCGTGCTGGGCAAGTTCGCGATCTTTCATCGCTGCGGTCCCGATGGCCGCGCGGTCGTGAGTGCCGCAAGCCTCACGAACCCTGGGACCTTCGATCGGGAGACGATCGATGTCCAGCGCTTCGGTGGGCTGAATCTCTTCGCGGTTCTGCCAGGGCCGATCCCCCCGGTGCGGGCCTTCGACGAGCTGGTGACTGCAGCGCGCAACTTGAGCGAGCGCTTGCAGGGTGCGCTGCAGGACGACAGCGGCGAGCCGCTCACGCCACTGCGCACCGCGGCCATCCGCGAGCAGCTGGGGCATGGCGGCTGAGAGTGCTCCTGCCGGAGCGGCGGCGCGCGTTGCGGAGCTGCGTCGTCAGATCGCCCGCCACGACCGGCTGTATTACGAGCTCGACAGCCCCGAGGTCTCCGACGCCGAGTACGATCGGTTGATGCAGGAGCTGCGCACGCTCGAGCGCAGCCACCCGGAGCTGATCTCACCCGACTCCCCGACCCAGCGCGTCGGGGTCGCCCCCTCGGGCAAGTTTCCCAAGGTGCGCCACTCGGTGCCGATGCTCTCGCTCGCAAACGGGCTGACGCCGGAGGATGTGACCGCGTTCATCGAGCGGATCGGCCGGTTTCTCAAGCTCGAAAGCGGCGCCCACATCGACTTCACCGCCGAGCCGAAGATCGACGGGCTTTCGGTCTCGCTGCGGTACGAGGACGGAGCGCTGGTGCGCGGTGCCACGCGCGGCGACGGCACCGAGGGCGAGGACATCACCCCGAACGTGAAGGTCGTGCGCGACATCCCCCACGCGTTGAAGGGGCGTGGCGTTCCGCACATCTGCGAGGTGCGCGGCGAGGTTTACATGCGGCGGTCCGAGTTCCTCGCCCTCAACGAGCAGCAGGCCGCCGCCGGCAAGCCCGTGTTCGCCAACCCGCGCAACTCCGCGGCAGGGTCCCTGCGCCAGCTCGACCCGCAGGTGACGGCATCGCGGCCGCTGCGATTCTTCGCCTATGCCTGGGGCGAGATGAGCCTCGTACCCGCCCGCACCCAGTGGGAGATGCTCGAGTGGTTCGGCGCGCACGGATTGAAGACCAACCCACTTGCAAAGCTGTGCCACTCGCTCGCGGAGCTGATCGAGTTTCATCAGCAGATGGAGGGACGGCGGGCGGCGCTCGATTACGATATCGATGGGGTCGTGTACAAGGTCAATCGACTGGATTGGCAGGAGCGTCTGGGGTTCGTCTCGCGCGACCCGCGCTGGGCGCTCGCGCACAAATTCGCCGCGCAGAAGGCGATGACCGCGGTGCGCGCCATCGAGATCCAGGTCGGCCGTACCGGAGCGCTGACCCCGGTCGCAAAGCTCGCTCCCGTCACCGTCGGAGGCGTCGTGGTCTCGAACGCGACCCTCCACAACGAGGACTACATTCAGCTCCTCGACGTGCGCATCGGAGACACCGTGACGATCCAGCGCGCCGGGGATGTGATCCCGCAGGTGCTCGGGGTCGAGCACGACAAGCGACCGCCTGGCACGCACCCCTATCACTTCCCGGAGGCATGCCCATGCCCGCTCGCAACTGCCGTCGTGCGGGATCGGACCTCGACGGGCGATGTCGGCGCAGTGGCGCGCTGCTCGGGCGAGCTCGCCTGTCCGTTCCAGAGAATCGAACACCTGCGACACTTCGTCTCGCGCCGCGCCTTCGACATCGAAGGTCTCGGGGAGAAGCAGATCACCCTCTTCTTCGAGCAAGGCTGGATCCGTGAGCCGGCGGATATCTTCACGCTCGCCAAGCGCAACCGCACGATCAAGCTCGAGGAGCAGGAGGGCTTCGGCGCGGTATCGGTCCGCAAGCTCTTCGCCGCGATCGAAGCGCGCCGCTCGATCTCGCTCGAGCGCTTCGTCTATGCCCTCGGTGTACGGCACGTCGGGGAGACCACCGCGCGGGCGCTGGCCCGTGGCTATGGCACCTGGCGGGCGCTGCACGCTGCCTGCCTGAAGCTCGCGACCGGCGAGCTCGAGGCGCGCCAGGAGATGGATGCGATGGACCAGATCGGCGCGACCGTGATCGACAGTCTGGCCGCTTATTTCTCCGAGCCGCACAATCTCGGAATCGTCGAGCGGCTTACCCAGCAGGTGAGCGTCAGCGATGCGGAGCGGCCCACGCGGGACTCGGCGCTCGCCGGCAAGACGATCGTATTCACGGGAAGACTGGAGAGGATGGGGCGCGAGGAGGCCAAGGCGCTCGCGGAGCGGTTGGGCGCGAAGGTCAGCGGCAGCGTCTCGAAGAACACCGATATCGTCGTGGCAGGTCCGGAGGCGGGGTCCAAGCTCTCCAAGGCCGCCGAGCTTGGCGTCGAGGTGATCGACGAGGACCGGTTCCTGGCACTGGCCGCCATGCGGCCCCCGGATTGAGAGACGCCAGAGAGCAGCAGGGTCTGATAACCCCCACCGCGTGCGGTGGAGTTATCAGACCCTCGAGTCGTTAGGAGGTCTTGCGCTCGATCTTCGCGTTCTTCATGAGGCTGTCCTCATAAGCGCGGAATTTCTTTTGCTCCACGATCTGCACGAGACGCTGCCGGACGCTATCGTAGGGCGGCGGCGTCACATCGCGCGTCTCCTCGAGCTTGATGATGTGCCAGCCATACTGGGTGTGGATCGCCTTGTGCGTGTACTGCCCCGGCTTCAAGGCTACGACCGCTTGCGCAAACTCCGGGACCATCCGCTCGGGACTGAACCAGCCGAGGTCTCCGCCGTTGTCCTTGGAGCTGTCCATGGACTCCTTCTTCGCCAGGTCGGCGAAGTTGGCGCCCTTGTCGAGCTGCTCGATGAGCTTGTTCGCGTACGGCTCGGTGGCAACGAGAATGTGGCGAGCGTGGTATTCCTCGTGGGGGAGCAGGGCGACCTGCGTCTCGTACTCGGCTCGCAGCTCCTCCTCCGTGGGCCGGCGGTCCTTGAGGTAGCGCCGCGAGGCAGCCTGCTCGAACACATTGAAGCGAGCAAGCTCGAGCATATCCACGGTTTGTGGATCGCGGGCGAGGCCGTCCTTCTCGGACTGCTGAACGACGAGCTCCCCACGGATGAGGTTATCGAGCGCCTGATCGCGCTGCGCGGCCGTCAGCTCGCTGGGGCTGCGGCCCGCAACGCCCCGCACATAAAACTCGAAGAAATCGCGGCTGATCGGCACACCGTTGACGGTGGCGACGGGCGGCGACTGCGGACCCGACCCGCTCGCGGCGCCTCCCTTTCCCTGACATCCTGCAACGGATGCGGCGGCGACCATCCCAAGGAGCGCGAGGTGGATCGTCGTGAAGGCCTGGCGACTGACTGCCTTACGGCTGGATGTTGCAAACATGAGAGTAGATTAATCCTTGATTATCATGAGGTTGAACTGATTTTGTCGGCTGATTCATCAGGTGAGCGAGCATCCACTGCAAGGGCGTGGATGCTGCGGCCCATGAGCTCGGCGACCGCCTGGTAGACCATGCGGTGCCGGGCGACTCTATTAAGACCCCGAAACCGTTCGGACACCACCTGCACGCGAAAGTGCCCGCCTTCGCCTCTGCCGGCGTGCCCGATGTGCAGCGCGCTCTCATCGTCCACACGAATCTCGATCGGCGCGAGCTGGCGCTCGATTGCGGTGCGGATTCTTGCAACGGTGTCCACAGCCACGCGGGTCACCCCTTGGTCGCGATGCCGCGATGCTCCGTGGCGGAGGATTCCGGTGCTGCAGGGGAGGCTTGCCGCGTGAGCCACAGCATCTGCAGCGCAACGAAGACGGTCGTGGCGAGCGTGACCCCGATCACCTTGAAATTGACCCACGCTCGCTCGCTGGCGGAGTACGCCACCAGAAGGTTGAGACCGCCGAGCGCGGCGCTGAAGCCGACCCACAGTCCATTCAAACGGCGCCAGAGCTTGTCCGGCACGTGGAGCTCCGGTCCGAGCGCCCGGCCCAGCAGCCGCTCCACCAGCGGCCGCTCACCGACCCAGAAGCTTGCGAGGAAGGTCGCGCTCACGAGCCAGTAGAATACGGTCGGCTTCCACTGGATATACAAACGATTGTGCAAGAGCAAGGTCGCCGAGCCGAAGACGAATACCAGGGCGGCGCTCAAGGCATGCATCGCCGGCACGCGTCGCTCGCGCGCGAGGTCGATGAGCAGCAGCACCGCGATCGCGACCATCAGCGCCGCGGTGGCGGCGTAGAGGCCGCGCCAGTAGTACGCGGCGATGAACACGAGCAGCGTCGCGAACTCGAGCAGGGCTTGCATCGGCAGTCTGAGCGGTGCGGCTTCGGCACAAAGGGCGCGTATCATAGCCGATTGGAGTGTCCAACCATGATCCTGCGCCGCGCATTTCAGGTCCCGTCCGCGCCCCGGTAGAGGCCTCGGTGCGCACTGTGATTATATCCAGCTGCCGGACTTGCCGCGAACCCACTGCGCAGGAAGTGCTTTGAGCCAGTTTTTCTCGCTCCATACCGCAAATCCGGAGCCACGACTCATTCGCAGGGCGGCGGAGATCATCCGCGGTGGCGGTGTCATCGCCTATCCCACCGACTCTTGTTACGCCCTCGGGTGTCAGATCGGCGACAAGGCCGCGCTCGAGAGGGTACGTCGCATTCGTCAGGCCGACCGGCACCATCATTTCACGCTCGTGTGCCGCAGCGTCGGCGAGAGCGCGCGCTTCGCTCGCATCGACACGCCGCACTTCCGCCTGCTCAAGGCGTGCACGCCGGGGCCCTACACCTTCCTCCTCCCGGCCACGCGCGAGACGCCGCGGCGCCTGCAGCACGAGCGCCGGCGCACGATCGGTATCCGCGTTCCCGACCACGCGGTGCCGCAGATGCTGCTGGCCGAGCTGGCCGAGCCGCTCATGAGCTCGACGCTGATCCTTCCCGGGGATGCGCTGCCCCTGACCGATGCGCTCGAGATTCGTGCGCGCCTGGAGCACGAGATCGATGCAGTACTCGACGGCGGCAACTGCGGCGTGGAGCCGACCACGGTCGTGGATCTGGCGGTCACCCCTGCGGTCCTGGTGCGCCGAGGAAAAGGTGACCTCGGTCGCTTGGGCCTATAATTCCCAAGTGCCTGCACGCCTCTTCGCGATCCGCCTGCATTCCCCATGAGCACGAATCCGCACAGCCGCCGCGTGCTCTCGGGGATGCGCCCGACCGGGGCGCTGCATCTTGGCAACTACCACGGCGCCCTGCGCAACTGGGTCGAGCTGCAGTACCAGTACGAGTGCTTCTTCTGTGTCGTGGACTGGCACGCGCTCACGACGGCCTACGACGACACCTCGCATCTGCAGGAGCACATCCGCGCGGTGCTCATCGACTGGCTCGCCGCCGGGCTCAACCCGGGCGTTGCGACGCTGTTCATCCAGTCGCATGTGCCCGAGCACGCCGAGCTGCACTTGCTGCTCTCGATGGTGACTCCGCTCGGCTGGCTGGAGCGCGTGCCGACCTACAAGGAGCAGCAGGCGCAGCTGCGTGACCGGGACCTCGCCACCTATGGCTTTCTGGGCTATCCGCTCCTGCAGACGGCGGACATCCTCGTATACCGGGCGGCCTTCGTCCCGGTCGGGGAGGACCAGGTGGCGCATGTGGAGATCGCCCGGGAGATCGCGCGCCGCTTCAATCACATCTACGGCCGCGAGCCGCAGTTCGAGGAGAAGGCGGAGCGCGCCGTGAAGAGTCTGGGCGGCCGCAGCAGCACGCTCTACCGGCAGCTGCGCCGGCGCTTCCAGGAGGCCGGCGATGCCGAGGCGCTCGCGCGGGCACGCGCGCTGGTGCAGGCCAACGCGCGCATCACGGTCGCGGACCGGGAGCGCCTGCTCGGATTTCTCGAGGGCTCGAGCGTCACCATCCTGCCCGAGCCGCAGGTGCTGCTCACCGCGACGCCGCGCGTTCCCGGACTCGACGGGCGCAAGATGTCGAAGTCCTACGGCAATACGATCGGGCTGCGCGAGGACCCCGATGTGGTCGCGCAGAAGCTGCGCACCATGCAAACGGATCCGGCGCGTGTGCGCAGGTCGGATCCCGGCGATCCGGACAAATGCCCGGTCTGGGATCTGCACAAGATCTACTCGGACGAGCCGACGCGCGCCTGGGCGAGCGCGGGCTGCCGTACCGCGGGCATCGGCTGTCTCGACTGCAAGAAGCCGGTGATCGAGCGGATCGTGGAGGAGGTGCGCACGTTTCGCCGCCGCGCGCAGGAATTCGAGGAGAACCCGGACCTCGTCCGCAGTATAGTCGCGGAGGGGGCGGAGAAAGCGCGGGAGGCCGCGCGCCAGACGCTCGAGCAGGTGAGACGCGCGATGCATCTCAGGGCGGACTAGATCGGTGGCGAAGAAGCCGGAATTGAGGGTGGTCGTGACGAGCGGTGAGCCGCAAGCCGCGGCTCCGCAGCCCGTCCCGGAGCAGGTGGAGATGCCGTTCGCCGTCGTCAACGGCGAGCCCGTCTCGCAGCTGCCGCGCGACTTGTATATCCCGCCGCAGGCGCTCGAGGTGTTCCTGGAAGCCTTCGAGGGCCCGCTCGACCTGCTCCTGTATCTCATCCGCCGGCAGAACCTCGACGTGCTCGATATTCCGATCGCGGAGATCACCCGGCAGTACATGCGCTACATCGAGCTGATGCAGGACTTGCAGCTCGAGCTTGCCGGCGAGTACCTGGTGATGGCCGCGACGCTCGCGGAGATCAAGTCGCGCATGCTGCTGCCCCGAGCGCATGGCCTGGGCGAGCAGACCGAGGAGGATCCGCGCGCCGAGCTGGTGCGGCGGCTGCAGGAATACGAGCGCTTCAAGCAGGCGGCCGAGAGCCTCGACCAGTTGCCGCGCCTCGAGCGGGATGTCTGGGACGCGAGTGCGGAGCTCACGGAGCGCAAGGTGGTGCGACTCCTGCCCCAGACCACTTTGCAGGAGGTGCTCGCGGCCTTCCAGGAGGTGGTCGCGCGCTCGGAGCTCTTTGCGCACCATCGCATCGAGCGGGAGCGCTTGTCGGTGCGCGAGCGCATGAGCGACATTCTCGCAGCGCTCGAGCGGGCCAGCTTCGTCGAGTTCGTCCGCCTGTTTCGTCCGCAGGAGGGACGGATGGGCATCACCGTCACGTTCATCGCGATTCTCGAGCTGGTGCGCGAGGGTCTGATCGAGAGCGTGCAGGCCGAGCCGTTCGCGCCGCTGCACGTGCGTGCCGCCGGCCCCAATCGCGGCTTGCGCCTGGTCACGGGCGCTGCCGCCATCGCGGACGGGCCACCCGATTCGGACGTTGAGGGAGCGACCGCAGAATGAACGAGCTGATGTTGAAGAACGTCGTCGAGGCGGCGCTGCTGGCCGCCGGAAGGCCGGTTGAGGTGAACGAGCTCGTGGAGCTCTTCGAGGGTCCTTTGCGTCCCACGGCCGAGCAGATTCGCACTGCGCTCCAGGCCCTCACGGCCGACTACGATGGGCGGGGCATCGAGATGAAGGAGACCGCAACGGGATTTCGCATTCAGGTGCGCCGGGAGCTTGCCCCCGAGATCTCGCGACTGTGGCCGGAGCGCCCCGCACGCTATTCGCGAGCCTTGCTGGAGACGCTCGCGCTCATTGCGTACCGCCAGCCCATCACGCGCGGAGAGATCGAGGCCGTGCGCGGCGTCGCGGTGAACCCGAACATCGTCAAGACGCTGCTCGAGCGCAACTGGATCCGGGTGGTCGGCCACCGCGACGTTCCCGGTCGCCCGGAGTTGCTCGGCACGACGCGCGAGTTCCTGGATTACTTCGGACTGAAGAGCCTCGATGAGCTGCCCCCGCTTGCCGAGCTGAAGGCGATGGCTGAGCTCAATGTGCAGCTCGACTTCGCATCTGCCTCGCAAGCTGCGCCCGAGGTGCACATGCCCACATCCGACGCCCCACACGAGCCGGACGAGGAGCTGCCGGGAATGGACGCTTCAGCCTCCGAAGAGGATGGGGATCTGGATGCCGATCCCGAGAGCTCCACCGGGCTGGTCGCCCGCGGGCCACCGGAGAGCTGACGCAGTCGCGCGCCGGACCGGCACTCGCGTCCGCTGCGGACGCCGCCTGTGATGCCCACCCCCACCCCAACCGGACAACGTCTGCAGAAGGCGCTCGCGCAGCTCGGATTCGGCTCGCGTCGCGAGGTGGAGGGCTGGATACGCGCGGGGCGGTTGACCGTGAACGGCGAGATTGCGGCGCTTGGCATGCGCGTCCGTGACTCCGACCAGATTCGGCTCGACGGGCGCGCGGTGCGCCGTCGCCCGGCTGCGGCTCAGCAGGTGTTTGTCTGCCATCGCTCCCCGGGCGAGCCGCTGGATCGATACCCGGCGGAGCGCTCCTCCACCGCGCAAGCCGCCGAGCACCTCGAGCGCACGCCGCTGCTCGATCGGCTGCCGCACGTGCGAGGACGGCGATTCATCGCGGTGAGTCCAATGCCGCGCCACGACGGCGGCCTCGAGCTCGTGACCTCCGATGGAGAGCTGGCGGCGCGGCTGCAGCGCGCAGCGCGCGAGCTGACGGCGGAGTTCAGCGTGCGCATTCACGGGGAGCTCGACCAGCGGCGGCTCGGGATGGTCCTCGAGGGACGGCTCGACGATGGCTCGCAGCTTCAGGTGCTGAGCTGCTCGCCCGCGGGCGGGGAAGGCTCCAACCGTTGGTACGCGGTGGCCGTGCGCGGGGCCCGCGGCAAGGATGTCCGGCAGCTGTTCGAGCGCTCGGGTGCACTCGTCAGCCGGGTGCTTCGCACGCGGCTTGGCCCCGTCTCGCTCGACCGCACGCTCGCGCGTGGACAATTCCTCAGAGTCGGCTCCCACGCGCTGGGGGAGCTGCTCGAGACTACTGCGCCTCGAAGCTCCCGCCCGTCACTCCGCGGCTCGCGGGGCCGAGCAGGGCGAGATAGGGCCCGGTGAGCGACTGCGCAACCGGTAGAGTCTCGGGATCCTCGGCTGGGTAGGCCTGGCGGCGCATCTCCGTGCGCGCGCGCCCTGGATTGAGCGCATTGACCCGTACGGAGCTGATGTCCGAGAGCTCCGCCGCGAGCACCTGCGTGAGCCCCTCGATACCGAACTTCGATACCGCATAGGCGCCCCAGTAGGCCTTGCCACGCCGGCCGACGCCGCTCGATGTGAAGAGGATCGAGGCGTCCGCCGAGCGCTTCAGGGCCGGAAGCAGCACTTGAGTGAGGGCAAAGGCAGCGGTCAGATTCACGTGCAGCACGCGGCACCACGTCGGCACGTCGTAGTGCTCGATGGGCGAGAGGACTCCGAGTACCGCGGCGTTGTGTACCAGTCCGTCGAGCCGGCCATAGCGCTCGAGCACTGCATCCGCGAGCCGGTCGTAGTCGCTCGCGAGCGCACGCTCCAGGTCCAGCACCGCAACCGTGGAGCAGCCGGGACGCTCAGCCTCGATCTCGTTCTGTACCGCCTGCAACTTGCGCTCGCTGCGGCCGACGAGGATCACCTCGGCCCCGTGACGCGCGCAGTCGATTGCGAGGGCGCGCCCGATGCCGCGGCTGGCACCCGTGATGGCGATCACCCGACCCTGAAGCTCCGTGGGGCCGGCCCGATGCGCGCGCGGATCGTAGGGAGAGGCATTCACCGTCGTTGCAAGCTCAAGCCTCGCGCGCATCCGACGCTGCGGGCTCGACGCCCGTGGCGGCGCTCGTTCTGCGGATCAGCTCCTCGATGGGATCGAGGCTCTCGAGCGGCGCATCCGCCGTGACACCGAGCTCCGGGAAGCGCCGCGCCTGGGGCAGCACCTGTCTTTCGAGCGAGCCGACCGCTCCGTTGTAGGCCTCGACCGCCGCACCGAGCCGCTGACCGAGCCGGTTGAGATGTCCCGCAAAGGTTCCCAGACGCCGGTACAGCTCCTCCCCCAGTGTGCGGATGGCTGCGGCGTTCTCGGCGGCGAGCGACTGACGCCAGCCGTACGCAACCGCCTTGAGCAGCGCCATCAGCGTGGAGGGCGTGGCGATGATCACGCTCTGCTTCAGGGCGTTCTCGAGAAGCTCCGGTCGCTCGGCGAGGGCCGCTGCGAGGAACTGATCGCCGGGGAGGAATAGCACCGCGAAATCGGGGCTGCGCTCGAACTGTGCCCAGTAGCCTTTGCTTGCGAGCTCGCGTACGCGCGACTCGACCTGCTGGGCGTGCCGCCGCAGCGCGGCCTGACGGGTTTCCTCGCTCGGGGCCTCGAGCGCCTCGAGATAGGCATCGAGCGGAGTCTTCACGTCCACGACGAGGTCGCGCGACTCGGGCATGTGGACGACCAGGTCGGGACGCAACCCGCCCTGGTCTCCCGCGACATGCAGCTGCTCGGTGAAGTCGCAGTGCTCGGACATCCCGGCGAGCTCGACCACCCGACGCAGCGTGAGCTCGCCCCAGCGACCTCGCACCTCCGGGCGACGCAGGGCCGTGACGAGATTGCGTGTCTCGCGCGAGAGCTGGGCCTGACCGCTCGCGAGCGTCTCGATCTGCGAGCGCAGCTGCCCAAGCACGTCGCGCCGCTCTCGCTCGAACGCCTGTGCTTGGGACTCGGCCCTCTGAAGCGCCTCCTTCAGAGGCGCGATGAGCTGCGCCATGGCGGCCTCGCGCTCCTGCAGGGCGCGGTGCGCGAGCGAGTCGAATGCGCTGCGCAGACGTGCCTCGCTCTCGTGCGCGAAGGCTGCGCGGTCGGTGCGCTGCTCGATCTGTGCTTCGAGGCGTGCGCGAGCGCGCTCGAGCTCCACGGCCAGAGCTTGCGTGCCGCGCGCGGCGCGCAACTGCGCGATGAGCATCCCCAGAACGATGCCTCCCGCCAGGGCGCAGCCCGCAACCCCGGCGACGAATCCCATCGTCATGCGAGCAGTGTCTCCTTCAGCCAGTCATAGATCTCGTGCGGCGAGTGCACCCACGCATCCGCGGGCCAGGCATGCGGGACTTCCTCGGGTCCAATGTAACCGAAGCAGGCGACGACCGCCCGCATGCCCGCGCTGCGCGCCGCCAGAATGTCGCGCTCGGCATCCCCCACGTAGGCGCTTGCCGAGGGTGCGACGCCGAGCTGCCGGGCAGCGTGCAGCAGCGGAAGCGGATGGGGCTTGCGCTCGGCGAGCGTGTCGCCGCTCACGATGACCCCAGCTCGCCTGCGCAGGCCGAGCTGCTCCAGCAGCGGCTCGGTGAGAAACCCCGGCTTGTTGGTCACGACGCCCCACAGCACGGCCTGGTGCTCGAGCCGCGCGAGAAGCTCGAGCATCCCGTCAAAAGGCACCGTGTGAACTGCGAGCGCGCCGCGATAGATCTCGAGCAGCCGGTCCCGCAGCGCGAGGAATTCCGCGTCGCTCGCCTCGGGAAATCCGCGCCGGACGAGGGCGCTCGAGCCGTGGGAGACGAGATTGCGGATCTGCGGGAAGGGCAGCGCTGCGAGACCCTCCTGCCGCAGGAGCTCGTTCAACGCGTTGGCGAGATCGCGCGCCGTGTCGAGCAAGGTGCCGTCCAGGTCGAAGAGCACCGCGCGCCGCTCGGTGTGCGAGGGACTCACGGGCTCACGAAGTGTGCGAGATAGTTGACCGACGGGTCGCGCGTGAGATCGCAGCGGCCCGACAGCGGGTCGAAGCGCAGTCCGGCCAGCTCGACCAGCGTGAGTCCGGCGGCACGTCCCCAGCGCGCGAGCTCCGAGGGACGAATCAAGCGCTCGTACTCGTGAGTGCCTCGCGGCAGCAGGCCCAGCAGGTACTCCGCCGCCACGATCGCGGACAGGAATGCCTTGAGAGTGCGATGGATCGTCGACACGAACACGTGTCCGCCGGGGCGCACCAGCTCGGCGAGGCTCGCGAGCATGCCCTGCGGATCGGGCACGTGCTCGAGCAGCTCCATGCACGTGATCGCGCCGAAAGCGTGCGGCTCGAGTGCCGCCAGCTCCGCGACGCTCACGATGCGGTAGTCGATCGCCAGTGCACTCGCGGCAGCGTGCAGGCGCGCGGCCTCGATCATGCCGGGTGCCAGGTCGATCGCCGTGACCGCCGCACCTGCGCGCGCCAGCGCCTCGGCCAGCAAGCCGCCGCCGCATCCCACATCCAGCATGCGTGTCCCGGCGAGCGCGACCCGCTCGGCGACGAACTGCGTGCGCACGGGATTGAGCAGGTGCAGAGGGCGGAACTCCCCGTCCGGGTTCCAGAACCGATGCGCGAGCTGCTCGAACTTTCCGAGCTCGGCCGCATCGGCGTTCGCACCCGTCATGATCATGCCGCGCCCCGGCGCGCGGTCGCGGAATGCGGCGCAGCCCCCGAGAGGCGCTCGTCCCAGCCGCGCGCGAGCTCGAGGAGCTCCTCCTCGTCATAGGCGAGCAGCCGGCCCTGGGCCACCCGCGCAACGCCGTTGATCCACACATCGCTCACGCGCTCGCGGCTCGCGCCAAACACGACCGTCTGCGCGGGGCTGCAATCGGGCTGGCAGCCGAGCGAGGCCACATCGATCGTGATGAGGTCGGCGACCTTGCCCGGCTCGAGCGAGCCTGCGACGGACTTGAGGCCGAGCGCCGTGGCCCCGCCGAGGGTGGCGAGCTCGAGCGCCCGCTCCGCAGGCAACGCATCGCGGGCGCCGGCGGCGGCGCTTGCGAGCAGGGTCGCCATGCGCGCCTCTGCGAGCACGTCGAGCGCGAATGCGGCGGTGGGGCTACCGGTGCCGAGCCCGATCGCAACGCCGCGCTCTGCAAGCTCGCTCAGGCGGCAGAATCCAAGTCCGCGGCGCGCGCTCGCCTGCGGACAGGCGACCCCCGAGATGCCGGTGCGCGCGAGCAGCTCGAGCTCGGTGTCCGCAAGCACACTCAGATACACAGCCGTGAATCCCGGACGCAGCAAGCCCAGAGAATGCAGCCGCTCGAGCGGACGCATGCCATGCCGCGCGAGGCTGGCGCGTGTCTCCTCCAGGGTCTCGTGCACCGGCATGACGATGCGCGCGTCGAGCTCGTCTGCGACCATGCGGATGTGCGCCAGAGTTGCGTCACTCAAACCGTGCGCCGACTCGGGCGCGAAGTGCAGCGAAACCCAGGCATCCGAACGGTACTCGTCCCACAGCCGCTCGGCCTTCGCAAGATGGCCCGTGAGGCCGTCAGCCCATTCGTTGGGGTGTTCCTCCACGGGCAACCCGATGGCCGCCCGCATGCGCGCGGCGGAGGCCACGCGAGCCACCTCCTCGGGATACAAGTCGCGACTGCCAAAGCAGGTGATGCCCGCACGCAGCATCTCGGCAATGGCGAGCCGAGCGCCATCGCGCACCAGGTCGGCGCTCACCCAGCTCGCGGCTGCTGAAGAGGCTCCTGCGCCGGGCGGCGCCGCGCGCGCGGGCCGGCCGCGCAGCAGGGTGCGTCCGGCGCGCGTGTGCGCGTTGACGAAGCCTGGAAGCACGATGTGATGCGGCCGCGTGAGGCGCTCGCGCGGTGCGAAGCGCAGCGCGAGCTCTGCAGAGGGCCCGACGGCGGCAATGCGTCCGGCGCATACGGCGACGGCATGCTCGTACAGGGCGCCGGAAGCCGGTGCAATCGGCAATACCCAGCGCGCCTCGATGAGCAGATCGCAAGGTTGCTGAGTTGGCATCCTGAGGTGCGTTTCCCGGACGCACAAGTATACGGCGGCCCCGGAGCGGGCGGGGCGATGTGCTAAAATTTCTCTTTTTTAGCGAGCCCACGCCGCCCGTTTGTGGGGCTCTTTGCCATGACCGAAATCGCACGCGAGATCGTTCCCGTCAACCTCGAAGACGAGATGCGCCAGTCGTATCTCGACTACGCGATGAGCGTCATCGTGGGCCGCGCCCTGCCCGACGTGCGCGATGGCCTCAAGCCCGTGCACCGGCGCGTGCTGTATGCGATGCGCGAGCTCGGCAACGACTATAACAAGCCGTACAAGAAATCCGCGCGCGTGGTCGGTGATGTGATCGGCAAGTACCATCCGCACGGGGATTCGGCCGTCTACGACACGATCGTGCGCATGGCGCAGCCGTTCTCCATGCGCTACGTGCTGATCGACGGGCAAGGCAATTTCGGCTCGGTGGACGGGGATCTGCCGGCGGCCATGCGCTACACCGAGGTGCGCATGTCGCGCCTCGCGCACGAGCTTCTTGCGGACATCGACAAGGAGACGGTCGACTTCGCCCCCAACTACGACGAGTCCGAGAGCGAGCCCTCGGTGCTGCCCACGCGCGTGCCGAACCTGCTCATCAACGGCCAGGCGGGTATCGCCGTCGGGATGGCCACGAACATCCCGCCGCACAATCTCACCGAGGTGGTGAACGCCTGCATCGCTTTGCTGGACGATCCGATGCTCCCGCTGGTGGAGCTCATGCGTCACATCCCCGGGCCCGACTTCCCCACCGCCGGCATCATCAATGGCGCGCAGGAGATTGCCACTGCCTACCGCACCGGGCGCGGGCGGCTGTCCATCCGGGCACGCACCCAGCTCGAGGACCTCGACGGCAAGGCCCGCCAGTCGATCATCGTCACGGAGCTGCCCTACCAGGTCAACAAGGCGCGGCTGCTCGAGCGCATCGCCGAGCTCGTGCGCAACAAGGAGCTCGAGGGGATCTCCGAGCTGCGCGACGAGTCGGACAAGGACGGCATGCGCGTGGTGATCGAGCTGAAGCGCGGCGAGGTCCCCGAGATCGTACTCAACAATCTCTACGCGCAAACGCCGATGGAAACGGTCTTCGGCATCAATATGGTCGCCCTGCAGGACGGCCAGCCGAAGCTGTTCTCTCTCAAGGAGATGCTCGAGGCGTTCATCCGCCACCGCCGCGAGGTCGTCACGCGGCGCACGATCCATGACCTGGCGCGCGCGCGCGAGCGTGCCCATATCCTCGAGGGCCTCGCCGTTGCGCTGGGCAACATCGACGATGTGATCGCACTGATCCGTGGCGCCGCCTCTCCGGCCGAGGCGCGTGTCGCACTCCTTGCGCGGGCCTGGGGGGCCGGCGTGGTGCCGCATCTGCTCGCGCGCGCCGGGGAGCTCTCCACGCGTCCGATCGGGCTCCCGGCCGACAGCGGCCTGGTGAACGGCAGCTATCGGCTCTCGGAGACCCAGGCCCAGGCCATTCTCGACATGCGCCTGCACCGTCTGACCGGTCTCGAGCAAGACAAGATCATGACCGAGTACCAGGAGCTGCTCGAGGCCATTCGCAACCTGGCGGACATCCTCGCGCGTCCCGCGCGCCTGACCGAGGTGGTGCGCACGGAGCTCAACGAGGTGCGGGAGGCATTCGGAGATGCGCGGCGCACCGAGATCAGCCTCGATCATCTGGCCCTCACCACCGAGGATCTGATCGAGCCGCAGGACGTGGTCGTCACGCTCTCGCACGCGGGGTATGCGAAGTCCCAGCCGGTGACGGAGTATCAGACCCAGCGGCGCGGCGGCCGCGGGCGCGCCGCCACCACGGTCAAGGATGAGGATTTCATCGACAAGCTGTTCGTCGCGCATACGCACGATACCGTGCTGTGCTTCTCCAATCGCGGCAAGGTCTACTGGCTCAAGGTCTACGAGCTGCCACAGGCCGGACGCGGCGCGCGCGGCCGGCCGATGGTGAATCTGCTGCCGCTCGAGGAAGGCGAGAAGATCAACGCGGTGCTGCCGGTCAAGCAGTTCGATGAGAATCACTACGTGTTCATGGCGACCAGCCAGGGGACGGTCAAGAAGACCCCGCTCGCCGCGTTCTCGCGGCCGCGCGCAAGCGGCATCATCGCCGTGGACCTGCGCGCGAACGATCGGCTGGTTGGCGTGGCTCTCACCGACGGGCAGCGCGAGATCGTCCTGTGCACCAGTGGCGGCAAGGCCATCCGCTTTCACGAGGAGGAAGTACGCACGATGGGTCGCGATGCGGCCGGAGTGCGCGGCATCCGGGCCGGCCCGGACCAGGAGCTGATCGCGCTGATCGTGGTCGGGGAGGGATTCATCCTCACGGCCTCCGAGAATGGCTACGGGAAGCTCACCCCGCTCGAGGAGTTCCCGCGCCACGGCCGCGGCGGGCAGGGCGTCATCGCGCAGCAGACGAGCGAGCGCAATGGCGCGCTGGTTGCGGCGCTGCAGGTCACCACGGACCAGGAGATCATGCTCATCAGCTCGAGCGGCACCCTCGTGCGCACCCCCGTGGAGGAGATCTCGATCGTCGGCCGCAACACGCAGGGCGTGCGTCTGATCAGGCTCGCCGAAGGCGAGCGCCTCACGGGCGTCGAGCGCATCGCCTCGCTGAACGGGGAGTCGCCAGACGACGACGAGGCAACACTCGCGCCTGACTCACCAGCCCCGTCCTGAAAAGTCCTGACGGGTGCGGGGCTGCATTGCTAACATGGCAGGCTCGCCCATTCCACTCCAAGCGGTAGGATTTCGTGCGCGTATTCAACTTCGCGGCGGGGCCCGCGATGCTGCCCATCGAGGTGCTCGAGGAGGCTCGTGCGGAGCTCACCGACTGGCGCGGCTCGGGCATGTCGGTCATGGAGGTGAGTCATCGCAGCAAGGCCTTCCTCGGCGTCGCCGCGGAGCTCGAGGCCCTGCTGCGCGAGCTCGCCTCGATCCCGAGCGATTACCGGATCCTGCTGCTGCAGGGCGGTGCCACCGCGCAGTTCGCGGGCGTGCCGCTCAACCTCGCGGGGCCGGAGCAAACCGCCGACTACATCAACACCGGTGCGTGGTCCACCCGCGCCATCGCAGAGGCCGAGCGCTTCTGCACGGTACATCGCGCCGCGGACGAGGTGGGCTCGCGCTACACGACCGTGCCCGCGCCCGAGACGCTCGATCTGACGCCCGGCGCCGCCTATGTGCACTACACGCCCAACGAGACCATCGGCGGCGTGGAGTTTCCCTATGTGCCGCAGAGCGGGTCGGTCCCGCTCGTGGCAGACATGTCGTCGGTGATCCTTTCGCAGCCGCTCGATGTGAGGAAGTACGCGCTGATCTACGCCGGAGCGCAGAAGAACATCGGGCCCGCGGGGCTCACGATCGTCATCGTGCGAGAGGACCTCGTGGGTCGCGCCCGACCAGGCACTCCTGCGGTGCTCGACTACGGGGCCGCCAGCCGGGACGGCTCGATGCTCAACACCCCGCCCACCTTCATTTGGTACGTCGCTGCCTTGACGCTCAGATGGGTCAAAGCCCGGGGCGGCCTTGCAGCCATGGCGGAGCGCAACCGCGCCAAGTCCGAGACGCTGTATCGGGCGATCGACTCGAGCGGCTTTTATCGCAATCCGGTTGCCAAGCACTGCCGCTCGCGGATGAACGTTCCCTTTACCCTCGGCAATGCCGAGCTCGAGAAGAAATTTCTGACCGAGTCCACGGCCGCGGGGCTCACCAATCTCGAGGGCCACCGCTCGGTCGGAGGCATGCGCGCGAGCCTTTACAACGCGATGCCGCTCGCCGGAGTGCAGGCGCTCATCGAGTTCATGCGCGAGTTCGAGCGGCGCAACGGTTGAGGCGCCGCCTCGCCAACGGTCCTCTCCGCATGCATCGCATCCTTCTTCTGAACCAGGTGAGCGCGCGCGGCCTCGAGCGGTTGCCACCCGAGCGCTACATCGTCGGCACCGACGTGGCCGCGCCGGATGCCATCCTGGTGCGCTCTGCCGATCTGCACACGATGGAGTTTCCGCCATCGCTCCTGGCGATCGGACGCGCCGGAGCGGGCGTCAACAACATCCCGGTGGCGGCGCTCAGCAAGCGCGGCGTCCCGGTGTTCAACGCCCCGGGAGCCAACGCGAATGCCGTCAAGGAGCTGGTGCTCGCCGCTTTGCTGCTCGCCGCGCGCAATATCTGTGCAGCCTGGTCATTCGCGCGCTCCCTCACGGGCGATGACGAGGCGATCGAGGAGCGCGTGGAGCGGGCCAAGAAGAACTTCGTCGGCTTCGAGCTGCCCGGACGAACGCTCGGCGTCGTGGGGCTCGGGGCGATCGGTGTGGAGGTGGCCAACTCCGCGCTCGCGCTCGGCATGCGCGTGCTCGGATACGACCCGCAGATCACCGTGCAGCGCGCCTGGCAGCTCTCCTCGAGCGTCGAGCAGGCGCTCTCGCTCGAGGACCTCTTCGGGCGGGCCGACGTGGTCAGCGTTCACGTCCCGCTCAACGACCAGACGCGCGGGCTGGTGGCCGAGTCGCGCCTGCGGCTCATGCGCCCGGGCGGCGTGATTCTCAACTTCGCGCGCGCCCACATCGTGGACGATACGGCCGTGATCGCGGCGCTGGATGCCGGTCATCTGCGTGCCTACGTCTGCGACTTCCCAAACAATGCGCTCAAGGATCATCCCAAGGTCATCACCCTGCCGCACCTCGGCGCCTCCACGCACGAGGCGGAGGAGAACTGCGCCGTCATGGTGATCGATACGCTGCGGGAGTACCTCGAGAGCGGCAACATTCGCCACTCGGTCAACTATCCCGAGGCAGTACTGGCGCGCGCGCCGGGCGCCACGCGCCTGGCGATCGCGAACCTGAACGTGCCCAACATGGTCGGCCAGATCTCGACCCACCTTGCCACGGCGGGGCTCAATATCGCCGACCTGCTCAACAAGTCGCGCGGGGAGCTCGCCTACACGCTCGTCGATGCCGACGGCACGGTGAGCGAGGAGTTGCTGGGCAGGATACGGCGGATCGGGGGAGTGCTCGCGGCCCGGGTCATCTAGGGCCACTGGGCAGGGGGGCTGAGGTTCTTCGGTATGGTTCAGCGATCTGGAAACACTCGATCGGCGCGGCGCAAGAGCCAGGGCGCAGGCGCGCAGGCCGCGGCACCGTCGCTGTCGCTCGATGCAGTCCGCGCGCGCATCGATGCGGTGGATGAGAGCATCCAGGAGCTGCTCAACGAGCGCGCGCGGCTCGCCCAGCTCGTCGGCATCTCCAAGCACGCGCGCGGGCACCTCGTGGATTTCTATCGTCCGGAGCGCGAGGCCGAGGTGCTGCGCCGCGTGAAGGAGCGCAACCGCGGGCCGCTGCGGGACGAGGAGGTCCTGCGGCTTTTTCGCGAGATCATGTCCGCCTGCCTCGCGCAGCAGGAGCCGCTCAAGGTCGCGTTTCTCGGACCGGAAGGCACTTTCACACAGACCGCAGTGCTCAAGCATTTCGGCCACTCCGTCCGTGCCCTGCCGTTACCCTCGGTGGATGAGGTGTTTCAGGAGGTCGAGGCCGGCCGGGTCGACTTCGGGGTGGTGGCTATCGAGAACTCCACCGAGGGGATGGTCATCAACACGCTCGATCGATTCATCACTTCGCCCCTGAACATCTGTGGCGAGGTCGAGCTGCGCATCCATCAATATCTGATGGGAAGGATGAGCTCGCTCGATCAGATTCGGCGGATTTGCTCCCACCAGCAGGCGCTCGCGCAGTGCCGCGGCTGGCTCGATGCGCATTTGCCGGATATCGAGCGCGTTGCCGTGACCAGCAACGCCGAGGGGGCGCGCCGGGCGCGCGACGAGGAGGGTACTGCCGCCATCGCCGGAACCACCGCCGCCGAGGTCTACGGCCTCGATCTGCTCGCGAGCGAGATCGAGGATCGCGCCGACAACACCACCCGGTTCTTCATCCTGGGACGCAAGCTGCTGGCGCCAAGCGGCAGCGATCGCACGACGCTGCTCGTCTCGGGCGTTCACACCGATGCGCCCGGGGCGCTCTTTCGACTGCTCGAGCCGCTGGCGCGCCACCGGGTGAGCATGACCCGCATCGAGTCGCGTCCCTCGCAGCGGCGCAAGTGGGACTACGTGTTCTTCATCGATGTCGAGGGCCATCCGCAGGATCGGAATGTCGCACGGGCGCTCGCCTCGCTTGCCAAGCGCGCCTCGCTGTTTCGGGTTCTCGGCGCATATCCGCGCGCCGTGACATGAGCGCCCCGCTGCACACGCGAGCGTACCGCCTGCTCCCCGGGGCGCGGGTGAGTGGCGTCGTGCGCGTGCCGGGTGACAAGTCGATCTCGCACCGCGCCCTGATGCTGGGCGGCATTGCCGAGGGCGCGAGCGAGATCAGCGGATTCCTCGCGAGCGAGGATTGTCTAGCGACGCTTGCGGCGCTGCTCGAGCTCGGGGTGAGCATCGAGCGACCCGAGCGCGAGCGCGTGATCGTGCATGGGACCGGAATGGCCGGCCTGCGCGCACCGGCGGGACCGCTCAACATGGGCAACGCGGGCACCGCCATGCGCCTCGCCATGGGGTTGCTTGCGGGGCGGCCCTTCGATTCAACTCTGATCGGGGATGCCTCCCTCATGCGCCGCCCGATGGAGCGGGTGGCCGTGCCCCTGAGGCTCATGGGCGCGAGAGTGCTGACACACGCGGGCCGTCCGCCGGTGCAGATTCTGGCCGAGAAGTCCCTCACGGCGATCGATTACGCCCTGCCGGTGGCGAGTGCCCAGGTCAAATCGGCGATCCTGCTCGCCGCGCTGCGAGCCGACGGCCGCACGCGAGTGAGCGAGCCCGCCCCCACGCGCGATCACACCGAGCGCATGCTTGCCACGTTCGGGGTGGAGCTGGTGCGCAGCACAGGCGCCGTCGCGCTCGAGGGTGGCCAGAGTCTGCAGGCCACGCGGATCGAGATTCCCGGGGATTTCTCCTCGGCCGCGTTCTTCATCGTGGCGGCCTGCCTCGCGGCCACCGAGCCTGTGATGCTCGAGAACGTCGGTGTGAACCCCACGCGCACCGGGCTGATCGAGCTGCTGCGCGAGATGGGGGCCGACATCCGCGTGCACCACCGCAGCGCGCGCGCTGCTGCGGCCGAGCCGGTCGCGGATCTGGAGGTGCGCGGCAGCCGCCTGCACGGCATCAAGGTGCCCGAGGCCATGGTGCCGCTCGCGATCGATGAGTTTCCGGTCTTCTTCATCGCGGCGGCGTGTGCGCAAGGGGAGACACTGGTGCGCGGTGCGCACGAGTTGCGCGTGAAGGAGAGCGATCGGCTCGCTGCGATGGCGGAGGGCCTCGGGCGGCTCGGGGTGGAGCACGACTTGCTTCCCGATGGGCTCTGGATACGCGGTCGCGACGAGCTCGGGGGCGCAACGATCGACAGCCACGGGGACCATCGCGTCGCGATGGCGTTTGCGATCGCAAGTCTTCGAGCCACGGCGCCGCTCGAGATACTCGACGTGGCCAACGTGACGACCTCCTTCCCGGGATTCGTCGCCACGGCGCGCGCTGCGGGATTGACCCTTGAAGAGAGCTAGCCGCGAATGATGACCACAGCCAAGACGCCCGTCGTGACGATCGATGGCCCGAGCGGGTCGGGGAAGGGCACGATCGGGCGTGCGATCGCACGCGCCGCAGGCTGGCACTGGCTCGACAGCGGAGCCCTCTACCGCTTGGTGGCGCTTGCCGGACGACAGCTCGGCCTGGCTCCAGATGATGTCAAATCCCATGCTCAGGCGGCGCAGGGCATGGACGTGCGCTTCGAGTTCGGCGAGCGGCTCGAGGACGAGCGGGTGCTGCTCGGGGGCCGCGACGTGACGCTCGATTTGCGCTCCGAGACGGCAGGCTCGGGGGCCTCCCGCGTGGCCGCCTGGCCGCAGGTGCGCCAGGCCCTCCTCGAGCGCCAGAAGGCCTTTGCGCAGCCTCCCGGGCTGGTCGCCGATGGCCGTGACATGGGCACCGTCGTCTTCCGCGACGCGGAGCTGAAGATCTTCCTCACCGCGAGCCCCGAGGAGCGGGCCCGCCGGCGCTATAACCAGTTGAAAGACAAGGGGTCAGGTGTTAGCCTTGCCGCCCTTTCGCGCGAGATAGCCGAGCGGGACGCGAGGGATTCGACGCGTGCGGTCGCTCCCTTGAAGCCCGCGCCCGACGCCCACGTGATCGACTCCACCGCCCTCACGATCGAGCAGGTGGTCGATCGCGTGCTCGTACTCGGACGCAGTCGGTCGTTATGGCCCTGAGCGGTTGCCTCATGCGCGCAAGAAACGGATGCCGTGGCAAGGATGCCGCGGTCGCAGCGACAACACTCGGACCGCGACGAAGTGGGCCGGAGCACTTTTTTGAGCACGTGCGATGCGCCGTGCATGTGAAGGTATGACCGAAAGTTTTGCTCAACTGTTTCAGGAAAGCCTCGCCAATCAACGCATCCGCCCGGGGATGATCCTCACGGGGCTGGTGGTGGATGTGACCCCGGACAACGTGATCGTCAATGTCGGCCTCAAATCCGAGGCGGTCATTCCGGTGGATCAGTTCAAGAACGAGCGCGGCGAGTTGGAGGTCAAGGCCGGCGACGAAGTGGAGGTCGCGCTCGACTCGGTGGAGGATGGGACGGGTGAGACCCGGCTGTCGCGTGAGAAGGCCAAGCGCGCGCGCACCTGGACCCGGCTCGAGCAGGCCTTCAACAACTCCGAGATCGTCACGGGAATCATCACCGGACGCGTGAAGGGTGGCTTCACCGTCGAGATCGATAACGTGCGCGCCTTCCTGCCCGGATCGCTCGTGGATGTGCGTCCGGTGCGCGACACCTCCTATCTCGAGGGCAAGCCGCTCGAATTCAAAGTCATCAAGCTCGACCAGAAGCGCAACAACGTCGTGGTCTCGCGCCGTGCGGTGGTCGAGCAGGAGTTCTCCGCGGAGCGCTCCGCGCTCATGGAGAACCTGCAGGAAGGGGCCGTGGTGCGTGGCACGGTGAAGAATCTCACCGACTACGGCGCGTTCGTGGATCTCGGCGGAATCGACGGTCTGCTGCACATCACCGACATGGCCTGGAAGCGTGTCAAGCACCCTTCAGAGGTGGTCAAGGTCGGCGACGAGATCGACGTGCGCATCCTCAAGTTCGACCGGGAGCGCTCGCGCGTGTCGCTCGGCTTGAAGCAGCTCGGTGCCGATCCGTGGGAGAACATCGCGCGGCGCTACCCGCCGAACACCCGTGTCTTCGGCAAGGTGACGAACATCGCCGACTACGGCGCGTTCGTCGAGATCGAAGACGGCGTGGAAGGCCTGGTGCACGTCTCGGAGATGGACTGGACCAACAAGAACGTGAACCCTGCCAAGGTGGTGCACACCGGCCAGGAAGTCGAGGTGATGGTGCTCGATGTGGATGAGGAGCGCCGTCGCATCTCCCTGGGCCTGAAGCAGTGCAAGGCCAATCCCTGGAAGGAGTTCGCCGAGAACTACAACCGCGGCGATCGTGTCACCGGTCAGATCAAGTCGATCACGGACTTCGGCATCTTCATCGGGCTTCCAGGGAACATCGATGGCCTGGTGCACCTCTCGGACATCTCCTGGGATCAGCCCGGCGAGGAGGCGGTGCGCAACTATCAGAAGGCTCAAGCCCTCGAGGCGATGGTGCTGTCGATCGATCCCGAGCGCGAGCGCATCTCCCTCGGAATCAAGCAGCTTGCCAAGGATCCGTTCTCCGCCTACATCGCCGAGAACCCCAAGGGCAGCATCGTGCGCGGGACCATCAAGGAGGTGGATGCGCGCGGGGCGGTCATCGATCTTGGCAACGGCGTGGACGGACAGCTGCGCGCCTCGGAGCTCGGGCGCGATCGAGTGGAGGATGCCCGCGCGGTCCTCAAGGTCGGCGATCCGATCGAGGCGAAGTTTACGGGTGTGGATCGCAAGTCCCGCACGATCACGCTGTCGGTGAAGGCCAAGGAGGCTCACGAGGAGGCCGAGGCGGTGCAGAGTTACCGCTCCGAGCAGAGTGCAACGGGGACGAGCCTCGGCGAGCTGCTCAAGGAGCAGATCGGCGATCGAAGCTGAACCGTATCTGCAGCGCCCCGCGGCCTGTCCGGAGCGCTCGAGAGCTGCTCAAGAACATGACCAAATCGGAGCTCATCGAGATCATCACCGCGAAGCAGAAGCACCTTCCGGCGAAGGATGTGGAGCTTGCGCTGAAGCAGATCCTCGAGATCATGAGTGATGCGCTCTCCCAGGGAGAGCGCATCGAGATCCGCGGGTTCGGCAGCTTCTCGCTGCATTTCCGTCCGCCGCGCCAGGGTCGCAATCCCAAGACGGGCGAGGCGGTGGCGCTCTCGGGGAAGTATGTTCCGCACTTCAAGCCGGGTAAGGACCTGCGCGAGCGGGTGAACGACGGCGCCGATCGGCCCATCCGCGACTAGATGTGTTCGAGCTTCCTCCACTGCTGCTGGCGCTTGCCTTCATCGCCGTGGGGATCGCCGCGTGGCTGCTCGGACGGCACGGCGGAGCCCGTACCGTGCGCTTGCCGCGCGACTACTACGTCGGGCTCGATCATCTCATCAACGATCGCTTCGACCGTGCGGTCGAGGTGTTCACACGCGTTGCGGCCTCGAACGAGGACACCGCGGAGATTCAGTTTGCGCTCGGCAGCCTGTTTCGCAAGCGCGGCGAGGTCGACCGCGCCATCGCGATCCACACGCGGCTGAAGGATCAGGGAGCGGCTGCGATTCGCGATCGCGCCGCGTTCGCGCTGGCACTGGATTTCTTGAGCGCAGGTCTCATGGATCGTGCGGAGCGGCTGTTCGAGGAGCTCGCCGCATCGCGCGAGCACCGCCGCGACGCCCTCGAGCATCTGCTGAGAATCTACGAGCAGCAGGGCGACTGGGCCAACGCGCTGAAGATCTTTCATGAGCTGCCGGCCGACCTGCAGCAGGAGCGCCGGAGTGTTGCGGCGCACTACCTGTGCGAGCTCGCCGAGCATGCGCTGCTGCAGGGTGAGGCGGAGCGCGCGCGAGCTCTGGTGCGACAGGCTCGCAACCACGATGCGACGCTCCCCCGGGCGGAGATTCTCACGGCGCGCATGATGGAGGCCGCCGGGGATACCCGCGGCGCGCTTGAGCGTTATCTCGGGGCGCTCGAGGCGGCGCCCGGACTTGCGCTCGAGGTGATTCCGCGGCTGCTGCAGCTGGCCGAGCCGCTCGGGGAGCGGCGCCTGATCGAGGAGCTCGGCGCGCGCCTGAAGCGCACCGGGAGACTCACCGGGCGCCAGCTGACCTGGCTCCTCGCGACGGCTCTGCCGCTCGAGGATGCCGCGCGGCTCGAGCGCATCGCCGGGGATCTCCTCGGCATCGAGGCGGCGGCGGCGCCTTCCTTCGGACAGCTTCTGGCGCGCATGGGTGAGGCCGGTGGGCGCTACCAGTGCGAGGAGTGTGGGCTGTTGAGCGTCGGCTGGTTCTGGCGGTGCCCGAAGTGCCGCTCCTGGGACGGTATGCGACCTGCGGTATTCAAATGGGCGGAGCGCACGGGTGCGAGTGCGGTACAACGTAATGTCCAAATCGGTTGAGGAGCGTTTCATGAGGTCTCACTCGCATTCGGTGATTCGCACCGCGGTATTTCCCGTCGCGGGTCGAGGCACGCGCTTCCTTCCGGCGACCAAGGCGAGCCCCAAGGAGATGCTTCCGGTCGTGGACAAGCCGCTCATTCAGTATGCGGTCGAGGAGGCCCTGGCCGCCGGGGCCAGCCGCCTGGTGTTCATCACGGGTGCCTCCAAGCGCGCGATCGAGGACCATTTCGACTCGGACCAGGAGCTCGAGCACATGCTGGAGGCTCAGGGCAAGAGCGATCTGCTCAACCAGATTCGCAGCGTGTTGCCGTCCTACGCGGCGTGCATCTTCATCCGCCAGCCCGCCCCGCTCGGGCTCGGCCATGCGGTGCTCTGTGCTCAGCCCGCAGTCGGCTCGGAACCCTTCTTCGTGCATCTCGCCGATGACCTGATCCGCGGCGAGGTGAGCTGCCTCGAGCAGATGGCCGAGGTCTACGACGCCAAGCGTGCAAGCGTTCTCGGGGTGGAGGTCGTCCCGCGCCGCGATACCGAGAAGTACGGCATCGTTGCGGTCGAGGCCGACAAGTCGGCGACCAGCCGCGTGCGCAGCATCGTCGAGAAGCCGCGGCCCGCCTCGGCACCCTCGACACTGGCGGTGGTGGGGCGGTACGTGCTCACCCCGGCGATCTTCGAGCACCTCGAGCGCATCGGCCGCGGAAGCGGGGGGGAGATTCAGCTGACGGACGGGATTGCCGCGCTGATGCGCGAGGAGGCGGTGTACGCGTACCGCTTCGCGGGCAAGCGTTACGATTGCGGCAGCAAGCTCGGCTACCTGCAGGCGACGGTGGAATACGCGCTCGGCCACCCCTCGCTGGGCCGCGACTTTCGCAAGTATCTTCAAGGGATGATACGCTCGCCAGCCATGCGCTCGCGCCGATGACGGCGTAGCCTGCTTGCGAGCCCGCGAGCGCCCCCTCCGTGTGCGGTCACGGTGTGCGGAACGCTCCATGGGGGGTGGGCTCACCATCATGAACTTCAGGAGGAATTTCAAATGGCCACTCGTCGCAGCAACCCTTCCCGTCGCATCGGTGAGTCCGCAGTGCCCGAGAGCTCGGTGCAAACCTCCCGCGCCGTGGGTGCCGGCAGCTCAGCCCCGTCGAGCGAGGCGCCTCCGGTGCGCCGGGCTGCCACGGCCACCAGGACCGCGGCGGCTCCAGCTCCCCCCCATGTCAGTGTTTCGGCGGACGCGCGCCGCGGGATGATCGCCAAGGCCGCCTATCTGCGCGCCGAGCGGCGCGGCTTCGTCCCGGGGTTCGAGGATGAGGATTGGCTCGCGGCCGAGAAGGAAGTCGACGCGCTCCTCTCCGCGGGACGCGGTGTCCCGCAGTAGTTGTTGCGAACCTTGACGGCCGGCAGCTGATGTAGTTCTATATAACACCATTACAAACGAGCGGCCTTGTGCGACCGCTCCCGCTCACCGGATCTTGTGGATGCATAGCCGCGCTCGCGCGGTGGGGGACGCTCGCGTCGGTCGTACATGGACGAGAAGGCTTCGCTGCTAGAGCAGCTCCGCATCGATCGGGGTCCCGCGGGGCAAATCGGCTCGAACCGTGCAACGGGTGGGCGCACTGGCATGCGGTGGCTCCTCGGCGTCGCTGGCGCGCTCCTGCTGGCTGGAGTCGCGGTGGCCGCCTGGGCTCTCCTGCGTCCGGCGGGGATTCCGGTGCATGTCGCCGTCGCTCGCGAGGTCGGTGGGGGGAGCGCTGCGAGCGCAGGAGTGTCCACCCTCGATGCGTCGGGCTATGTGGTGGCACGGCGTGAGGCGACGGTATCGGCTAAGGCGACCGGACGCGTGGTCGATGTCCGCGTGGAGGAGGGTCAGTCGATTGCCGCGAACCAGATCATCGCGCGGCTCGACGACTCGAACACGCATGCGGCGCTCGTCCAGGCTCAAGCTCAGCTCGCCCAGACCGAGGCGGCCTTGAACGCCGCCAAGGTCGCGCTCGACGATGCGCGCCCGATCTATGCGCGCAACGAGAAGGAGCGCGCTCAGCAGGTCATCAGCGCCCAGGATTTCGATGCCGCCAAGGCGACGTACAACGCCGCCGAGACCAACTACGAGGTGCAGCGCGAAGGGGTCGTCTCGGCCCGCGCGGCCGTCGAGGTGGCGCAGCGCTATGAGGATGACATGACCCTGCGTGCTCCGTTTTCGGGCGTGGTCACCGAGAAGAATGCGCAGCCCGGGGAGATCGTCTCGCCCGTCAGCGCGGGCGGTGGCTTCACGCGTACCGGCATTTGCACCATCGTGGACATGGACTCGCTCGAGGCCGAGATCGACGTGAGCGAGAATTTCATCAATCGCGTGCACGCTGGGCAGGCGGCCATCGTGCGGCTCAACGCGTATCCCGACTGGCAGATCCCCGCGAGCGTGCTCGCGATCATACCGACGGCCGATCGCTCGAAAGCCACCGTCAAGGTGCGCGTCGGATTCAAGATCAAGGATCCACGGATCCTCCCCGAGATGGGCACGCGCGTCTCGTTCCTGGATTCCGCGCCTGCAGCTCTCGCTGGCTCCGGCGAGCCGCGGGCGATCGTGCTGCCGAGCGATGCGGTGCAGGTCGATGGAGACACCGGGGCCGTCTTCGTCATCGACGGAACGAGCGTCGAGCGACGCAGCGTGCATGTCGGAGGACACACGAGCGAGGGTCAGTTGATGGTGACGGGACTCGAGGCCGGGACGCGCGTTGCGACCGGCGATCTGAGCCACCTCACCGACCACGGCAGGATCTCGATTCAAGAATGATGGGGGAGTCCTATGGCGGCGGTTGTCTCGATCAAGAACGTCGTGAAGCGCTACACGCGCGGCAAGCAGCAAGTGGAGGTGCTCCACGGCTTGAATCTCGAGGTCGAAGGCGGGGAGTTCCTCGCGCTCATGGGACCTTCGGGGTCGGGCAAGACCACTCTTCTGAACCTGATCGGCGGCCTCGACCGGCCTGACTCGGGCGAGGTAACCGTCGCCGGGGAGCGTATCGATCAGCTCTCCAGCGGGGAGCTGGCGCGCTGGCGTTCCCGGCACGTCGGGTTCGTGTTCCAGTTCTACAACCTGCTGCCGGTGCTCACCGCGGAGCGCAACGTGGAGGTGCCGCTTCTGCTGACGAAGCTGTCACGCGCGCAACGCAAGCGCAATGTGCACGCGGCGCTCGAGCTGGTGGGCCTCGCGGACCGCGCCAAGCACAAGCCGGCGGAGCTCTCGGGCGGACAGCAGCAGCGAGTGGCCATCGCCCGTGCGCTCATTGCCGATCCGACGCTGCTCGTGTGCGACGAGCCGACGGGCGATCTCGATCGCGAGAACGCGGAGGAGATTCTGAAGCTGCTCGAGATCTTGAATCGCACCCAGGGCAAGACGATCATCATGGTGACGCACGATCCGCTCGCGGCCGCGCACGCCTCGCATAAGCTCTATGTGGACAAGGGGCGGCTCACGGCGCACGAGGAGCGCACCGCGGCTTGAGCGGGGGAGTCCCGGGCCGGGGCAAATCGTGAAGTACTTTCCCCTGATATGGGCCGCGCTGCGGCGGCGCAAGGCGCGCACGTTGCTCACGGCGTTCTCCATCGCGACCGCCTTCTTCCTGTTCGGGGCGCTCAAGGGGATCAACACCGGCATCGCCCAAATGGAGAAGCTGCTGGATATCCCGGCGCTGCTCGTCATGAGCCGCGTCCGGATGGATGCGCCGCTGCCGCTGGCCCACGCCGCACGTATCCGCGCCATACCCGGCGTGACCGCGGTATCGCCGATGACGGCCCTGGTGGGCACCTACCAGTCGCCCACCAACGTCCTGGTCGTCATCGGTATGGATCTTCCGGCGCTGTTGGCCATGAGCCCGGACATGAAAGTGGCGCCCGAGCAGGTGGCGGCCGTCGAGCGCACACGCTCCGGCGTCATCGTCGGCGAATCCATGATGAAGGCAAGGGGCTGGAAGGTGGGCGACCGCATCCCCTTGCACGCCTTCTCGATCAACGGTATCTCCGGTACGAAGAAGGACGGCAGCTCCGACTGGGTGTTCGATATCGTGGGCACCTACACGCTGTCTCAGCCGGACTGGGCCACGCGCATTCTGGCGAACTATGACTACATCAACGAGGCCCTGGGAGAGGCCGGTCACAATCAGACGATCGGCTTTCAGGTCGGCATCACCGACTCGTCGAAATCGGCGAAGATCTCCCAGGCGATCGACGATGAGTTCGCGAATTCGCCGGACCAGACGCGCACCCAGAACCTGAAGGAGTTCATGGACTCGGTGCTGCGGCAGGTTGGCGACATCAATTTCCTCTTCAACGGCATCGTGGGCGCCGTGCTCTTCACGTTGCTGTTCCTCACGGCGAACACCATGTCGCAGTCGGTACGCGAGCGCACCGGGGAGCTGGCGGTGCTCAAGACGCTGGGATTCACGGATGGCATCGTGCAGTGGCTGGTGATCGTGGAGGCGCTTGTGCTGTCGCTGGTTGCGGCCGCGGCCGGCCTGCTGCTCGCTTCCTGGGAGCTGCCTCGGGCGACCAACACGGCGTTGCTGCAGTCGCAGGGCATCGGCGCCATGCATGTGCCGGGCAGCGTGTTTGGGTATGGCCTCGCCATTGCGGCGCTGCTCGCGCTGCTGAGCGGACTGCCGCCGGCGCAGCGCGCCCGACGCTTGTCGATCGTCGCGGCCCTGTCAGGGCGTTGACGGGAGCTGCGGATGAGAACGCTCGAGCAGATCCTGGCGGTATCGTCCATCAACCTCCGCAGCCTGCCTCAGCGCATTGCTCCCTCGCTCGTGGTCGTGATCGGAATTGCCGGTGTGGTCGCCGTGCTGCTGTCCGTGCTTTCGCTGTCTTTGGGCCTCTCTGGAGCGCTCACCACGACCGGACGGCCCGACCGGGCCATCATCCTGCACGCTCAGTCAACCGACGAGGTGGGCAGCAACCTCGCGGCCGATACGATTCCGACCATCCTGGATGCACCGGGGATCGCCAGGGCGCGCGATGGACGGCCGCTCGCATCGGCGGAGATGCTGGCGACGGTCAACGTCCCGCGGGCGGACAACGGCTTGCTGGGCTCGCTCACGCTACGCGGGGTGTCCCCCGAGGCCTTCGAGCTGCGCCCGGAGCTGCACCTCACCCAGGGAAGGATGTTCCGGTCGGGAGTGCGCGAGCTGATCGCGGGAACCCAAGCGCAGGCGCGCTTTCATGGACTTGGGGTCGGCAACCATGTCTTGTTCGACAACAACGACTGGCTGGTGGTGGGCACGTTCGACAGCGGCGGCGGAGCGCACGATTCGGAGCTGCTCGCGGATGCAAACACGGTACTGTCCGCTTATCAGCGCACGGCATACAACTCCGTGACCGTCAAGCTCGCGGACCCGGGAGCACTGGAGGCGCTGCGCAGCAAGCTCACCAAGGACCCGACCTTGTCGGTCGTGGTGAACCGGGAGACCGCCTACTACGAGCAGCAGTCGCACTCGTTCGCCGCCGTGCTGTCCCTCATCGCGCACGTGGTCGGCGTCATCATGGCGATCGGCGCCATCTTCGCGGCACTCAACACCATGTATTCGGCCGTGAGCGCTCGTACCGTGGAGATTGCGACGCTGCGCGCCATCGGGTTTGGACCGCTCGCGGTGGTCGTCTCGGTGATCGTCGAGGCTCTCGTGCTGGCGCTGATCGGGGCGGTGGCCGGGGCAGCCCTCGCCTGGGCATTCTTCGATGGGAACACCGTCAGCACGATCGCAGGCGGCGGCGGCATCGCGCAGGTCGTGTTTCACCTGCATATCGGACGGGCGCTGATCGCGACCGGCATCGTGTGGGCGTGCATCGTCGGGCTGATTGGCGGGCTGTTGCCGGCCATCCGCGCCGCAAGGCTCCCGGTGGCAACCGCGCTGCGGGCGGTGTGATTCGCGGCGCGAATCCATGACGCTCATTGCAGCGCTCGCCGCCGTGCAGGTGCTCAGCCTCGTCGCAGTGGTCGCAATGCTCACCTATGCGCTACGGGCATGGCGGGAGAGTGCGCTATTGCAGCGCGAGTCGATCGAGGCGGCGAGCCGCGCCGCGGCGAGCCAGCACGCCGCAGCCGAGACGCTGCGCATCACACTGGAATCTGCGCGCTTCGCACAGGAGCTTGCCTTCCGGCCTGCCTTGAGGTTCTCGTGGGAGGTTCGCGGTCACGTCCCGGATGTCGGTCACTCGCCCGTCGTATTCGCCGCGACCGTGGCCAATGTCGGGCACGGCACGGCCATCATCGAGCGCGTGCGAATCCTCACCCAAGGAGCCGTGCGGCTCGAGTACTCGCAGGCCGAAGGCGAGGGGCTCGAGCGGTTGGCGGAGGACTTCGATCGTGAGGTGTTCCAGCGCCTGGCCGGCACGGACATGCAGACGCTCGCGGCGCAACTCACGCTTGCCCCGCTCACCGACAGCACGCGCGCGCTCGAGGTGGGTGGACGACTCGATTTGTTTAGCGTGCAGCTTTATGCCCATCAGGCCGAGCTTCTGCAGGCGGGGCTCCCGAGGGCAACCGTGCACCTCACATATCGCTCGCTCGCAGGCACGCGCTTCGAGGCCGCCGAGCAGTTCGCCGACTCGCACATCCGCAACTGAAAGCGCCGGCCGCGGCGCCCGCCGGATCAGTCGCGCTGGAAGTCCCGCCCATGTTGCATCGCGCGGACGATCCTCGCGCGCAGCACGAAGTTGCCGAAGGCTTCCCCTGGGCTGCGCTCTTTAGCGTATCGCTCGAGGACCGACCGGAGCGCATCGAGAATCTGCGATTCACCGATGTTCTCGCGATACAGCGCGTTCAAGCGGTCGCCGATGAGGCTCGCTCCGAGATAGAGGTTGTACTTGCCGACCGCCTTGCCGACCAGCGCGATCTCCGCGACGTAGGGTCGCGAGCAGCCGTTCGGGCAGCCGCTCATGCGAATCGTGATCGCCTGACGCTCGAGCCCGCAGGCCGTGACGATTTCATCGATCTTGTCGAGGAGCGTCGGGAGGTACCGCTCGCTCTCGGCCATCGCCTGCCCGCAAGTGGGCAGGGCTACGCAGGCGATCGAATGCTGTCGCAGGCTCGTGCAGCTGGAGTCGTTGTCGATCCCGTACTCCTGCAGGGTGGCGGTGATTGCCGCACGCTCGCCGCCCGGGACTCCGGCAAGGGTGACGTTCTGATTGGTCGTGAGCGCGAGGAGGCCGCGATGGCCGGTGGCGAGTGCGCGCAGCCCGCTCAGGAGCTTGCGGCGCGGATAATCCGCAACGCGACCGTTCTCGACGAAGAGGGTGTAGTGCCAGAGCCCGTCCGCGCCCTGCAACCAACCCATCCGATCGCCGGAGGAGTCCAATTCGAAGGGTCTGGCGGGCATGAGCGCGCGCCCCAGCCGCCGGGTGAGCTCGGCGCAGAACCAATCGGTCCCGCGATCCTCGATCGTGTATTTGAATCGTGCGCGTGCGCGATCGTGGCGGTCGCCGTAATCGCGCTGGATGCCGAGCGTATGCTCGGCCACCGCAACGGCATCGCCGGCTGAGCAAAAGCCGACCACATCCGCCAGGCGCGGAAAGGTCGCGGGGACCTTGTGAGTCATGCCCATGCCCCCACCGACGAGCACGTTGTAGCCCACGATGAGTCCCTGCTCGAGGATTGCGACGAGCCCCAGGTCGTGGGCATAGACATCCACGTCGTTGTGCGGCGGCACGGCGATCGCGATCTTGAACTTACGTGGCAGGTAGGTGCGCCCGTAGATCGGCTCATCCTCGCCGGCCTCGGAGCCCGCCGGCTCATCGAGGAAGATCTCGCCATAGGCGTGCGTGCGTGGCAGCAGATGTGCGCCGATGCGGCGCGCAAGCTCGCTCGCCTGGGCGTGTGCGGGCGAGAGCAGCGGGTTGGCCGTGGCGATGACGTTGCGGTTCACGTCCCCGCACGCGGCGATCGTATCGAGCCCCGCGGCGACGATGCCGCGAATGTGTCGCTTGAGGTTGCGCTTTGCAATCCCGTGAAATTGAAAGGTCTGGCGGGAAGTCAGCCGCAGCGTGCCGTCGGCGGTGCTGCGCGCGAGGGCATCGAGCGCGAGCCACTGCGCGGGTGTGCATACGCCGCCGGGCAAGCGCACGCGCACCATGAACTGGTAGCGCGGCTCGAGCTTGGCACGGCGCCGCTCCTCGCGCAGATCCCGGTCATCTTGCTGGTAGATGCCGAAGAACTTCGTGAGCTGCGTGTCGGGGTCGCTCACCGCGCCGGTCACCGCATCTGCAAGCCCCTGCGCGAGCGTCCCCCGCAGATACCGGCTCTGCTGCTTGATGCGCTCGTTCGGGTGAAGCTCCTCGAGCGGCCGTGACAGGTCGTGCGGGCGCTCCTGCGGTCCCATCAATACACGTCGCGCTGATAACGCCGCGCCTGCTGCAGCTGCAGAAGATACTCGGCGGCATCCTCCGCGCCCCGTCCGCCGTGGGCCGCAACCACCTCGAGCAGCGCGCGGTGCACATCGGGCGCCATCTGCTGCGCATCGCCACAAACGTAGAGGTAGGCGCCGTCCTCGAGCCATCGCCACAGCTCGGCGCCGTGCTCGAGGATGCGATGCTGCACGTAGATCTTCGCCTCCTGATCGCGGGAGAACGCTGCATCGAGCCGTGTGAGCAAGCCGCGCCGGCGCCATTCCAGCCAATCGGATTGATAGAGAAAGTCGCGCTCGAAGGTACGGTCGCCGAAGAAGAGCCAGTTGCGCCCGCTCGCCTGGGCGTACTCGCGCTCCGCGAGAAAGGCGCGAAAGGGAGCGACGCCCGTCCCGGGGCCGATCATGATGATCGCGGTCGCGGGGTCCTCCGGTAGACGAAACGCCGGATTGCGGTGCAGGTAGATCGGTACTTCCGCATCGTCCTGGGTGAGCTGGGCGAGAGCGCCCGAGACCACACCCCAGGATTGCCGTCCGAAGGCCTCGTATTGCACGACGCTGACCGTCAGGTGCGCCTCATCGGGAGCGACCTGCTGGCTCGAGGCGATGGAATACAGGCGCGGCGCAAGCGGTGGCAGCAGCCGCGCGAACGCCGCAGCATCCAGACCGACGGGAGGATGCTCACTCACCAGATCGAGGAGATGCCGGCCACGCGCATACCGGGCAAATTCGCGATCGCTCGCAAGGGCGAGCGGCTTTAGGTCAGCGGCACCGACTGCCTCGGCATAGCGCTTGAGGAACACGCGGCTGATCGGCCCGATCTCGAACCGCTCGGTGAGCGCCTGCCGAAGAGGCAGCACCGACTGTGCATCTGCAGGGACGGCCGTCTCCGCCGCGTACGTCAAGCTCTGCAGCAGCGCGTCCACGTCCTGCGTCCGATTGCGCGGCACGATGCCGATCGAGTCCCCGGGCTCGTAGCGAATGCTCGAGCCTGCCAGGGAAAGCTCGATGTGGCGCACGTCCTTGGAGGAGCCGGAGGCCGTCAGCCGCTGATTCGTGAGGACCTGAGCCGCATACGGATTCTTGCGCGTATGGGCATTCGAGACCGAAGCCGTGCGCCGTTCGGGGCCGGCAGATAGCGCCCGTACGGAGGCGGAGGCCACGGGCTCGAGCTTGCCGAGCACGGCATCGATCCAGCGGTGTGCGGGTGCCTCGAAGTCGACGTCGCACTCCTCGCGCGGCAGAAGTCTCTGGGCGCCCAGAGCTTCCAGGCGGGCATCGAACTGGCGGCCCGCCTCGCAGAACCTCTCGTAGCTCGAATCCCCGAGCGCGAGCACCGAGTAGCGCAGGTGCTCGAGCCGTGGAGCCTTCCGGCCGGCGAGCATCTCGCTCAAGGCCAGCGCGCGCTCGGGCGGATCCCCATCGCCGTGGGTACTCACGACCAGCAGCAGGATCTGCGCATCCTGCAGGTGCGCTCTTGTGCAACGCAGCATATCCAGCATGGTGAAGCGCACACCGCGCGCGGTCAGCTGGTCTGCCAGGCGCTTGGCGAGGCGCTCGGAGTTGCCCGTCTGGGAGCCAAAGAGCACGGTGACCCCGGGTCGCGCCTCGGAGGCTGCGCCGGTTGCAGCTTCCAAGACGGGCGCGAGAGCGGGCTGTGACTCGAGGCCTGCGAGAAAGCCGCTCAACCACAGCCGTTGATCGCGATCGAGCCTGCCCACGAGCGTGCGCACCTCGGCCATGAGAGCCGGGGAGAGCGGAGCGAGCGCCTGGGCAGGACTTCCCATGCCAGTGAACTTAGCATCTCGCTCGGACGCCGAGAAAAGGTGGTTTTCTCTAAGCATAGAAGCGTCCGGCATGAGAACCCACGCACACATGTGGTTCGCGGTATCCTCCGCGGATGATCCGGAAAATGGCTCTGGCCGCAGCCTTCCTGGCGAGCACTTCGGGCGCCTGGGCGGCTCAATGCGTCGATGTTCAGGTTCCCGACCGAGTTCAGCTGCAAGGCGCTGTGCTCCCCTTGAATGGGCTCGCAGTGCGCCGGGCGACCATCCTGAAGGTCAAGGTCTATGTGGCCGCGCTGTACGTTCCGCGTCGCACGGCCGATCCGCGCACGATCATCCACTCGAGCCGGCCCTTCGAGCTCGATCTGTCATTCGTGCGCGGGGTCGGGGCGAAGGCCATCCGCAACGCATTCGACGAGGGCTTTGCGAAAAGCTCCGAGGGTAGCGCGGCGCTCAGGCCACGCATCGCGACCCTGGATGCCTGGATCGAGGACATCCGCGCCGGTGAGCGCATGAGCTTCATCGGCATCCCGGGCCGCGGCGTGGAGTTCCGTTTTGCAGGCAGACCCAAGGGGATCCTCGAAGGGGAGGACTTCAGCCGCGCGCTGCTTGCGATCTGGCTGGGCGAGCACCCGCCCAATCCCGAACTGAAGACCGGATTGCTCGGCGGTGCCTGCTCGTAGATTGCGCGTGGCTCGACTCACTCGAGCACGGGCGATCACTCTTCTGATCCTCGCGCTCATCGCCTCGGCTTTGCTGTGGCGCGCGTGGTTCCTCTCCAGACCGCCTCTGGTGCCTGTTGGGGGGCACCGTCTGGAGGCGCGCGTCAAGGGGACGGGGGCTCCGCCGGTCGTATTCGAGGGAGGGCTCGAGGATGCGATGAGCCTCTTCGCGCCGCTCCAGGACAGCATCGCGGAGCACACGCAGACACTGGTTTACGACCGCGCGGGCTACGGGCGCTCCGACCCGGGACCCCAGCCGCGCACCGGCCAGGCGGCCGCCGAGGATCTGCACGCACTGCTCGCCGTGCTCGGCATTCGGCGCCCCGTGGTGCTCGTCTGCTACTCTGCCGGGTGTCTCTTCACGCGCGTGTTCGCGCATGAGCATCCGAGCGAGGTCGCCGGCATGGTCTTCATCGATCCGGCGACCGAGGCCGCTTATGCCGGCCTGAGCGGTGGGCCCCCGCAGAAGAATCCGTCCGAAGCTGCCCGCCAGGAGTGGGCCGCCCTCCCCACGACGCTCGATGAGGTACGTGCCTCCTGGCCCCTTCCTGCCATTCCGAGCGTGCTGATCAGCGCGATGAAACCCGACGGTCGATGGCCGATCGAGTCGCCGCGCGACGCGGATCGCTGGTTGAAGGAGCAACAGGAGCTCCTCGGGAAGCTGGGCGGGGCGGCCGGGGTCACCCACATTCTCTACCCGCGCGCCGACCATGTGAGCGTCGTCGGCGAGAAGGATGTTGCCAAGGCCGTGCTGGATCTGCTCGGACGGCTGAAGGTGCAGCTCTCAGGCGGAGGGTGAGGCAGCCGACCCGCTCTGGGTGAGCCAACGGCTCACCTCCGGGAGGCGCTGCGCGCGAATACTCGCGTGGAAGGCGATCTCCGCCTCGGCCTGCAGCACGGCGGCGCGCGCCGTGGGGGGAATGTGCTCATCCGCATAGGCGCGCAGGCGCGGGATCAATTCAATGTCGGAGGAGTGAGACACGAGCTGCGGGACGAAGATCGTGCGGCTGTCGGGCTCGATCGCCTCGAGTACGTTGCCGAGGTGGGCGAGCGTGAAGTCGAAGGCGAGCTGGGGATGACGCTCTGCAACGCTCGCAATGATCTCTGGCCGAATGGTGACGGGTGCCTCGTCCGACACGGCAATCTCGAGAGCGCGCCGGGCAAGACTCAGATCGAGGGCGCTGCCGAGGATCTGATACAGGAATTGCTTCTCGAGGGAGCTGTCCGTCTGCCTTGCCATGCCGTGCAGCCGCTCCCACGTGCGCGCGTCGGCGTGCTCGGCCACGATGGACAGTACGCTGCTGCGCAGATCGCCCGACAGAGTGGCCGCATCGCGCAGGGAGGTCGCAAAGCGCCCGCGGGCGCCGGCGATCACCTCCGGGTCGTCGATCTCGCTGAGCGTTGCGAGCAGCGTCTGGCGCAGCAGGCTTGCGTTCTGGCTCTCATCGTCGGGACCCGTCCATCCGACCCTTGCGAGGATCGGATGCAGCAGCCGACGCGCGAAGGCCCGAAACTCCGGCTGGCCCGGTAGCTCCTGGTACAGCAGATCCAGGCTCGCGACTTTCTCTGCGCATGCTCTGAGCACGCTTGGATCCATTCCGGGCTGCGCCTGCGCAAGGAGTGCGACGAAATCGGTCAAGGGCTCGTATCCCGCGGCGCCCAGCGCGTAGCTGTCGTTGACGAGCCCGAGCTCATCCTCGGAACTCAGCCGCGAGAACCTGGTCATGAGCGGCTTCAGCCACTCGGACGTGTAGAGACTGCGGAAGTAGCCCGCCTGGCCGGCATTGACGACGGCGCCTTGCAACGCATCAACGGGAACCTGCTGTGGAGTCGCTCGGCTCACCACGGCCTGCCAGGCCGATGCGCCCGCCGGGGACAAGGGCTGGACTCTCACCGGGACGTGCCAAACGGAGGGCTGCCTGCCCGATTCGTCCTCGGCGAACCGATCCTGAGTGAGCTCGAGCCCGTTCGCGCTCGAGCGGATGCGGATGAGCGGGACACCCGGCTGCAGCGTGAAGTCGTGGGCGATATCGATGATGCGCATGCCCGAGGCTCGATCGAGCGCCTGCCAGAGATCGTCCGAGACCGTGTTGCCATAGAGGTGAGCCTTGATGTATGCGCGTACCCCGTTGCGGAAGGTCTCCTCGCCGACGTAGCTCTCGAGCATGCGCACGACGGCCTGGCCCTTGAGGTAGGTGATCGTGTCGAAGGCCTGGTTGGCTTGGATCACATCGAGGATCGGCTGAATGACAGGATGTGCGCCCGCGCGCGCATCGAGCCCCATCGCCTCGTCCTTCTCGTTCTGCGCATCGATCCACAGGTGCCACTCCGGATGGAAGTGGTCGGTCGCCTTGATCTCCATCCAGGATGCGAATCCCTCATTGAGCCAGAGGTCGTCCCACCAGGCCATCGTCACCAGATCCCCGAACCATTGGTGTGACATCTCGTGCGCGACGTCCACGTACACATCGCGCTGATCTGCACCGCCCGAGTCGGAGCTCACCAGCAGGTCCTGCTCGAAGAAGAAGATGGCGCCCCAGTTCTCCATGGCCTCGAAGAACTGGCTCGCCCCCGGCCCTGCGATCAGGTCGAGCTTCGGCAGCGGATACTTCACGTCGAAGTAACTCTCGTAGTAGGGGAGCAGGTGCGCGGCTGCATCGAGCGCGAAACGCGCCTTGCCCAGATCGCCTCGCTTGACGACGACGCCCAGCTCCACGCCGTTCACGACCTTCGAGATGCGTTGAAAGTCACCCGCTGCGAAGAACAGCAGGTAGGAGGACATCCGGGGCGAGGTGAGGAAATGCACTCGCTTGAGCCCGCCGGGCAGACTCTCGGAGCTGGCAACGGGCATATTTGAAACCGCCATGTCCCCGGCCGGCACCGTCGCGGTGAGCGTGAAGCTTGCCTTGCGAGCGGGCTCGTCCCAGCAGGGCAGGAAGCGCCGCGCATCCGAGTTCTCGAACTGAGTGAAGAGCGCTTCGCGGCGCGATCCGCGCGCCTCGTAGTCGAGCACGAACAGCCCGGCCGCATTGGAGTTGATCCGTCCGGTGTAGGCGATCGTCAGCTCGTGGGAGCCTTGGGGCAGAGGTGCCGCAAACCACAGCGTGGCGGTCTGACGCGCGGCGTCGTAGGCGATGCGAGGCACATCCGTGCGGCCTGCCAAGCGGACCGCCGTGAATTGCAGCTCGGCTGCATTCAGCACGATCGCCCGGGTGGGCTCGAGCACATCGAGCGAGATCTCAACCGAGCCTTCGAAGCGCTTGTGGGCCACATCCGGGGTGATCGCAACCTCGTAGTGGGTCGGCACTACCTCGGATGGCAGGACCACGCGCTCGGGCGTTGCCGCGACGGATTGCAACGCCGCTGCGCCGAGCCAGGTCAGAGCGCAAACTCTCGCGGCCGTGAAGGGCGCCAAGCTCAATCGCTGCGCTTCTGGGATGTACCGAGCGGCCGGGCGAGCATTGCCCACGCCGTGCCAATGGCTGCGCCGATGATGATTCCGAGGGTGATCCCGCGCCCCACATTGCGGAGCGCGAGGCCCACCAGTGTGCCCACCGCTATTCCAATGGCGATCCCGACAGCTACGATTCGCTGGCTGTCACTGCCGTTGCTCGTCAAGGCTGCTTTCCTCGAGAGACTGTCCCTGCGGCACAAGCGATCTCCTCGCCCGACTATAGCGCGCAGCGGCGGTTTGGGGAACGGGAGCCGCACCTTTACAATTCTTCAAACGCCGGGAAGCGCAGTTTCGCCCGGGTCGGGCGGGCGCTATTCTATTGAGCGGACAATGGCTTACGCACCTGCTGGCGCTACCGAGGATCGCATGAACCTGACCGTCAACCCCATCCTGCGGAGATTCGGCGCCGAGGTGTCCGGCGTGGACATCGGCGCGCCGCTGGATGAGAAAACGCGCGCCGCGATCATCGAGATACAGAATACCTATGGCGTGACGGTGTGGCGTGATACGGGGCTCAACGACGAGACGCACATCGCCTTCAGCCGCATCTTCGGGCATATCGAGCTTGCACCCAGGATCGCGGGTCGTCCGTATCGTCACGCCCACCGGGAGCTGTTCGATGCGAGCAACCTCGATGCGGACGGTCGCATCATCCAGGACGAGCTCGTGCGCCTGCACAAGCGCGGCGACCGGCTCTGGCATACCGATTCCTCGTTCATGGAGCTGCGGTCGGCGCAGTCCCTGCTCCTGTGCCACGAGGCGCCTCCGGAGGGAGGCGAGACCTGGTTCGCCGACACGCGAACGGCGTACGAGGATCTACCGCGAGCCATGCAGGATCGATTGGAGGGCCTCGAGGCGCGCCACTCACTGTGGTGGTCACGCAGCCGTGCCGGGTTTCCACTGACCGAGGAGGAGATCGACGCGAGGCCGCACGCGATCCATCCCCTGGTGCACGTGCATCGCGGCTCCGGCCGCAAGGCGCTGTACATCGCCGCACACGCTCGCGACATCGTCGGGATGCCGCGCGAGGAGGGTAGGGCGCTGCTCCACGAGCTGATCGAGTTCACGACTCAGCCGCAATACGTCTTCAATGTTGCCTACCGCCCGGGAGACATGGTGATCTGGGACAACCTGTGCTCGATGCATCGCGGCGGCGACTTCGACGAGCTCAAACATCGTCGCGACATGCGACGAACCACGGTGCGCGAAGGGGCGGCGCCCGTATCCCCGGACGATCCGTTCACGGAGCTCTTTACGGCCTCGGGAGCCCTCACCCTGGGTCGCCTGAGCGCAGCGCGCCGCTAGGCGCAGCGCTGCGAGCTGCACTCCTCGCTCGAGACAGCAACGTGGAAGCCGGGAGTGATCGGCCTATCCCTTATCGCGTGGGCGAATGGTTGCCCTCGGATGAGGCTTTCCTGACGAGATGGCTCGAAGCCATGCTCGAGAGGAGTCGCGCGGAGCAGAAGGCGCTGCACCCGGAAATCGCGGAGCTCCAGGAGCTCATCGAGTCGGACGCGCAGCTCTACATGCTGTTCAACCAGATGTTCGAGCAGGTCCCGAGGCGCACGCCGTTCCGGAACGATCCGACCGGCAAGGCCCAGGTCAGGGACTATCGCCAGATGCTGCGGCTGCTCAACACGCTCATGACGCACGCACCGGAGTTTGACCGGTCCGGTCTCGTGGGCTGTCCCATCAATGCAATTCTCGACTGGCCGATGGGAACCCCGGCGGGGACGGCCGTATTCCTGAACGAGCGAGTCAACGCGCAGCTCAAGAAGATCCTCAACGCCTGGGGCCGGTTCTTGAGGTCGAGCGACTCTGCCCGCGTGCTCAGCGACCATCCCCACAAGGGGTGGTTCGGCGCCGACGCACGCGAGGCGATGCCGCATTTCGAGCAGGAGTACGTCTGTCAGCCCGAGCGGCCGCACTGGGGATTTCGCTCCTGGGACGAGTTCTTCACGCGTGAGTTTCGTCCCGGCGTGCGACCCGTCGCCTCTCCCGATGACGACCGGGTGATCGTCAACGTGTGCGAATCGGCTCCCTATCGGATCGCGCGCCACGTGAGCTATCGCGATACGTTCTGGATCAAGTCGCAGCCCTATTCGATCGCGCACATGCTCGCGAACGACAAGCTCGCTCCTCTGTTCAGCGGTGCGACCGTCTACCAGGCTTACCTGAGCCCCCTCAGCTATCACCGCTGGCACAGCCCGATCGGCGGAACGGTCGTCAAGGCCTATGTGAAGGATGGAACCTACTTCGCCGAGGCCGCCTCGCACGGGTTCGACCCTGCGGGCCCGAACGACTCTCAGGGCTACATCACTGCGCTTGCAGCGCGCGCTTTGGTCTTCATCCAGGCGGACGATCCCATGCTCGGTCTGGCGTGTGTGCTTGCGGTAGGCATGGCCGAGGTCTCCAGCTGCGAGATCACCGTCTATGAAGGGCAGCGGCTCCGCAAAGGCGAGCAAATCGGGATGTTCCACTTCGGTGGGTCGACCTACTGTTTGATTCTGCGACCGGGCCTGAAGGTCGAGTTCGACCATCACGGGCAGAAGCCGGGGCTCTCTGCGCAGAACATTGCGGTCAACGCGCGGATTGCGACCGTGCTCGATTAGAAAGGGGCGGCCTTGAGCTACACACCGCAGGAGGAGGCGAATCGCCGGTTGATCCTCGACATGTACGCGCACGTGCTCATGCCGCTCGATTCCTCACGAGTCGATGAGTACTTCGCCCCCGACTATATCCAGCACAACCCGCTCGCCCGCACCGGCGCAGCCGGACTGAAGGAATTCCTCGATTGGGCGCGTCGCGCGAGTCCGCACGCGGAGCACCGCATCCAGCGTGTGTTCGTCGATGGGGATCACGCGATCGCACACGTTCACGTGATCATCCACCCCGGCGAGCGCGGCAATGCCGTGGTGGATATCTTTCGCCTGCGGGACGGGCGCATCGCCGAGCACTGGGACGTGGCGCAGCCCGTGCCGGCGGAGTCGGCCAACTCGAACGGGATGTTCTAGGTATCCACCCAGTCCTGGGAGCGATCGAGAGCCTTCTGCCAGGAGCCGTACAGCCGCGCGCGTTGCTGCGGATCCATCGCCGGTTCCCAGCGTCGATCGACCTGCCAGTTCTGCACCAGATCCTCGCGGCCGTTCCAGTACCCCACTGCGAGCCCGGCCGCGTAGGCTGCCCCGAGCGCGGTGGTCTCGGTCACACGTGGCCGCACGACGGGGACGTCGAGGATGTCGGCCTGGAACTGCATCAGCAGCTGGTTCACGACCATGCCGCCATCCACGCGCAGCTCCTTGAGCGCGGTGCCGCAGTCGCGCTCCATGGCGGCGAGCACGTCGCGCGTTTGATACGCCGTGGCCTCGAGCGCGGCGCGTGCGAGGTGGCCGCGGTTGGCGTACGCGGTCAGTCCGGCAATGACGCCGCGCGCCCTCGCTTTCCAGTGCGGGGCGTAAAGCCCGGAAAACGCGGGCACGAAGTACACGTCACCGTTGTCGGTCACCGCGGCCGCGAGCGCCTCGATCTCGCCGCTGCTTCGAATGAGCCCCAGGCCGTCGCGCAGCCACTGCACGAGTGCGCCCGCCACCGCGACCGATCCCTCGAGCGCATACACCGCGCGCTCGTTGCCCAGCTGGTAGGCGACCGTCGTGATGAGGCCGGCGGTGGACGGAACGGCAGTCTCGCCGGTATTCATGAGAAGGAAGCAGCCGGTTCCATAAGTGTTCTTCGCTTCGCCGGGGCGCAGACAGGTCTGGCCCACGAGTGCTGCCTGCTGATCGCCGAGAACGCCGGCGACGCGCACTCCCTTGAGCGCCGGCACGCTCGCTTGGCCGTAGACCTCGCTCGAGGGGACGATACGGGGCAGGCAGGCGCGCGGTATGTCGAATGCCGCGAGCAGCTCGTCGTCCCATGCGAGGGTCGCGAGATCCATCAGCTGCGTACGGCTTGCGTTGGTGACATCGGTCACGTGCGCACCACGGGTCGCCCCGCCCGTGAGGTTCCAGACCAGCCAGGCGTCCATGGTTCCAAACAATGCGTCGCCGGCCTCGGCCATTGCGCGCGCCTCGGGCACCTCGTGCAGGAGCCACTGAAGCTTCAGCGCGCTGAAGTAGGTTGCGAGCGGCAGGCCGGTGCGTGCTCGAAACCGATCCTGTCCACCCTCGCGGGCGTAGGCGGCGACACGGTCCCCGACGCGCGTGTCCTGCCAGACGATCGCGTGGTGCAGCGGTCGGCCGGTGCGCCGGCTCCACAGCAGCGTGGTCTCACGCTGATTGGTGATGCCGACCGCGGCGAGGTCATCGGGCACCAGGCCTGCCTGCGTGAGCGCAGACTCGATGACTTCCTGGGTGTTGTACCAGATCTCGAACGCATCGTGCTCGACCCATCCCGGCCGCGGAAAGATCTGACGGTGCTCCTTCTGCGCGGTGGAGATGATCTCGCCGCGGCGCCCGAATACGATGAAGCGCGTGCTCGTCGTCCCTTGATCGATGGCTCCGACATACTGTGTCACGTTGCCCCCTTCACGCGGTCACGCCCAAGTAGTCCTCGAGCCTTGCGGCGGCCTCGGCACCCACGGTGAGGCCGAGCTTGGAGCGGCGCCAGAGAATATCCTCCGCCGTTCGCGCCCATTCGTGCTCGATGAGATAGCTGACCTCGGCCGCCGTGAGATCGGCACCGAAGCTCTCGCCGAGCTCGCTCGGCCTGGATGCCCCCCGAAGAACCAACTCCATGCGAGTGCCGTAGGCGCGAGCCAGGCGCGCGATGAGTCCCGAGGGCATCGAGGGCCAGCGCCGCTCCGCCTCCCTCAGAAATCTCTCGAGGTCGCATGCGGGCAGTGCGCCGCCGGGCAGCGGTACCGTCGCCGTCCATCGATGGGCGGAACCGCCGATGAGCGGCTGCAGCTTGCCCATGGCTGCCTCTGCCAGCCTGCGAAAAGTGGTGATCTTGCCTCCGATCACCGAAAGCAGCGGTGCTCCAGATGCAGAGCGCTCGAGATCGAGCTCGTAATCGCGCGTGACTGCGGCGGCGTCGGCCGCCTGGTCGTCGCGCAGGGCACGTACGCCGCAGTAGCTCCAAACCACATCGGCGGGGCCGACGGGCCGCTCGAAGTAGCGGTTGACGCTCTCGCAGAGGTAGGAGATCTCATCGGGGGAGACTCGGACGCTTGCGAGGTCACCCTCGTAAGGAATGTCGGTCGTGCCGATGAGCGTGAAGCGCTGCTCGAAGGGAATGGCGAATACGATGCGCCGATCTGGATTCTGCAAGATGTAGGCTTGCTCGCCCTCGAAGAGCCGCTGCACGACGATGTGGCTACCCTGGATGAGCCGCATGCGCTCCGGAGCCTGCATTGCCGCCGCGGAGCGCACCTGGTTCACCCAGGCTCCCGTTGCGTTGACGATCGCTCGAGCGCGCATCTCGAAGGGCCGGCCGGCCTGATCGACGCACGCCGCACGCCATGCGCCGTGGTGGTCGTGCGCCTGCACGAGTCTGCTGCGCGTGAGGACCGTGGCGCCGCGCGATGCCGCATCGAGCGCATTGAGCACGACCAGGCGGCTGTCATCCACCCTGCAATCGGCGTACTCGAAGCCGTGCACAAAGGCTGATTTGAGAGGCGCGCCGCTCGGGTGGCGCTGCAGATCGAGCGATCGGGATGCTGGCAGGCGCTTGCGGCCTCCAACGTGATCGTAGACGAACAACCCCAGACGAATCTGCCAGCGCGGGCGCAGCCCCGGCGCAAAAGGAAGGACGAAGCGCAACGGCCGGATGATGTGCGGCGCGATGGCGAGCAACCGTTCCCGCTCGGCGAGAGCCTCGCGTACCAGGCGGAACTCGCGGTACTCCAGATAGCGCAATCCGCCGTGAATCAGCTTGGTGCTCGCCGAGGAAGTGAACGAGGCAAGGTCTGCCTGCTCGATGAGGCATACGGAGAGGCCGCGTCCCGCAGCATCGCGCGCGATACCCGCCCCGTTGATGCCGCCGCCGACGACGAGCAGGTCGACTTCTCGACTCATTGTTACAGGGAGCTTACAGTAAAATGGCCCAAGCTGCGCCGCGGGCGCGTCGCCGATAGAAGCTCATGCAGCTCAAGGTTGCCGATCGCTGGTTCGAATGGGAGCGGCTCGCAGATGATGTGACACGGATCTGGGAGCCGCATGTCATCCGGGTGGAGCAGTGCAATATCTGGCATGTGCGCGGCAGAGAGCGCGATCTGCTCATCGATACCGGCATGGGGATCGCGAGCCTGCGCACCGCGGCCCAGGAGATATTCGACAAGGCTCTCACTGCGGTCGCCACTCACACGCATCTCGATCACGTCGGATCCCTGCACGAGTTCGGTGATCGCATCGTTCACGAGGCAGAAGCCGAAGAGCTCGTCCGGGCGTCCGGGAACTTCAGCATGCTGCGCCAGGATCATCCGGTGGAGTTCATCTCCGCCCTCGAGCGCGCGGGCTACGAGGTGGGCCCGAGCTTCATCACCGCCCTGCCTCACGCCGACTTCGATCTGCGACATTTCGAGCGGCCATCGGCGCCGCCCACCCGGTGTGTGAGCGAGGGCGACGTGATCGATCTCGGAGATCGAGTCTTCGAGGTGCTGCACCTGCCGGGACACTCGCCCGGCAGCATCGGACTCTGGGAAGCCGCGAGCGGCATCCTCTTCTCGGGCGATGCGATCTATGACGGACCGTTGCTCGATGAGATCGCCGGCAGCCACATTCCCGACTACCTCTCAACCATGCGGCGGCTGGAGAGCCTGCCGGCGCGGATCGTGCACGCCGGACACGATCCGAGCTTCGGCGGTGCGCGCTTGCGGCAGCTCGCGCGGGAGTATCTCGAGCGGCGCGGCGGCTGAACCGGGTGCCGGCGCCGGCCCGGTACCGATGCTCGCCCGAGGGCTCCCTGCGCGATCAATTCCTCCCCAGGCCGGGCGGTCGCGGAAACTCCTTGGCCACGGCGAACAGCCACTCGCGAAAGTGCGCCACCTTGGGCATCGCGAGATACGACTCGGGGCAGACGAAGTAGTACGCAGATTCGTCGCGCAGCACATCCTTGCCGGCCAGCTTGAGCGTGCCCCGCCGCAGTGCGCGCGCGACCAGCGTCCAGCTCATCAGCGCGAATCCCAGCCCTTCCTCCGCGGCGGCAAGCAGGCCCGCGGAGTCGTCGATCGAGGGTGCTCGCGCGCGCCACTCGCGCGGCGGATCGTCGCGACGCCACATCCGCCACGGCGAGTCCTGGCTGTCGAGCAGCGGCAGCTGCTCCAGATCCGAATCGCGATCGATCAATCCGTGGCGCTTGACGAGCTCGGGATGGCCGACCGGCACCGTCCACTCATCGAGAAATTTCTCGACATGCAGCCCAGGGTAATCCCCACGCCCGAAACGCAGGGCGACGTGCACCGGCGCGCGCGAGAAGTCCACGATCTCGCGCGAGGTGTGAAACCGCAGCGTGATGTCCGCATGCTTGCGCCGGAATGCGCGGATGCGCGGCAGCAGCCATAGCTGCAGGAACGAGGCAAAGAGTGTGATCTGCAGCGGTCCGCCGCTGCGGTGTTGCTTGATGTACTGGACCGCCGCCTCGAGCTCGCGCAGCCCGGCTCGCACTCGGGGCAGCAGCTCGAGCCCCTCGTCGCTCACCTCGACGCGGCGCCCGCTGCGGCGAAAGAGCGGAACCCGCAGATACTCCTCGAGCGTCTTGATCTGCTGACTCACGGCGGCCGGCGTCACATTGAGCGCGTCGGCAGCGGCGGTGAAGCTCAAGTGCGATGCCACCGCCTCGAACACGCGCAGTGCGCCAAGTGGCAGGCGCTCATACGCCGCGGGCACGTTAAGTTCTCCTTAACAGTCGGTCAGCTCTTCCGTTTGTTCGGCCGGTGGCCCGAGCGCAGGGTTGCTGCATCGAGGAATTCACTGAAGGAGAGCCCCATGAACGCCAAGAATGCACTGGTCCGACTGACACAGGTCGCCGTCGCAGTAACCGCCACGCTCGCCGAGCTCGCAATCTTCCTGAGCGTGCTGCCGCGATGATACTAGCCCCCGGTGGCGGGTGCCGCACCGCGGCTTCCGCCACCCGGTCTTCGGGTGGCCGGATCCTAGAACTTGTAGTTGATGTCGATGCCGATCGTGCGCGGCTGGTTGGTCACCACGCGCTCGACGGAGGGAATCGTCCATGCGAAGGCGGTGGTGTTGATCCCGAGCTCGGCACGCTTGTCGGCGAGGTTGTCACCGAAGAGGTAGGCCGAGAGGCGATCACCGACCAGCCCGAACCGCAGGCCGAGCAGATCATAAGAGGGTAGCTGCGCGTAGGTGTACTCGATATCGGTCTCCGGCCCGACGAGAGAGTTGCTGAGCCGCCCCGTGAAGTCATATCCGTCCAGGACGGCTCGGGTGTAGTTGATCGAGGTGGTCTCGGTGTACTTCGGAATGTTCAGGATCGGCAGACCGGGGACGAGGGATGGGTCGGCGGCGCTGATCGCGGTATTCACGGAGGTGAGGTCCGAGTGCGTGAGGGCCCCGCTGAAGGTGACGCTCAGCTCGTGTGTCAGGGCGGCGCTCACCTCGAGCTCCGGGCCGTAGGAATGGGCGTCGCCCGCGTTCTCGGTCAGCGGATAGCCGCAGGGCTGGTTCACGATCTGCTGCACCTCCTTCCACTGGATGTAATACACATCGGAGTTGATGACCACGGTGTTGTCGAACAGCCGGGCCTTCTCGCCGATCTCGTAGTTCCACGTGCTGTCGGGCCCATAGGTCTCGGTGCTGATGGCGCAGATGCTCGCGGGGATCTGCTGATTGATGCCGCCCGGGCGGAAGCCTCGCGCGATGGTGCTGTAGAGCGTGAGATCGTGATTGCTCTCGTACGAGAGGGTGATCTTCGGGTTGGCGCCGCTGTTGGCTTGCGAGTAGGAATTGAATGTCGGGGCCGCATTCCCGGAGGCCGAGCCAAAGCCGGCAGTCTCCTCATTGGCGTGGCTGTCGAACTTGTACAGGCGCAGGCCGGCGGTGAGCTTCAGCTCGTCGGTGAATGAGTAGGAGCCCTCCCCGAAGATCGCGTACTGCTTGATGTGGTAGGGGTTGTGCGACTGGTAGATGATGCCGAGCGGATTGGCCGCGGCGCCACCGGTGGAGATGAACGCCAGGGGCACCGAGGCGTTGTATTCGGCGAAGACGGATTCGAAGTCGGTGTAGAACAAGCCGCCGATCCACTGGAACGGACCACTCGTGGTGGATGCGAGACGCACCTCCTCGCTCAGCACGCGTGTGGTGTCGGTCTCGTTGAACGGAATGTCGTAGAACTCGGGAATCGATGCGCCGAACTCGCCCACGACACTGTAGAGCGCTTCGGAGTCGTCCTGGTTCTGGCTCTCGGTGCGCTCGTAATACGAGCTCGCCGAGGTGAGCTGCGCAAACCCCAGATTGTCGGTGATCGTGAGGCCATACAGGTGGAAGAGATCGAAGATCGGCTCGCCCTGATCGAAGGGCTGGTAGCGCGCATCGGGAATCCCGGGGGGCAGATCGAACTCGTCGTAATCTCCCATGTTGATCTTCTGATACATCACGGTGGTGTCGATCTTCAGGTCCGAGTTCGGCTGCCACAGCAGGCTCGCCCGGCCGCCCTGCAGATGCTCCCAGTTGACGCGCGGCACGACCTGCTGCGGAGTCACCGCCAGGACGTTTCCGCGGGTGCACCCGGCAGGCCATGCCGGGCCGCACGGCCCCGGGTTCGTGGGCACGGGGAAGTCCTCACCCAGCACATAGCGGTTGATCCATCCGTCCCTGAACTTATCCGTCAGCACCACGCGCAGGGCGAGCGTGTCGTGCACGAGGGGGGCGTTGAACATCAGGTTGCCGCCGCGATTGAAGCCGCCGCCCACGGTGCCTGAGGCAATGCCCTCGACTGCGCCGCTGAGCTGATCGAGCTGCGGCGCGTTCGTCACGAGCTTGATCGTGCCGCCCATGGACCCCGAGCCATAGAGAGTTCCCTGAGGGCCGCGCAGCACCTCCACCCGGTTGAGGTCGTACAGATCGGGGTCGATCACGACCTTGCCGTTCAGAGCGGCCGCGGGCGGGCTGAGCGGAAAGTCATCGAGATAGAAACCCACCGTGGGGGATGAGCCGCCCGAGGAGGACAGACCGCGCATCTCGAGCTCCACTTGGCCGGGGCCGGCGGTGCGCACCGAGATGCCGGGCACCGTCTGAATCACGTCGCCGAGATTCGCGATCCCCTCCTGCTGCATGAGTGCACCCGAGAGCGCGGTCATGCTGATCGGCGTGTCCTGCACCGTGGAGGCGCGCTTCTCGGCGGTCACGACCACCTCCTGAAGCACCTCGTTCCCCTCGGGGGGCGTGCTCGTGCTTGCGGTTCCGGGCGGGGCGGTGGTTGCGCTGGATGCAGCGGCCGATCCGGATGTTGCCTCATCCGCCGATGCAGCGCCTGCCGCGGCGCTTGCCAGGAGCGCACCGGCAACCGAAAGGATGAGCGATACTCGTGTTGATGCTTTCATTCTTGATAGGCCCCCGGAGCCGGCTCGCACGAGCGCGCACGTACGCGGTGCGTTGACTGCGAAACCATCGTTGTTACGCGTATCATCTCCGAAGTCATGCCGCGCGGCTAGACCGTCTCATCGGATTACGTTTGTGAATTGATGCAACGCTACGACCACCGCATGCCATCCGCGAGCCGCAGCGACTCACAGACCACCGCCCCCGCATCGGGCAGCGCCTCGCAAGAGCGACTCGAGGCGCTCGGTTACAAACAAGAGCTGCACCGCGCGATGAGTCTCCTCGACGTGGTGGTGTACGGCCTCATCTACATGGTGCCGCTCGCCCCGCTGGCGGTCTTCGGGTTCACCTACAACCTCTCGGGGGGCATGGTGGCGATGGTGTACATCGTCGCGGCGGTCGCGATGTATTTCAGCGCGGTGAGCTACAGCGAGATGGCGCGGGAGTTTCCGGTCGCCGGCTCGGTCTACTCGTACGTGCGCTTCGGGGCGGGGGAATTCCCGGGTTTCATGAGCGGCTGGTCCATCCTGCTCGATTATTTGCTGTTGCCCGGCCTGCTGTGCATCTTCGCGGCCGCGGCCATGCACGCGCAGGTCCCCTCGCTCCCGGAGTGGATTTGGGTGCCCTTGTTCGTGGTGATCTCAACGGGAATCAACCTCCGGGGCATTACCTTCACCGCGGGAGTGAATCTCGCGTGCCTGTACCTGCAGCTGGCAGTCCTCGCCGGGTTCGTGGGCTACGTCGTGCTGGCACTCCTTTCGGGGCGTACGCACCTCAGCTGGGCCCCAATACTGGGCAACGGTACCTTCTCGCTGCCGCTGGTCTTCGCGGCGGTGCCGATTGCCGCCCTGAGCTACATCGGATTCGATGCGATCTCGACGCTCAACGAAGAAGCCAAGGGTGGCGGCCAGGCGGTTGCGCGAGCCACCATGATCGTGCTGTTTGCAGTGGCGGCGATGTTCGTGCTGCAGGTGTACCTTGCCGCGCTCTTCGTGCCGACCGGCACCACGTTCGCCGCCGATTCGGCGGCCACGGCGTTCTACGACATCGCGGGCGTCATATCCGGCGCGGTCTTCAAGGCGATCATCACGCTCACCTCGGCGTTGATTGCAATCCTCGCGAACGCCATCGTCTCGCAGGCGACGACTTCGCGCCTGATCTTCAGCATGGCGCGGGACCGGCAGATCCCCCGGTGGTTCGCCGCCGTCGACCCGCGCCGCAAGGTGCCGGTGCGCGCGATCCTCACGGTCGCGGCGCTCTCCGCATGCATTGGATTGCTCGCGATCAACAGCGGTGACTTCATCACCTCGATCGTCACGTTCGGCTGCCTCACGTCCTACTGCCTGCTGCATGTGGCCGTGATGAGGCATTTCGGGGGCCAGGGCACGCGGCGCCGTATGTTCGCGCATGTGATCTCGCCGCTCACGGGGCTTGCGATTCTGGTCTATGCCCTGTGGAAGAGCGCGCTGCCGGCGCGGATCGTGGGCGCAGCGTGGCTCGTGGCCGGGGTGCTGGTTTACTGGACGCGGCGCCGCGCCGTGGCGGGGCGCGAGCGCGCGGGCGAGCTCGGCTCAGTCTCCGACGAGCGCGCCTGAGCGCCGCCGGCGCAAGTCCAATCGTTTCGGTAGCCTGCGGTTCGCGGTTGACTGTGGCACGGCTCGAGCCTCGCGCTATGATCCGTGCACGCCGCCTGGGGATCGCCGGGGGCTTCGCGGAGCGCATCCTTGAGCAACAGGGCTTACGAGAAGATCCCACCTCGTCGCGTGGCATTCATCGGACTTGGAGTGATGGGCGGGCCGATGGCGCGCCACCTGGCCGCTGCAGGCCATCAGGTCACGGTCTACAACCGCACGGCGGAGCGCGCGCGGCGCTGGGTCGCGCAGAACGGGGGGCGCGTGGCAGCGACCCCGAGGCAGGCCGCCGAGGATTCCGAGCTCGTCTTCGCCTGCGTTGGCAACGACGATGATGTGCGGGCAATCGCCCTGGGGGAGCAAGGGACGCTCGCGGGCATGAAGCGCGATACGATCTTCGTGGACCACACCACCGCCTCGGCGCAGCTGGCGCGCGAGCTGTACGAGCACGCGCGCGCGCGCGGGCTGCAATTCGTGGACGCTCCGGTCTCCGGCGGCCAATCGGGGGCGGAGGCCGGGACCCTCACCATCATGTGCGGTGCAGATGCGGCGCCCTTCGAGTCGGTGCGGCCGGTGTGCATGGCGTACGCGCGGGCGGTCACGCGCATCGGCCCGGCCGGGGCGGGCCAGCTTGCCAAGATGGTCAATCAGATCTGCATCGCCGGGGTGGTACAGGGGCTGGCCGAGGGGATTGCATTCGGCCAGAAGGCGGGCCTCGACGTTGCGCTCGTGCTGGAGGTGATCAGCAAGGGCGCAGCGCAGAGCTGGCAGATGGACAACCGCGGCAGGACCATGCTCGAGGATCGCTTCGATTTCGGCTTCGCCGTGGACTGGATGCGCAAGGATCTCGGCCTGGTGCTCGACGCAGCACGCCGCAACGGTGCGCGCCTGCCGCTCACCGCGCTCGTGGATCAGTTCTATGCCGATATCCAGTCACAAGGCGGCAGTCGCTGGGACACGTCGAGCTTGATTCGCCGGTTGCGTTGAGGAGTGACATCGTGAGACTGAACATCCGTGCCTTGAGCCTCGTGATCACCTTATCCTGGGCGTGCACCGCCCAAACCGGGGTACCCCCCACGGCAGCCCCGGACCAGCAGCGGCTCCTCGAGAGTCAGGATCCCAAGCTCGCGGCGAACAAGAAGCTCGTGTTCGACATGTGGCGCGCGATCATCCAGGGCGGGCACGTCGAGCTTGCGCCGCGCTATTTCACCAAGGAGTACATTCAGCACAACCCCAATGTTGCAACGGGCAGAGACGCGATGGTCGCGTACATGAAGGCGACTCGCCCGGCTCGACCCATCCAGCCGGCGATCACCTTCCCCGTGGTGGCGATCATGGCGGAGGGCGACCTGGTGATGGTCGCAACGGTCAGCTATTCGCCCGATCCCGAGGTGCCAGGCCACAAATATGCGGGCACGCACTTCGATCTGTTCCGGATCCAGGACGGCAAGATCGCCGAGCACTGGGACAGCGTTCCGAAGAGCGCGGCCGCCTGGCACACCGACCCGAACCTCGAGAATAAGCCCTGACTCGCGGCGCCGCGCAAGCCGCTCCGGAGGACATCGGACGCTCGCCTCTGCGCTGGGTGGCGCTCGGCCTTTCGGCGCTCGCGATCTTCAGCATCTACTACGAGGCCGATGCGATCGGTCCGATCGCGGATCTGCTGGTGCGCCAGCGCGGGTTCACGCAGTCCCAGATCGGCGACCTCACCGCGGTCATCAGCCTGCCGAACATCCCGCTTGCGATCTTCAGCGGCCTCCTGATCGACCGGTACGGTGCCGCGCGTGTCAGCTTCTGGGCAGCGATCGTCGGCTTCGTCGGCGCCGTCCTGACGGCGGTCGGATCCCCCTACGCCCTCATGTGGTGCGGCCGGCTGGTCTTCGGTGTGAGCGATGGTGCGATCTTCATCTCCCTCGTCGCAGGTCTCGCCCAGTGGTTCTCAAGGAGCGGTATTGCGCTTGCGACTGCGCTGTTCCTGAGCCTCGCGCGCGTGGGATCCTTCTCACTCGATGTCTCGCCGACCTGGGCGCGCTCGCTCTACGATGCAGGCTGGCAGCCACCGCTCTGGCTCGGTGCCGGCGTCACGACAGTGGGCCTCGTCGCTGCGCTTGGGCTTCGCCTCATCGATCCTGGCCGCCGGCGCGGCGGGTCGGCGCACCGGGCGGCTCGCCAGCCATTCGACTGGTCGTCGATCTGGAGTTTCGATCTGTCCTACTGGTACATCCTCGGACTGCACGTGCTGTACGCGGCGGTGTTCTTCCCCTTCCGCCAGACCTTTGCCATCGAGTACCTCCAGCAGGTGAAGGGGCTCACGTTGCAGCAGGCGGGGAGTGTGAACTCGGGTGTGTTTGCCGCGGCCATATTCGCCACACCGCTCTTCGGCCTGCTCGCCGATCGCTTCGGACATCGCGCCATGATGCTCACCGCCGGCACCGTGCTGCTGCCCGTGACTTTCATGGTGCTCGGGCTGACGGAGCTCACACCGTGGATCTCCACCGTCCTCATGGGCGTGAGCTTTGCGCTCGTTCCGGCGATCATCTGGCCGGCGACCACGCTCATCGTGGAGCCGCGCCGCCTGGGTGTCGCGCTCGGGGTGATCACACTCGTGCAGAACGTCGGACTGTGGGGCTCCAACCGCATGGCCGGCTGGCTCGCCGACCGCGCAGGTGCGGGGCCCGCGCATCCGGAAGGCTATGCGGTCATGCTGTGGTTTTTCGGTCTGCTGAGCCTGACAGCGCTCGCCTCGGTGCTGCTGCTGTGGCGGCGCGAGAGCGGTCCTGAAGGTCATGGGCTCGAGCTGGCGCGCGTGCCCCTCCGGGTGCCCGCGCATTAGGGGCTGGACGGTTGGCGGAACGATTCGATCTGGCGGTGGTTGGGGCGGGGATCGTTGGGCTTGCCGCCGCGCTTGCGGGGGTCAAGCGCGGCTTGCGCGTCGTGGTCATCGATCGCGATGCACAGGCGAACGGGGCATCGTTGCGCAATTTCGGCTTCGTCACGGTGAGCGGACACGAGCGCGCAACGATGTGGATGCGTGCGCGACGCACCCGCGAGGTGTGGTGCGAGGTGGCGGCGGCCGCCGACATCCCGATCGTGCACCGTGGCCTGTGGATGATCGTGCGCCGAGCCGAGTCGCTCGAGGTCTTGAGGGAGTTCCTCGCGACGGATATGGCCGCTGGCTGCCGCTTGCTCACCCCGGCGCAGGCGCGGGCGCTGTGCCCGCAGTTGCCGGCGCCGCACATGCGGGCTGTGCTGGAGAGCACCAGCGAGGTGCGCGTGGAATCGCGCGAGGCGATCCCGCGCCTGGCCGCCTGGCTGGCCGCCACGCACGGCCTATCTTTCATGCGCAGCACCACTGTGCTCTCGATCGCGCTGCCCTCCGTGCACACCTCGCGCGGCGTCGTGTACGCAAAGCGAGTCGCGGTGTGCCCTGGGGATGACTTCAACGGGCTCTACGCCGGGCGGCTCTCGCACTACGCGCTCACCCGCTGCAAGCTCCAGATGCTGAGACTCGCAAGCCCGGGCTTCCGGCTGCCGGCGGCACTCATGTCGGATCTTGGGTTGGGACGATACCTGGGCTATGCGCAGCTGCCCGCCGCGCAAGCACTCAAGGCGCGGCTTGCCGAGGAGCAGGCGGAGCATTTGAGACAGGGCGTGCATCTGATCGTCGTGCAAAGCGCGGACGGCAGCCTCGTGGTGGGCGACAGCCACCATTACGCGGCAACACCGGACCCGTTTGCGCACGAGGAGGTGGATGAGCTGATCCTCGATGAGTTTCGCAGAGCGCTCGGCATCGAGCCACCGCCGGTGATCGAGCGCTGGATCGGCACATACGCATCGGCCACGGATCGGCCCGTGCTGATCGATGCGCCCGAGCCCAACGTGCGTATTGCGATCGTCACATCGGGCGCCGGAGCGTCGACAGGCTTCGCCATTGGCGAGGAATTGATCGAGGGCTTGCTCGCTGAGGATGACGGGCTGCATTAGCGCTTTGCGCTGGCTGCTGCATCGCAGACAAGGTTGGCGATGAGGATGTCCGTTGCTTACAAGCGACGTGTCGCACGTATTCAATGTGCTGGAAATGGACCTCTGCACCGACTTGATGCGCAAGGCAAATCCACGTATCCAAGGCGCGCATATGGTTGCAACAGCCACTGGATTGTGGCTAACGTTGCATATTGTCATCGGATCCGGCGCCGCGTCGCGCGTCGGCGCGAGCGGGGTGTACACCCGGTGTCGCACGTCCGTATGGCGATCGTTGGTCATTTGATACAACAACGAGTCCTCCGGGGAGGTCGGCTTGAAACGCAATACTCAGATCGCTTGCGCGATTTCCGCCGCGCTCACTGCATGCGCTTATGCGCGCGCAGTGCACGCCCAGCAGGTCACAGCCGGCGCGCAGCCCGTCGCGGCTGACTCACAGATGCTGGTTGCCGCTGCGCAGCCGCTCGCGGCCGATGCGCAGCAAACCACGAGCGCTGCGCCACAGGCTGCTGCCAACGCGGCGCCTGCCGAGGGGGGACTCCAGGAAGTCACCGTGACGGCCACGCGCCGCTCGGAGTCGGTGCAGGATGTGCCGCTGACCGTGCAGGCCATCACCGGTGCGCAGCTCTCCCAGCTCAACATCGTCAACGAATACGACCTGTTCAAATACACGCCCAACGTCACCTACAGCGGCAACGGCCCGGGCACGGGCAACATCTTCATGCGTGGCCTGGGCGGAGTCGGCTCGGGCAATCAATCGCAGTCCACCACGGCGTCGTTTCCGAACGTGGCGGTGTACCTCGATGACCAGTCGATGCAGTTCCCGGCGCGCAACGTCGATGTGTATGTCGTCGACATGAATCGCGTCGAGGTGCTCGAAGGCCCGCAGGGCACCCTGTTCGGTGGCGGCGCCCAGGCCGGCGCAATCCGCTACATCACCAACAAGCCCGATCTGAACGAGACCAGCGGCGAGTTCAACGCCGGCTACGGCGTCACGGCGCACGGCGATCCCAACAACAATCTGAACGCCGTGCTGAACGTGCCGATCATCCCCGGCACGTTCGCGCTGCGAGCGGTCATCTTCTCGGATCACCAGGGCGGGTACATCGACAACGTTCCCGGAACGATCGGCTATCTGCCGGGCACGCCCGAGGTGGTGTCGGGCGGTAATCCGACCGCGAACAATGCAACGCTCGTCGGCACCAACACCAATCCCCTCAACTACGGCGGCGGCCGACTCGAGGCCCTCTGGAAGTTCAGCGACAACTGGAACCTGCTGCTCGAGCAGAATTACCAGGACATGGAGGCGGACGGTTACTTCTACGCGTATCCATTTGCCTCCGACGGCGCGGCGCTCGGGCCCTACGAGCTGACGGCCTTCACGCCGGCTCACAACAAGGACCGCTACGAGAGCACCGCGTGGACGCTCAGCGGCAGCGTCGCCGACCTGAACGTCATCTACACCGGCAGCTACATGGTCCGGCACATCGATGGACAGCAGGACTACTCGAACTATCTGCGTAGCCAGGTCGGCTCGTTCTACGGCTGCATCGGCCCCGGCGCGGGCTACTTCAACCCGGGCAACTTTCCCACGCTCACGGGAAGGCCACTGCAATGCTATCCGCCGGTGGGCGACTGGCAGGACGTGGTTCAGAACCAGCACCTGAGTCACGAGCTGCGCATCAGCACGCCGACCGAGAACCGCCTGCGCGGACTCTTCGGCGCGTACTGGGAGAAGTTCAACATCGACGATGAGATGAACTTCAACTACCTGCCTCCCCCGCAATGCACTCCGCAGAACCTGGCGGCGTACGAGGATGGCGGCCCGGACTGCTTGTCGGCGGTGGGCCCGGTACCTGGAGCATTCGCAACCAATCCCTCATTGCGGACCGGGACCAATACGGCATTCGGCGAGGATGCACAGCGCGGCTACAAGCAGACGGCGCTGTTCACCTCGGAAGACTTCGACATCATCCCGAAGGTTCTCACGGTCACCGCCGGCACGCGCTGGTACTCGTACGAGGAGTACGAGGAGGGATCGGAGTTCTATACCGAAAGCACGAGCAGCGGGTATGTGCTCGATCATGCGAACGGGGTGTGCATGGCCGAGGGGCTGTGCGGGTTTCCGATCAACCTGCACAAGGGTGAGCATGGCTTTCGCAGCCGCGCAAACCTCACGTGGCACATCACCGAGGACATGATGGCGTACTACACCTGGTCGCAGGGCTTCCGTCCCGGCGGTTTCAACCGCACCAATTCGGACGTGGACGGGACCGTGCACCTGGCTGCTGAGATGCCGGCGAGCACCACCAAGGACAGCGATCAGTACCTCAAGCCCGTGGGGTACAACTCCGACAACCTGACCAACAACGAGGTCGGCTTCAAGAGCGAGTTCTTCGACCATCGCCTGCTGTTCGATGTGTCGGCGTACTACATGCAGTGGAACAACATCCAACTGTCGCTGTTCGATCCACAGCTCTTCGGCAATACGACCTTCAACGTCAACGGACCGAGCTACAACATCAAGGGCTTCGAGGTGCAGTTCGCCGCGCACGTGTGGGAGGGGCTGAGCATCAACGGATCGAGTTCGCTCAATTCCGCGAGCCAGAGCAATACGCCATGCCTCATGTCGGCGGGCGTCGTGCCGGGCATCGCGAAGACCGCCAACAATCCGACGCCTGCCGGCCAGTGCATCACCGAGGTGGTGCCTGCAGGTGGCACCGCAGCCACGCCGTTCAACAATGTGTTCGGCAGCCTCGGCACGGCCCCGGCGTTCTCACCGCCCTGGATGTTCAATCTCAGGGCGCGGTACGACTGGACGATGGGAGACAGCTACAAGCCGTTCGCGTGGATCGGTGCGAGTCACATCGCCTCGATGAGCAACGAGCCTGCGAGCTTCCTGTCCGGCAACCTGCCGAGCCAGATGCCGCCGACCGGGTGGCCCGCAACGACCCTGCTGCGTTACGAGATTCCCGGCTACACCACCTACGACGCCGCGATCGGAGTGGTGAAGGACCAGTGGACGGCGCAATTCTCGGCGCAGAACCTGACCAATGTGTATGGTCCGTCGAACGTCTCGTCCGGCCAGTACATCGAGTCGACCATACCGTTGCGCCCGAGAGTGATCACCTTCTCGATCGGTTATCGATTCTGAGGGTCGCGCGGACGGTGCGGTAACGCTGGGCCGGCGCCGGTCGGACCGACTGCACGCCTTCGGATGCAGTACACTCCGAAGAGCGGACCAAGAGGTCCGCTCTTCTTTCGAGTACGCATGGAATCGATCGATGCCGAGCAGGCTGCGGCGCCCGTATCCGAGGCGCTGGCGGATCACGCTCCGATAGCCTCCGAGATCGCGCGGCTGCGCCTATTGCTTGGTGAGCGGAAGTTCCCCGAGGCTTTGCAGGCTTGCAGGAGCGTGCTCGGGCGGGTGCCCGAGCAGCGCGAAGCCCTGCTGTTCAGTGCGATGGCGCAGCGCCACCTGAGACAGATTCCCGAGGCATTCGCCACGCTCGCCACGCTCGAGCGCCATCATCCCCGCTTCAGCCGGCTGCACGAGGAGCGCGGGCGCTGCTTCGTCGAGCTGCGTCAGGCAGCACCGGCCATCGAGGCATTCATCAAGGCGGTCAGCCTCAATCATGCGCTTCCCGGAAGCTGGAGCATGCTCGAGGGACTCTACCGCCTGACCGGCAAGTCGGGCGAAGCGGCCATGGCGGCGAGCCAGGTTGCGACGCTGCGCAAAATACCGCAGGACATCGTAACGGCGACTGCCCTGTTCGAGGATGGCGACTGGGACGCCGCCGAGTCACTCGTGCGCGCCTGGCTCATCAAGAACGGCGATCACATCGAGGCGATGCGGCTGCTGGCGCGCATCGGGATCGCGCGCAAGGTTTACGACGATCCGGAGGTGCTGCTCGCCGCGGTGCTCGACCGCGCGCCGGATTACCATGCCGCGCGGCGCGAGTACGCACGCGTGCTCGTCGAGCTTCACAAGTACGAGGAGGCGCATCGCCAGCTCCTGCAGCTGCGAGCGGCGGAGCCGGACAATCGGGACCCGGACAATCGAGCCTTGACGATGCTCGAGGGAGCCTGCGCCGCGGGGCTCGGCGCCCACGAGCGCGCGATCGGGCTCTACCATTCGCTGCTCTCCGGCACAGGCGACCAGCCCCAGGATGCCGACGTGCATCTGTCCATCGCGCACGCCCTGAAGACCGTGGGACGCACTCAGGAGGGCATCGATGAGTATCGCCGCGCCGCGCAGTGTCGCCCCGACTTCGGCGATGCCTACTGGAGCCTTGCGAATCTCAAAACCTACCGCTTCACGGACGAGGAGCTCGTGCGGATCCGGGCCGGTCTCGATGCGTCCTCGACGGCGACGGTCGATCGCTATCATCTGTGCTTCGCGCTCGCCAAGGCGCTGGAGGACCGGAGTGAGTTCGCCGAGTCCTTCCACTATTACGAGCTGGGCAATCGCCTGAAGCAGCCTGAGTGCACCCATCGCCCGTGGATCATCGAGCGCAACACGCAGGAGCAGATCGCGGTGTGCACACCGGAGCTCTTTGCGAGCCGCCGCGGATGGGGTGCCCAGGCTCCGGACCCCATCTTCATCGTCGGCCTGCCGCGTGCGGGCTCGACGCTGATCGAGCAGATTCTATCGTCCCATTCGCAGGTCGAGGGCACTCAGGAGCTGCCCAACATTCAGCAGCTCGTGAGCCTGCTGCGCGGCCGCAGACCGGAGGATTGGCGTTACCCGCGCATCCTGACCCAGTTGACGGCCGAGGATTGCCTCAAGCTCGGTGAGAAGTACCTGACGGAGACTCGCGCCTACCGCACCGGCAAGCCGTTCTTCATCGACAAGATGCCCAACAACTTCCGGCATCTGGGGCTCATTCAGCTCATCTTGCCGAACGCCCGGATCATCGACTCGCGACGGGAGCCGATGGCCTGCTGCTTCAGCAATTTCAAGCAGCTCTTTGCAAACGGGCAGGAGTTCACCTACAGCATCGAGGATATCGCACGCTACTACCGCACCTACCTCGAGCTGATGCGCCACTGGGACACGGTCCTTCCGGGGCGCGTGCTGCGCGTACAGCACGAGGACGTCATCGAAGATCTGGAGGGCACCGTCCGGGGACTCCTCGATTTTTGCGGGCTCGAGTTCGAGCCGCAGTGCCTGTCATTTCACGAGACCAAACGCAGTGTGCGTACGGCGAGCTCCGAGCAGGTGCGTCAGGCGCTCTATCGCGAGGGCCTCGATCAGTGGAGAAACTTCGAGCCCTGGCTGCAACCGCTGAAGGATGCGCTCGGGGATGCCCTGGTTCGCTATCGTGACTCCCAATCTCAGCCGCAACGATCCGTGCCCCTGCGGTAGCGGGCGGCGCTACAAACACTGCTGCGGGGTCGCACAGGGCGCGGCGCCGCAGCGCGCCGCTCGACCGGGGATGCCGGGGCCACACGAGGTGGGTGCGCTCGTGGCCATGATCCAGCAGGGACGGGTGCACCAGGCGGAAGAGGCTGCGCATGCACTGCTCAGAGCCCACCCGGGCGTGGGAATGATCTGGAAGATCCTGAGCGTTGCGCTGGTGCGCCAAGGCAAGAATGCTCTGCCCGCTCTGCGCAAGACCGCCGAGCTCATGCCGGGCGATGCCGAGGCGCACAGCAATCTGGGGTCCGCGCTGCTTGCGGCGGGACAGTGGGCGCAGGCGCTCGCGAGCCTGCGACGCGCTCTCGAGCTGCGGCCCGACGATGCCGACACCCTCATCGAGGCGGCAGACGCCGCACGCGCGCTCGGACATATGGAGGAGGCGGTTGCGCTCTACGAGCGGGCCCTGTCCCTGGATCCCCGATCGCCGCACGTCAGCAACAATCTCGGGAATACCTACGTTGCCCTCGGCCGCCTGGAGGACGCGACGCGGTGCTACCGGGCGGCGCTCGAGAGCCATCCGCAAAGCGCCGAGCTGCTGTCGAATCTCGCCGACGCTCTGCGGCAACGCGGTCAGCTCGAGGAGGCGATCGAGCTGAGCGAGCGAGCGATCGCCAGCGAACCCTCTCTTGCGCGGGCGCACAACGTGCTCGGGGTCTGCCTCGGTGGCCTCGGACGGCGGGAACGCGCCGTCGAGTGTCTGCGGCAGGCGCTTGCTCTTGACCCTCGCTCCGTCGAGGCGCTGACGAATCTTGCGAGCATGCTACGCGAGCTGGGGGAGCGCCGCGAGGCGCTCGCACTCTACCGGCGGGCCGTGGAGCTCGACTCCAATCGTCCCGAGAGTCACTGCGGCCTGGGTCACTCGCTCTTCGAGCTGCGGCACCTGGATGAAGCTGCCGAAAGCTTTCGCCGTGCGCTGACGCTTCGTCCGGCATACCCGCCCGCGCAGCTGGGATTGGCGGCCGCGCTTCGCGTCCAGGGTCGAGCGGAGGAAGCCGAAGCCAGCTGCGAGGCTGCACTCGCCGGTGCCGCGGATGACGCCGAGGCGCTCGTGCTCCTCGCAGAGCTTCGGGCCGATCGCGGACGCTTCGACGAGGCCGAGAGACTACTCGAGCGGGCGATCACACTCGATGCGCGCTGCTCGACGGCCTACTGCAGCATCGCTGCGCACCGGCGCATGACCCGCAAGGACACCGCATGGCTGTCCGGGGCTCAGTCCCTGATCGGGGGCCCGCCGCCGCTGCGTCAGCACATCGCCCTGCGGTACGCGCTCGGAAAGTACTTCGACGACGTGGGCGAATACGACAGTGCCTTTCAGCAGTATCGCGAGGCGAACGAGCTCACTCGGCGCTATGGATCGCGGTACGACGGCGAGAAGCTCGCTGCGCGCATCACCCGGCTGACGGAACGCTTCGATGCGGGGTTCATCCGCGAGCTGCAGTCTCGCGGCTCACCGTCGGAGCGGCCGATCTTCGTCGTGGGCATGCCCCGCTCGGGCACATCGCTCGCCGAGCAGATTCTGGCATCGCACCCCGAGGTGTTCGGGGCGGGCGAGGTACGCTTCTGGGATAGCGCCTTCGGCGTCGTGGAGAAGACCGGACTCGAGCCACGCGCGACCGCAGCTCTGGTGCCGGGATTCGCCGGAGAGTACCTGGCGCGCCTTGCAGCGGCGCCGGAAGGCGCGGTCCGTGTCGTGGACAAGATGCCGGCCAATTTCCTTTACGCCGGCCTGATCCATGCGGTGTTTCCGCGCGCCCGCATCATCCACATGCGACGCGACCCGCTGGATACCTGCCTGTCGATCTACTTTCAGAACTTCTTCAATATGAGCCCGTATGGCCACGACCTCGAGCACCTTGCGCACTACTACGAGCAGTACCTGCGCATCATGAGTCACTGGCGCGCGGTGCTGCCCGCCACTGCACTGCTCGAGGTGCCTTACGAAGCGCTCGTTGCAGACCAGGAGACCTGGACGCGGCGCATGCTCTCGTTCATCGATCTGCCCTGGGACCCTCGCTGCCTCGATTTCCACCGCACCGAGCGAACCGTCATCACGGCGAGCCGCTGGCAGGTCCGCCAGAGGCTGCATTCCGCCTCGGTCGGCCGCTGGAGGAACTACGAGAAGTTTCTCGCGCCGCTGCGTCGGCTTGCTCAGACGTAGCGGCGGTACTTCTCCAGATGACGCACGGGCTTCGACAGCGCATCGCGCCGGAAGGGATCTCCCAGCTCCTGCGTGACCATCATCTCGAGCACCGTGGTGCGGCCCTCGGACTGGGCTTGAACTGCCGCTTTGAGGGCGGGTCCCACATCCGCCAGGCGCTCGACGGTCACTCCCTCGCAACCGAAGGCGCGGGCGACGGCCGCCCAGCTGGGATTCTTCAGGTTCACCGCCTCGAAGCGCCGCGCGTAGAAGTCGACCTGGTTCTTCTTCTCCGCACCCCACTGGCTGTTGTTGAACACCACGACGGTGACACCCAACCGCTCGCGCGCACAGGTGAGAAGCTCGTTGAAGCTGATGCCCCAGGCACCGTCGCCCACGTAGGCGATGGCAGGCCGCTCGGGCGCGGCGAACTTGGCGCCGCACACGACCGGGAAGGCGTACCCACAGTTGCCGAAGCTCATGGCGGCGAGCATCGAGCGCGGACGCTCGAAGCGCAGATAGGAATTGGAGACGGAGCAGATGTTGCCGATGTCGGTGGAAACCATCGCATCCGGCGGCATCGCCCGCTCGAGCTCGCGCAGGAGCTGGCGGGGATGCATGTGCGAGGAGTTGCGCGCCACCTCGAGCGAATAGGGGTCGCGCTCGTGGGTCCAGTCGGCGAGCTCCGCCTCCCACGTGCGCTTCTCCGCGACGATGCGCTTCAGGCGCTCGTCACGATTGGTGTGGGCCGTGAGAGTACGCGCCTTGAGCCGTTCGATGAGGGCGAGGGCGGCGGCCCGGGCGTCGGCATGAATTGCGACCGTGATGGGCTTGACCAGCCCGAGCACTCGAGCATCGCTGTCGATCTGGATGATCTTCGCTGCGCTCGGCCAGTAGTCGAGCCCGTGCTGCGGCAGGGTCCCGAACGGCCCCAGGCGCGTGCCGAGCGCGAGCACCACGTCGGCCGATGCCATGAGCTTCATCGCTGCCTTGGATCCCTGATAGCCGAGCGGACCGGCCCACAGCCGATGCGAGGCGGGGAACGAGTCGTTGTGCAGGTAGCTGTTGCAAACCGGCGCATCGAGCGTCTCGGCGAGCTGCACAGTCTCGGCCATCCCCTCGCTCAGGATCACTCCTCCGCCGGCCAGGATGACGGGGAATCTGGCCGCGGCGAGCAGCTCCGCGGCGGCATCCAGCGCGGCCGCATCCCCCGGCCCGCGCTCGATACGAATGGGCGGTGGTATCGAGGTCTCGATATCGCCGTAGAAGAAGTCACGCGGGATGTTGAGCTGCGCGGGCCCCATCTCGAGCACGGCGCGGTCGAAGCATCGTGCAGTGATCTCGGCGATACGCCCCGGGTTGTTGACATGGCCCTGGTACTTGGTGATCTTCGAGAAGATCGGCAGCTGCTCGGTCTCCTGGAATCCGCCGAGCCCGAGTGTCGTAGAGCCGGTCTCGGGCGTGATGAACACCACGGGAGAATGCGCCCAGTACGCGGCGGCGACGCCGGTCACGAAGTTCGTGACTCCAGGGCCATTTTGGGCTATGCACACCCCGTGGCGGCCCGACGTGCGGGCATAGCCATCCGCCATGTGGACGGCACCCTGCTCGTGTGCCACCGCGATGAAGCGGATGCCCGCGGCGGGGAAGATATCGAGCGCATCCATGAAGGCGGAGCCCACGATGCCAAAGACATGGCTGACACCGCGCGAGGCCAAGGTCTCGACCAGCGCCTCGGAGGGAGTCATGCGTTGCTTGCTCGAGGTCATAGTGCTTCTCCGCTCAGCTGCAGGCGGTAAATTCTGATGGGAACCGTGCCTGCGTCGATCCCCGCCGTGCCCCCCGATGCCACCGTCCCCGCGCTGCGCCACACGCTCAAGCGCCGCCACATGCAGATGATCGCGCTGGGCGGCGTGATCGGGGCCGGACTGTTCGTGGGCAGCGGAGTGGTCGTCAAATCGGCCGGCCCCGCGGCCGTGGTGTCCTTTGCCTTGACGGGTACGCTCGTCGTCCTGGTGATGCGCATGCTCGGGGAGATGGCGGTCGCATACCCGGCAATCGGTGGATTCTACGAGTATAACCGCCTGGCACTCGGTGAGCTTGTCGGCTTCCTCACCGGCTGGATGTACTGGTACTTCTGGGTGATCGTGGTTGCGATGGAGGCAGTCGCCGGAGCGGGCCTGCTCAATTACTGGTTCCCCGGCATTCCGCCGTGGACGATCACGCTCGGACTCATCCTCGTCTTCACTCTCTTGAACCTGCTGTCGGTGCGCAGCTGGGGCGAGGCCGAGTACTGGTTCGCCTCCATCAAGGTGATCGCCATCAGCGTGTTCCTGTGCGTGGGCGCGGTCGTGATTCTCGGACTGTGGCCGGGCACCCATGGCGGGCTCGCCAATCTGACCGTTCACCACGGCTTCATGCCCAACGGCCTGACCCCGGTGCTGACCGGAGCGGTGGCGGCGACCGGCTTCTACTTCGGCGCCGAGATCGTCGTGATCGCAGCCGCCGAATCTGCGGAATCCGAGCGGGCGGTTGCCAGCGCCGCGCAGTCCGTCATCACGCGCGTGCTCGTGTTCTACATCGGATCGATCTTCGTGGTGGTCGCTCTTCTGCCGTGGAACGACCCAGGCATTGCGCAGCCTTACGTGAGCGCTCTGCGAGTGCTGCGCGTCCCGGGGGCGGCCGACATCATGAACGGGGTGATCCTCACCGCGGTGCTCTCGGCGCTGAACAGCGGGCTCTACGCATCCTCGCGCATGCTCATGGCGCTCGCACGGCGCAACGATGCTCCGCATGCGCTCGCACGCCTGAACTCGCGCGGCGTCCCGGTGCTCGGAATTCTCACCGGCACCTTGTTCGGCTACTTCTCGGTGATCATGAGCTATGTCTCGCCGGAGCGGGTGTTCGCGTTCATCGTGAACTCCTATGGAACCGTCGCCATCTTCGTCTACGTGCTCATTGCCTGTGCGGAGCTGAGGCTGCGGGCGCGCCTGGAGCGCGAGGCGCCCGAGAAGCTGCGCCTGCGCATGTGGGGCTATCCCTACCTCACGATCCTCGCCATCGCCGGGATGCTGTGCATCCTCACCGCGATGGCCTTCATACGCGAGCAGCGCGTACCGCTCGTGCTCGGAATCGTGAGTGCCGCGGCCATGCTCTGCGGCTACCTCCTGCGGCGCCGCCTGGGGCCGGTGTCGACGTGAAGATCCAGCGCCTGGAGACATTCACCGACGAGTTCGTCTGCTTCGTGCGCCTGACGACCGACAGCGGAGCGATCGGCTGGGGCCAGACCTCGACGTACAACGCCGACATCACCGCGACGATCTTCCATCGTCAGGTTGCGCGCTGGGCGCTCGGTGCAAACGCCCTGGAGATCGGCGCGCTCATCGAGCGGATCGAGGAGCGCGAGCACAAATTTCCGGGCAGCTATCGCTGCCGGGCGCTCGCAGGTCTCGACACGGCGATGTGGGATCTGCGCGGCAGGCTGGAAGGAAAGCCCGTCGTGGCGCTCCTCGGGGGCTCACCGCGGCGGCTACGCGCCTACGCGTCCTCGATGAAGCGGGACATCTCACCCGATGCGGAAGCGGAGCGTTTCCTGCGGCTTCGCGAGGGGCAGGGCTTCGATGCGTTCAAGTGGCGCATCGGCGCCGAATGCGGCCGGGACGTGGATGAATGGCCGGGACGCACCGAGCAGATCGTTCCGCTGGTTGCGCGCGCACTCGGTGATGGTGTCGCAAAGCTCGTCGATGCAAACAGTGGCTTCTCACCGCAGCGGGCGATCGAGGTGGGCGAGCTGCTCGAGGAGCACGGTGTGAGCCATTACGAGGAGCCGTGTCCGTACTGGAAGCTCGAGCAGACCCAGCGCGTTCGCGATGCGCTCGAGCTCGATGTGACCGGAGGCGAGCAGGACTGGGACCTTGCGACCTGGGCGCGCATGATCGAGATGCCGGCGGTGGACATCGTGCAGCCCGACGTGATGTACATGGGTGGCCTGTGGCGCACCCTCAAAGTGGCGCAGATGGCGGCAGCGGCGGGCCTGCCGTGCACGCCGCACAGCGCCAATCTATCACTCGTGACGCTGTGCACGATGCACCTGCTCGGTGCCATCGCGAATCCTGGCAAATACCTCGAGCTGTCGATCGAGGGCGCAGACTACTACCCGTGGCAGGAGGGTCTGTTCGTCGAGGATCCCTATGTCGTCGAGGGCGGCTGCGTCACGATCCCTTCAGCGCCTGGATGGGGTGTCGAGATCAATCCGGATTGGCTGCGGCGCGCCGCATATCGCTGCAGCGAGCTTGCAGCGTAGCCGCGGCACTTCGTGCGCTAGGGCTGGCTCACCCAGGACTCCGTCGCGATGTCCGCCGGAACGGGCAGTGACTTGAGATAGGTGACGAGCGTCCAGACGCCATCGATGCCGAGCTTGCCGCCAAATGCCGGCATCCCCTTGGGCCTGCCATAGTAGATCGAGGCGAACACCGCGCTGTCGGATCCACCGTAACGCCAGCGGCCGTCCGCGAGGCTCGGTCCCACCCAGCCAGAGCCGCCGCCGCCGTGGCAGCCGTCGCAGTTCATTGCGCTGAAGAGCGTCTCACCAGCCTTGATGGTGGCGGAATCGCCGGCCTTGGGATTCTGCAGCGTCGCCCCCGGGGGCAGCTCGCCTCCGGCGTCGATGTGCGAGCCGTAGCGCACTGAAGGAGGCGCCGCTGCCGCGGGTCCGCCCGCCGTGTCGGGGCCCTTGGCGCAGGATGCGAGAAGAACGAAAGCGGGAAGCAGGCTCGCGCGCAATGTGCTCATGCCATTACAGCCCGAAGATCCATACGATGCCGCCCTGGCTCGTTCTGCGGGCGATGTCCTTCAAGTAGTCCGCCGGTGCGCGCACATCCGCGGGATCGTCGGAACGCACATCGCCCGAGAGCAGGAACCAGTCACCCCCGATCCCGGCATAGACGGCGACGTACTGCTTGCCGTCCGGGCCGCGATAGGTCATCGGGTTGCCGACCACGCCCGAGCCCACTTTGAATTTGGACAACACCTTGCCGGTGCGCGCATCGACCGATTTGAACCACCCATCGAGCGTGCCATAGAAGACCACGTTTCCCGCCGTGGCAAGACTGCCGCTCCAGGCTGGGTACCGCTCCTGGATCTCCCACACCTTGCGGCCCGTTGCGGCATCCCACGCGATGAAGCCGCCCATGTGGCCGCCGGGATCGGCGATGTACGGGGTCGTTGCCCCCATGTAGGGGGTACCCTTCACATAGCCAGCCTGCGAGGTCACGTAGTCCATGCAGAAATTGTTGATGGACGTGTAGAAGAGATGCGTACGGGGAGAGTAAGCGGCGGGGGAGGCCGGACTCACTCCGCCCTCGAGACTCGGGCAGATGCCCTTCACGTTGCCCTTCGAGACACCAGTTTGCTTGCTTGGATCGACCAGGGGCCGCCCCGTTGCGAGGTCCACAGACTTGGCCCAGTTGGGCTGGGCGAAGGGAGCTGCGACCAGCACGCGGCCGGTGGCTCGATCGAGCGTATAGGCAAAGCCATTCTTGTCGAAGTGCACGAGCGCCTTGACGGGCTTCCCCCCGATCACCAGGTCCGCGAGGATCATGGCGCCGGTGGCGTCGTAGTCCCAGCTGTCGTGCGGCGTGAATTGATACGCCCACACCAGCGCTCCATCCTCGGGCCTGCGTGCCAGCACGCTCGAGGTCCACTTGTTGTCGCCCACGCGCTGCTCAGGGTTGTACGGAGAGGCGTTGCCCGTGCCGTAGTAGATCAGGTCGAGATCGGGATCGTAGGAGATCGAGCCCCACACCGGGCCCCCTCCGGTCTTCCAGCTCTCGCCGGACCAGGTGCGCACGCCCAGATCCGTCCCACTGTCGTAAGGCGGCTTGAACGTGCC
>Ga0335072_10000524_pt1 | contig 73618 bp, 69 predicted proteins | sample Lox_Sample_21_FD_206725 | JGI IMG/M metagenome (GOLD analysis project Ga0335072, IMG submission 206725) | Soil microbial communities from Loxahatchee National Wildlife Refuge, Florida, United States - Lox_Sample_2.1 | ecosystem: Environmental > Terrestrial > Soil > Wetlands | place: USA...
CAATCATGTCCGTCATTTGCCATCCGTGACCACCAACACACCTTTGAATACAATTACCCATTCCGTGCTCCCGCGCGTCTACATATCGATATGCTTTCTGTGTAGAACTGCATATCCACGCTGGCACCTTTGGGCCGCCGCAAATCCGAATATCCCAACGAGCAGCCACCTGACGGTTGCTATGGACAAACTCTACTCCGTATTTGGTGTAGAGTCGTGCAGCCTATGAATTTTCACTCGTCTTCACGCGTTGATATATGATAACCTTGATTGAATTTGTAAACAATCATCGTTAAGCTACCTTGAATACCGTCATCAGTGCAAGTAAAGTGTCGTCGTAAAAGCCAAATCATCTAACCATCCCAAACTCCACTATCCCTGAGCGAATGCAGCCGAACAGTGAGCCCCATCATAGCTCCGCACCGAAAAACTATCATCAAACGTATGCAGCGAAACACCAGCAACCCTATCGTAAAGCCAATTATCACCACCATCGACCAATACCAGCCTACAGCATCAAATCCGGCTCGTTGAGGCGCTTTGTCAGCACGGCATTCTGCAGCTTGACGGTGGCAAGCTGCGCCTCCAGCTCGGCGAGCCTGCTCTCGAGCGCTCGCTTCTGCAGGTCCGCCACCGCCAGCCGCTGCTTGTAGCTCAGCGACAGCACGTCGACGTCCTCCTCGTCTTCATGGCTGCGAGTCGAGTCGCGCCGCGCGCCCTGGATTGGCAGCGAGTGCATCATGCTTGGAGAAGTTGGAGCTGCCACAACGGGAGCATGAGCGGGAGCGCGAATCGTAGACGAAGGCGATGGACTCGCCGGTGTGTTTTCGGGTGGGCTTGGCCCGTCGTCGGCTGCGAGGACCCGGCACATGATGGAGTCGTGTAGCGGATGCCGTGGATAGTGCGCTGGGAAGCGATGCAAGTCCACCACTTGAATGTGACCGTGCTGTCGCACGAGGTAGAGTTCGTCGTCTTCGCCGCTGGTGTCAGTAGTGCATGCAGCGAAAGGATCGTCCAGGTCAACGAAGCGCATCGGTCGTGATACAGGCACTGCTATATGTTCGAGGTCATCGTCGAATGTTTGTTCCGGCGTTGTTGCGCTTAGACGACCTGGGAGCGGCGGCTCGATGACGAGTTGCGTTTTCGGCCAAGTGAGCACAAGAGCGCGTACTTCGATACTCTCACGGGTGGGAGCGCCCGGTGGTGGATTCGGAATGTCGAAGGCTGAGTGGAATGTGTCTGTAACACTGGTTACCCCGTGTTCCTCTCAATTGCAATCGCCAGCCGCTTCAAAGCTGATCATCTGGTGAACTGACAGCCTAGACCTGGCTTTTCTTTCTGAGAGCATGCGCTGTCATATCCCATAAACATAAGCACATCGTCGGGTGCCATTTGGCTCATATACCACCATCGGTATCCTGGCCTGTACCGAACTCCTCCCATAGTGTCAAAGAAGCTTCCATCTGGTTTCACTCGATCTATCTCAACCACATCCTTCTCCGTCATGCTTTTGGAGTCGGCCACACATAATCCGCAGTCGTACACTGGATGAAAGAGTGGTCTCCAGACGTTGACTTGCCGTATGCGGCCCTGTAATGCCCATGTGGCCTTGATATCTGTCGAACTTCTAATCTTCGCGATGATGGTCGGTTCCGTCTGATCGAGATGCACTTGCCGAGCGAATGGATTGGTCCTCTGGCCATCTGTTGCTTCGGTGCCCAGACTACCAGGTCCACGGCGGCCTTGGTGGAAGATGATCACTTCGTCGACACCGCCTTCGCGTCCGCCAAATGTATCACTGATAAGCTTAATCATTTCCTGATTGCAATAGACATCCTCGATTCTCTTTCTACTATCCCACTCGTCGAACTGAGTATAGTGCTTGCAGAAACAAAATCCGTTCTCTTCGAGGGTGAAGTCGTTGACACCGCGAACATCGTTTATCTGTTCCAAAGGTCCATGCTCTAGCTTCACCGTCGTGCCTGGATCGTCCAGAAAGCCAGGAACAACCTGCTTTGGATTCTCTTCGCCTGGTCCAGGTGGAATGGTGTAAGTCAGAACGGCTTCGACGTTGCGACGTTTAGTTGCCACAGGCTGAACATCATCTAGTGATGGCATCGGCACGGCAGGTTGCTTATCTAAATACGTGCGAGACGATTGAAGAACGTTTAATTGGAAGAAAACTGTTGAGATCGTTTGCGAGAGATCACGGTGGACAAATTCACGGCGATTTGCAGAGGGGGCGAGAAAGCTGGAAGGGTTGAAGTCTATTGTCTGATGATGTTGTTGTTGTCCAAATCTTGAAATGCTACGCGCCCACGGGGACTGTGGCACTTCCAATAGAGGAGCGTACCCAGCGAAAACAAATGGGGAAGCGCAAAACCCCTCAGTCCACTGTCACACAACCAGCCAAAGTCAGCCTTTACCGTTAGCAAACCGTTACGAAATAAACTGGCCTCGTGCCATCATCGTGATGCCTTTGCTCAGCTTCTCGAATATTGTCAAGTCAGTATGGTAATTCGAGATTTGGTGTAGCAATGGCGCTTGCTGATGTCGAGAATAGATGGTAATGGCGTCTGAGTGGAGTACAAATGATACATATCGTCGCTGCTGTTTGTTTTAAGGTATCAAAACAGCGAAATATCCCAAGTACGCTACATCTGTGTCTACTTCTGTCCTGTGGTGCTTGCGCGATGGCTTTGGAAACCCTTGAGTTCCTCTATAACTTTGATAACCTCCGGCAGTAGAATATCGGACTTCTGTGAGCACCGCACCGCCAATGATCCTGAATTGCTAGGGGGTAAGCCCTCAAAGAGGGTGTCTTCGCCTCGAACACCGCCTAGGTTGAGCATGCCAATAGGCATTCCTCTATCCTTTGCTTGCTTGACCAGTCTCCATGCACTGTACGTAGCGAGACTGCTTCCAACAATCAGTATGCGATCAGCTTCGTCAACGGCCCTTTCAGCAGCCCTTTTGACCATGTCCGAGATATTTTCACCGAACATGATGACAGCTGGCTTCAAGATGGCCACGTTTGATGTTGGAAGCCATGCACCGTCGTCATCTAGATCGATCCGAGCTCGATCTCCGTTTGGTAGCAGGCTCAACTTACCAGTTTTGACGTCGGACAAACAGGTGGGACAGGCAGGATACCGGAATGAACTGTAGTCCACTCCTTGAACATCAACGTCACCATCCGGATTGGTTCGAAGACCCTTTGTTCGTCTTTCCTCTGGGTCTTCGGTCGTGAGCGCGCCGCTGGCTAGCATCTCTTGAAGAAATGCGTCCCAGGGAGGATTGAGGCGCGAAAGCTCAGCCTGGAACGTCGATCGTGGGTACTCGTTGCGGCACGTAAGGCAGACCAAGCTTCGCAGATAACCGTGCAATTCGATGGTCGGAAGCTGTGGATGCGTCTTTGGATGAAAAGAGTCGACGTCTGTTTGAGAACTGGTGTAAGTCATCCAATGGCACCTGCAAGCATCTCACCACGCAACGAGAGCGAGGCGAAGACACGTGTAAATGAGCAAGACATTCATACTTTGCGTGATTACAGAGGACAGGATGCTCAGCTCACCCAGCTTCCCAACCGCCCGATGTGCTGCATTCGGACGAGCATTCTCGAGATTGGACCATCCCAGAAAGCTGCGGGCCCAATAACGCTTGCGCGCCTCATGATTCGCAACGAATTCGTGGTAGTAGATGGGACGGTAGAGCTTGTTCAGCGTGTAAGTGCCGTTCTCGCCGCGGTAGTCGGCAAGGCCTGATGCCACCGATATGCCCGCGCCCGTAAGCAACACCGTCCTTCCGTTTCGCCGCCGTGTCTGGCCGTTTTCAAGGCCTACTCGCGGCGTGTGCTTCTGCAGACCCGCCGCCAAAAACTCCGACAGGGCCGCAATAGCGCCGCCAAAGGAGCCGGCCGTGGCTGGGATGATGCGTGGAGCCGGAAGAGGATCGGTGTATGGAATGCGCATCAATCCCATTGAAGGTCTCACGGCAGGCCGGCGGCATTGTGCGAGGGAGCAGTCCTCTGATACGTAGCAGCAAGAGGAATTTTTGGAGACGACGTTCAAAAATGACAGATGCACGAATTGGCCGCTAATTCCATCATGCATCCACGCACGCACAGACTGGGCGCCATTCGGCTATTGTTGGCGTCCGGCTAAAACACTTTGCTGGGTCGGTCCAAGGGTGGGAAGCGCTGGCCGATTATGCGACCGCTTGAACCTTCGTCCAAACTTGGCCCATCAAGACTTGGATTGGCGAGATTGCCGCGAACGAGCCTCGCTTCTATTCTGTGTAGTGCTGTACTGCCATGTCTTCGATTACTCGGTTATTTTGGTGATCGTACCGAAATCCGTGCCTTTCATGGGCTCTTCTGCGTAGAGTGGCATGTGGAGGTGGAGTAAGGTAGCCTCACCCCAGTGAGGAATAACAGATGGAAAATAAAAGCAGACGTCGATTTTTGGCTTCTGCCGCGAAACGAGTGACGCTGCAGTGTGAACATTTGCTAGAGACGCAAATTAACTAACACATTATGCCGCCAACGCCTTGGTCGTGGTATCAATGCCAAATCCAATGCCGCAATATCATAATGATGTTCGTGGCCTTGACTGCGAATTGAAGCGAAAACAATCGTGCGGTCGAGATGGAGACCAGAGGCAACCCGGTGCTACTCCTGGTTGTCAACTACTCCGAGTAAGACGGCGATCCTTCTGGGGATAGCATTGACTGGATGCTCATATTACCGCCACGAGAAGGCCGGCGCTCATCGTGCCTCCTCGAAGCAGCTTGCGACGATTCGGGCACGATGCGGTCTTCTAAGTCGTCTTCAGCATCCTCAAGTCCGATGCCACTGTCTGCCTTCTCCATACCTCGATCCTTCCTCTGAGCCGTGCGATGAGCCGCGTGGATATTCTTGAGCCCCATCTCCATGCACTGTGAAAGTGATTAGCCACTCCATCATAAACAGAAGCGTAAAACTCACCTTCGCCTCGATGATTTGCCATTTCTCGCCAACTCGATCGGCGAGTAGACTCCACATCTCGCGTCTGACGGCCATGTACTCCTTAGAGAGCGTCTCTAGTTTGGGTCCACCCCAGTCTTCGGCATTTCGTCGTTCCATAAGTCGTTCGTGTCGTTTTCGACAGGCGTTGGATGTTTTCTCCGGGAAGTTATTCGTTGCTATCGTCTTCCAGTCGTTTCCTTTCGCTCTCGCTGCCATTAGGATCTCGTCGTCTTCGGGCGTCCATATCGACGTTTTTCGGGTTCCTGCTGTCGGGTCCTGTGGTGGCAACGGAACCGGATCAATCCGATACTGGGTCGAATGTCGAGGTTCCTTGGGCATGTCGTACGCTGCGTAGCCAAAGTAGAGCGGGTCTTGGTTGTGCATGAGGTTGGAAGCTTCACGGCCGCGCCTGGCGGTACTCGGCGGGCGGAGAGGCGGTTATTAGAATTAGTTAGCGCTCTGCGTCTTCGAAGGCTCGAAATGGAAATGTTTGTTGATTAGCAGCGCATGGAAGGACGCATGGAAAGAGGCTGGACTGAAGCAGTAGGAAAAGCGGAAGCCCGCCAGCAGACTGATTGGAGATTTGAGAAGCTAGGAAAGACGGCAACGCGATTGGACTGAAGTGTGTGTCCAATTGCGACAAAAGACAACAGAGAAAGCGTATGAAAGAAGAAATAAGAGATAGGAAATTTGACTGACTGGATGTGGTTTCACTTACGCCTTGGACTACGGCGACGTGAAGGCAGTGCGTGAGGCAGAACGGATATCTATACACGCCGCATGGGAGAAGCAATCAAAGCAAACGCCTGGGAAGTACGAATCTCTCTGGTGGCAGGCCCAATAAGCACGGCGCAGGGAACGGGCATGAAACTGTTTGGATGTTTCCGTAGACGCTGAGGCTCTACTATTTCGCACTGGGTGGACTCGCCGCACGAGGGAGCCGTTGCAGCGACGGTAGCCAATGGAGACGGGACGGAAAGCTATGGTATCCAAATCCATACCCATCTCCAGTCGAAAGCAAAAGAGGCGCCGACGAGCATGTCTAGACGGCGCCACATCATGTACTTTTGGTATAAGGCTGGCCTGTAAGCTTTGTGGTGAGATGCATAGACCCGTTCGTTCGGCGGCTATAAGCGTGAAGAAGGATTTGGCGAGCAGATAAACATCGAAACTAGAGGACAAGGGCTGCGGGAACAAAATAGTCTTGCCGCGAGATCAAAAAATAAAGTGGAGAAGATGAAAATAATTTAGAAGATCCTCTGAGAAGTTGTAAAAAGTTTGGTAGGAGCAATGAAAACGCCGTGCGAAGAGCAGACGGTTCGTCATTGGGACGAGGGATGCACGTTGAACATCCATGGAAAACGAAGCACGAGCGGCATGACATGGTATTTTCACGGCATTGCCTGTGGCTGGTCAAAGTCCAGAAGGATCAACAGGCTAAATAGAGAGGAGCAGATGACGGCTGGATGCGTGGGGATGCGCTGGCGGGGAGTACGGTATCGTATCGTACGTTGCGTGCTACTGATGGTACCATCAACGTACCTTAGACACAGGTGGGAAAGAAACCTGTGTATTTCCAGCAATGAGTTTTGTGAAATAAAGACGGCATTCACACGACGATACTGGCAGTCACTGGCTAAATGCCTTGGACTGGCCCGCTTTGGCAGTGCCGTGAAGCTCGTACACTTCCGATTGGATCGGCTCTCTCCAACAGGAAGAGACCAAAGATACCGGAATGACATGGGCGAACTCTGGGCCTACTACTCCGTGCAGATGTGGATGCCATCATCTGTCCTTTGCTGTCCTCGATGAGCTGTGCTGGCCTCTTCGAAGCTTCACGTTGATGCTTCCTCGAAGCCGCAGTCCATGGCTGCAGCAGCATTTTCGAACGCACACATTGAAGCGTACCAGCATTGTTACATCTCCTTTTAAGCATCCGTCCGCCGGCCCCGTGCCGGCTATTCCTACACAGTTCCGTGTCCTCTTGACGTGGACGGCCTTGACAAATAATAGAAAATGCCGTGATGTATCTTTGTTCAATCCTTTGAGTTCCACGGCGACCACCATGGCATCTGCAACGACTGCTGCTACGCAAATTCGCAGCCACTCTGGCCACTCCCATCATCACCATCACGACAACGCATACCTCACTTCCACCAACAAAAGCGATGCCGGAGTCAGAATCACCCGCATTGGACTCTACGTCAACCTTGCCATGGCCATTGGCAAAGGAATTGGAGGCTATGTCTTCCACAGCCAAGGTAACTCCAGCATTATGCACGACATTCCCGTCATTCGCTGACCCGTCCAGCGCTTTCCGCCGATGCAGTACACAGCCTCACAGATCTTGTCTCGGACTTCATGACGCTTGCAACCGTCTCATGGGCGCTTAAGCCTCCCACTGAAAAATTCCCTCTTGGCTACGGAAAGATCGAGAGTCTGGGGTCGCTTGGCGTCAGTAGCTTGCTACTGGCCGGTGGTATGTTGATGGGATGGTCCGCCATTGTCGATCTGTGCCACCTTTATCTTCCTGCTGTCACGGAACTCATGGAGCAATTGCATCTCTTGGGACATGGTCATGCACACAGCCACCAAATACCCAACATTCAGGCGGCATGGCTGGCGGGAGGATCGGTGCTGGTAAAAGAATGGCTATACCGGGCAAGTAAGTCAATGCAAGTCATTTTTGGCACTTGGCTCTCGCTAATTAGATTGCGCAGCCCTCAAAGTCGCGAAAGAACGCAAATCATCTGTCCTCGAGTCCAATGCTATCCATCATCGAGTTGACTCGCTTACTGGCATTGCCGCTCTCCTCTCCATCGCTGTATCCAACATATTCCCCTCATTCTCCGGCGCCGATGCTCTTGGAGGCCTTATTATATCTTGGATGGTAATACGAGCAGGCTATGGCAATACGTGGACGTCTCTGGTTGAGCTTGCCGACGCGAGCTTTGACACTGAAATTAAGAGCAAGGTCAATCGTGCAGCTGCCAAGGTGTTGGAAGAACAATTCCCGGGACAGAGCCTGCAGGTGCGCTACGTCCAAGGTATCAAGGCTGGCCAGAATTACTTGGTAGACGTCGAAGTTACCGTGCCAGGCGACTGGTCTGTTGGGAAGACGAAGTTAATAGAAGAGGCTGTTCGTGCAAGGATAGGAGAAAAGATCCGAGGCGCTCGTCGTGTCCGTATAAGGTTCCTTCCGGATGATTCAAGTGAGCAGGATTTCATGGGAGAATTCGTCTCGCCAAGCGTGAGCGCAAGATCTAGCCCAGAGCCAGACGAGGAAGACAAACACGATCACAATCATCAACCCTCCTCTCAACCGAATGGCAACGGCGTCAGGCAAAGGAAATAGACTCCTGAAGAGAAAGAAAAAGGCGTTGCATTGCAGGTGCTGGATTGAAAGTGATAGCTTGAGTGCGCAAATGAAATAGATCATGGCGCACACCCAACCTCTTTGCACTACTGCGAATTACAAGGTTTTTAATCAATTCTTAAGCACTTAGTAGCCAACTTCTGCCTCTCAGATAATTTATATGGAATTGATGGTGCAAGCTGACTCTCGTTGCTTGATGATAGCACGACGAGGCTGAACTTGCGCGCCTCAGAATTCAGGTACAACACATGCACCCCACTTCGTTATTACTCTCAGCTCATCTCATGCTTCGTCTTCGCCTTCACGAGTTGGCTGTTCAACACCGTTCCTCAGCAACTCATTTTTGCCTCTGAACCGGGCACAACAATCCATCCAGCTCTCCTCACTTTCAGTTATGCGGTCGGATTATCAACAAACACTGCCTGTCCGAGAGCCCGACTAAGCCTACCTAAGCTCATCGAAACTCCACTCCAACTCATCCACGCAGCCAAAGAACTCGTTGGCTCCTACATCTTATCTTCTTGTAATATCCTCATATTTCGGCTTTTTACTAGCACTCATACACCTTGATCATGTCAGAGAACTCCTTTACTATAAAACGGCAATTTCCCGGCAGCCTTGCTCATCGACTTCTCATGCGAGAGATGGGTTCCACCGACCGTTCTTGTACCCGTAAGGGTATTTACGGTGATATTCAGCTCGTCAAAGATCTGGACATTGTCAATGAGCTTCGAGGGCACTCTGGATGTGTCAACGCCCTTACGTATGTACCCTTTATTAATCATGATGCTCCCGTATGCCCAAACATACTAACGAGCACTCAGTTGGTCAAGCAATGGCAGACTCCTCGCTTCCGGCTCGGATGACAGACAAATCAATATCTATCGATACCTTCCAGAGACGTCCATGGATCAATTCAATCTCGCTACCACAATCGACACCGGTCACCGTAGGAATATATTCTCAGTCAAGTTCATGCCACATTCAGGTGATAACAAGATTCTTTCGTGCGCTGGAGACTCTGAGGTCCGCATATTTGATCTTGAGCGGTCGGGAACATACCTTCCGGATGGATCCCATCAAGACCTCTCAACTATATCGACATCTGCCAAAGTTTACAGATCTCACAGCGATTCTGTGAAGAGACTCGTTACGGAAGACTCACCTTTCTACTTCTTGACATGTTCTGAAGATGGCGATATTCGCCAATGGGATATTCGCCAACCTGAATCACGGTATCCAAAACCGAAGACTTACTTCGGTGGCGATCGTGTCGATGACAATGTCCCACCTCCTCTCATCTCTTACCGCGACTACAATATGAGCTTGTATACAGTTTCTTGCTCTGCACGCCAACCTCATTACATCGCCCTTGGTGGCACTCACCTGCACTGCTTCCTACACGATAGGCGAATGCTCGGTCGAGACAAATTGCGCGAAAGAGGCGGAGCATTTTCACCGTCATACTGCTCAGACTCCGAATTGGATGCAATCTGCCAAGCAACTCGCTGCGTCCGAAAATTTGCACCTCATGGTCAACCGACAATGAATAGGACGTCTGATGCACAGATCACCGCTTGCAAGCTCGGAAACTACAACCCAAATGAACTTATCGTCAGCTGGACAGGAGATGACATCTACAGCTTCGACATTCGACGAGACGACGAAGATTCGATCAAGGGTTTCTCAACAAACAAAACAAAATCTGCACCGAAGACTCGAAAGCGCAAACGAGTAAGCAATGGCTCTCACGGTGGATTGTCTGAAGACGGTGATATCCGTGGACACTCACGTTCACGCACTCTTAGTGCAGAGCCTCAAACATTGTCTGAACAAGCTTCTCGGCGTAAATATGCGCTGCTTGTTCGGCTTCGCGATGGCACTAGCCACGAAATTCCAATTAGGGAAACTAATGGCAGCGTGGATGGTGATGATGATGAAGCAATGCCACTCAATACCGACAGAGATCAAGATCACGACTCAATTCTCTCTGAAATGGTTAGAGATTTGAAGTATAATATTCTCGAGTCGATTCGAGGTCATGAGAAGCGCATGTGGAGCACCGAGACGCCCGAGCAACGCGAAGAGACTAATCTCACCATCCTCGCAAAGTCCATCGAGATCTTCAAAGTCGTGGACGAGAATGTCAAGCATTGGCATTATCCGACAACACGAAATAGTTCCGAAGTTCATTATCAGCAAAAGCTCCGTGATGATCGAAACAAGATCTGGCGCTTTGTCCAATGTTCAGGAACTATTGTCCGTGCTCTTTTGAATATGTCAAGCCATACACAAGATCCTGAGCTTCGCGACTCATTGCAATTCTTTGACATGATTCGTCCAGCTCCACGAGAGTCTTCCAGACCTCTGGACAAGCATGAGCAGTTCTGCTATGATTTCATCAAAGCCGTGTTGCTGTGGTTGGATAGCGGCGCTGGCGCAGTCCTCCGGGAATTCCAAGCTGACCCGGAAGACCTTCGTTACTATCCTAAACGTCAACCTGTTTGCAAGGATGCCGAACTTGATGCTCTGCAAACACAGCTCTTTCCATATCTCAGAAGCCTAGCCATGGACCGCCCTGTTGTGCCTTGCGACGATCGCGACGATGGGACACGTACTCCCTTCTTTGACACCGAATTTCAAGCTGTAAATGCGCTTGAAAAGGTTATTGATGTTCCCTTCACTGATCTTGTTGGAGAGAACAATACCAATCAACCAACTACGGAGAATGGCGTCCCATCTCAACAAAGTAGAGAGCAAGCACTTCGCTTTTGGGGTATGGGCGTGTGTAGGGCTCTATTGGAAGCGGCAACGACGGATCTGAACCTCAAAGTCATTGAAGCCGCATTTGAAGGTCCGCTGGTGAAACTTGAGCTTCTGCGAGACCTGAAGCGGCGAACTGAGGCTCATCACGACGATTCGTGGATGGAACGAATTGCCGAGCGGTTCATTGCTGATAACGACCAGAATGATGACCAAAGCAACGCTGACGATAATGAAGATGACACGGAGGGAGATTCCGACGATGAGGCGCATGATGATGAATCAGAGGACAACGACTCTGACACTGACGACGAAGAGGATGACGACGACCATGGTTATCCAATGTTCCGCCCACGTCGTGACTATAAGGTAAGGGCCAAAGCGGGCAAGAATGTACCATGCACGACGCATTCTCGGTCATACAAGGGCCACTGTAATGTCGAGACGACAAAAGATGTCAACTTCTACGGCCTTCAAGACGAGTATATTATGAGCGGAAGTGACTGTGGTCACCTTTTTATCTGGGACAAAAAATCGTCCAAACTGGTGCAGATTCTCGATGGCGACGGAGAAGTCGTCAATGTTATGCAGAGTACGTGGTTTCCAGCATTCTTCCTCGCCCGACAGGACGTATTCTTGTTAACTTGCATGGAAGGTCATCCCAATGAACCTATGATTGCTGTTTCTGGCATTGACTCTACTATCAAAATCTTCTCACCGGATGCGCATGCACGTCGAAACGCGGCGCTGGGAATTTCCGTTCAAGAAGCTGATCCTTCGACCTTTTCCAGCATCCTCGGACGACAGCGTCGTCGCGGCGCGAACAATGACGCGTCAAACCTAGAGGATCGAGAAGAAGACGAGAATGATTGGATCATAGTTGCGGAAAACGGGTTAAGAAGCCGCCAAAGACTTCACAACGCGTACGAAATTACCAGTGATAATGAGATGAGAAACTCACGAGGAAGGGAGAGTTCCTTTATCAGCAGCAGCGTCGTCCAGGTACCGTTGAATATCTTAAATCCAAGTTGGACGACGATGGGGGCTAATATTCGGATAGATAATGCTTCAGAGGATTAGGGCGAATCCAGCAGCACACGGGATTGACCTAGATGACCTCGATTCTCCCGACTGCGCTACCATGTAGTCATCTATCTCAACGACGGCATTACGGCGTATCGATTGAAATCACAACCAACCTTTTCACGTGGTGACGGAAGGCAAATTTGGTGTTACTGCGGTTGAAGCTGCACATTATGACTCGAGATGAGGGAAAAGGGTATTTAGATTGTTTTCGAATGGTTTTCGCCTTTCACTCTCTCTCTGGCGAGCCCAAGCCAAGTGATCATGACTATCCGAGGGGATGTATTACAATAATAGCACAAATCTGAGAGGCTGTCCTTGATTCCCAAGTAGCGCCTTTGTGATGCTATTTTCCTGTCCACCATAGCTGAGTGCCGCATCTCGCAGTTTATCATTATTTTGCCTTCTGTGCTTGTCTGGCCTTTAGAGCCTTCTTCCTGTTGCTTCGAATCATAACGAAGGAGAGAAACGAGCCTACGACAGCAGTACCAAGCAGAATGAGGATTACTGGTATACGAATGGCCCACTCGCGTGGTGGAAAGAGTGAATGAAGTGGATGGCCATCATCGACAAATGGCTATATTCAAATTAGCCATCATACTTTACAGAGCGGACGATCCACAGATTAGTAAGTCATACCATCAGCAGTGTCCAAATGGTATAGTAGACGAAGACGACGGTTGCTACAATGAGCATGGCGAGACCGACGAGACGATCAAGCTGGAGCTAATTGTTAGTGTGTAGCCACGGGCATTGACGTATTCTAATTACCATTTTGAAAGTGAATAATGAAAAGGAATGAAGAGAAGAGAAGCTGGAGCGATTGAATGGGGAATGGAATTTGAGGACAGCGTAGCAGAGCTGAGAGCTTCAACCTTCCGATTCCCTGGCGGCTGCAAAGCCACCCAATGTGCAGCGAACGCCACAGCGGATCCTAGGTTTTTCCACCTGCGCCCCGCATAAACTTTTCGTGAGGCCAAAACAGAAAGTCAGTCAACTGCAAAACCAACATATTAACAAGTGCGAGCAACATGGCGGACGTGGTCGCATCTGCGGTGCGTCTGCCAACCCCAGAGCCTGTAGAACCTCTTCATTCCTCCACCGGCAAGAGAAAGCGGGCACCCGACTCACGCACGCCTTCACCTCATCGACGCCGACCCTCGCCTCCGCGCCGCCGCTCTCCCTTTGACCGCGAGCTGCCTCTTCGCGATGGCCGCGATGATGGAAGGCTTGACAGATATCCGGGTTCACGTCCTCAGATGCAAGAGAAGAAGGCGCCAACCGAAGAAGAAAAGGCGGAGATGGCCAAGAAAGAATTCAATGAGCTGATCAGCAAACGGAGTGGAGGCGTCTACATCCCACCGGCCAAACTGAGAGAGCTTCAGAAGAATATCAAAGATCCTCAGAGCAAAGAGTACCAACGTATGATGTGGGATGCACTCAAGAAAAGCATCAACGGCATGATCAACAAAGTGAACGTCGGAAATATAAAGGAACTCGTGCCAGAGTTGTTCAACGAAAACCTCATTCGTGGTCGCGGCCTGTTCTGCCGTTCCATCATGAAAGCGCAAGCTTCCTATGACGAAATTAGCGATGTCCTGGCTTGTGTCGTCGCCATTGTCAACACCAAGCTTCCTCGGGTAGGTGAGCTTCTCGTCGACAGGCTCATCTGGCAATGGCAACGTGCTTTCAAACGCAATGACAAAGCCGTTTGTATCTCCTCGTCTAGTTTCCTAGCTCAACTCGCCAACTTCGAAGTCGTCGATCACATGGTAGTCGTGCAAGTGCTTTTGACACTTCTTAAGCAACCAACCGATGATAGCATAGAGATCGCTGTACGTGTCTACGAAAAGATAGGCCGCCTGCTCGACGATAGTGATCGGACAGTCGCCAATGCGCTTATGAATGACTTCCGTAAAGTTCTTCAGGAAAAGAGCGACCTCGCCGTTCGCACCCAGTACCAATTGGAAGGTCTCTTCATCAAGCGAAGGAATGGATTCAAAGACTATCCGACTCGACGGGAAGAGCTAGACATCATCGAGGATGAAGATGTTATTAAGCATCCTGGTGGGTTTATTCGGAAGAAGATTGATCCTCAAGATAAGCTGAATGTCTTCCAATTCGATCCGAATTGGGAAGAGACAGAACAATCATATCGACGTCTACGCGATGAAATCCTTGGGATCGAGGATGACAGCGATGAAGAAGCTGGAGAAGAAGATGAGGAAGGAGAAGAAGAAGACGAAGAAGACGAGGAAGAGAAGAAGATGGAGATCAAAGACCAAACCAATCAAGATCTGGTCAATCTCCGTCGTTCCATTTATTTGACCATAAAGAGCTCGGGAACATTTGAAGAAGCAGTCCATAAATTGATGCGGATTAATCTACCGGTTGGTAAGGAGAAAGAACTTCCTGAGATGATCATCGAGTGCGCATCTCAAGAGCGCACGTACAATACTTTCTACGGCAACATCGCTGAGCGTTTCTCAAAGCTTAATCGTTTATGGAGATCACTGAACGAAGAGCTATTTAAGGAATACTACGAAAGTATCCACCGGAAGGACAGCAACAAAACACGAATCATAGCCAACATGTTTGCGCATCTTCTTGCTACAGATTCCATCAGCTGGAGCGTTTTGGAATGCGTCAAGATGAACGAAGACGAAACAACTGCTGCATCTCGCATCTTCATCCGCATTCTTCTTGAAGAGATGCAATCTGCAATGGGCATCAAGCAGCTGGCTGAGCGATTGCAAGAGCCTGAACTGGCACCGTATCTTGCAGAGATTTTTCCAATGGATGATCCAAAGAAAACTCGTTTCGCTATCAACTATTTCACTGCGATCAAGATGGGTGAGCTCACTGAAGGCATGCGCGAATTCCTGGCGTCAATACCAAAACCAGAACCGCAACAACTCGAGGAAGACAGCTATTCCGACTCGGACCGTTCGAGCAGTTACGACAGGTATATATCATTCTCCGACAGATCGTCATCCAGGTGCATGATTAACACTAACTGGAGTAGTGAGTCTGACAGTCGTTCATACTCTGATTCTCGGGACTCTCGAAGTCGCTCTCCTCGACGCATACGCCGCCGTTCTCCAAGCTCCGATCGCTCGCGCTCTCCAGAATCTCAGCGCACCCGTGATCGCCGTGACGATTCACGATCGCCTTACCGCAGTAGCGACCGCCGGCGACGATCTCCATCTGACTATTCCCGCTCACCAGAGCCTCGTAGCCGCCGCGACGACTCACGCGGCCCCTCTCCTCGCCGCTCAAACGACCGACGCCGCTACTCCACCTCTCGAAGTCCCTCGCCCGCTCCACGTCGCCGCGGCAACCGCGACGACTCCAGATCACCTTCACCGTACCACTCCAACGACCGCCGCCGCCACAGCGAATCGCCTTCTCGCAGCCGCAGCCGGTCGCCTCCACCTCCTCGTCGCCACCAACGCTACTCCTCTAGCGAGCCTGCGTCATCGCGGTCGCCGCCTCCGCGCCGCCGCTATCGCAGCGAGTCCGAGGAGGACGACCGCCCGCGCGCTCGCAACCGTAGGGATGCTTCGGAAGAGGCGCCGCCTCGCGGTGGGCGCGCGCGTCGCAATTCGAGCTCTGTTGAGGCTGAGAGAAGGCGCGATTAGAGAGAAGATATCGGGAGGATTGTTCTTTGATGGTTCGATGACGCGGGTTTCGTGGAGGTGTGAATCACCGCGTGAGGTCAGAGGAGGTGTAGGCGTACAGATTGAGAAATGTTGCTTTTGGAATCAGTGGTGTTATTTACGGCCTCTCAATGGAAAGCCGTAGCAGATGTGTCCTAAAGACTCTTTCTTACCTTTCGATGATTCGGCGGCAGCGGGTTTGATAGTTGATCATGGATTAAGTACGGGAGACAGATTGATGAATGAAAATTGGATTGATGTGGCCATCTTACTACTCTTTGCGCCGGCTGGAAGTTGTAACGACCATGGACCTTAACATAGGTTGTAACCAAATTCGTTAATTTGCTTGCCGTTGTAGAACCACCTACCAGCTACGCCAAAAGGACTGCAGCCCTAATGGATTGTAACTAGCACCGTCTATATCGCCATCTCCGCAACGTGAATTCATCCAATATGAGGATCTTTCAGTTCACGGTAGAAGTACCCGCTCCATCCGTAAAACTTTTTTTTTTTTTTTTTTTCGCGAGAATCAACTACGTTACGTGGGTCGGTATTTTCTCCGATATAAGTTTGCGTTTCCGCTTCGGGTGAATATTTAAGGTCCGGCTTCCGAAGTCTGCAAATTCTCAACCTCCCACTACAACCCCAACCCGACATCTCAATATTAAACTAATATGACCTGGAATTTTTATTGCCGAGATTGCTCGTGCTGATTGATAAAAATTCTGCTTCTTCTTATCATCTTCCCCACCCTATGCTTCCAACTCATCAAGAAATGACGGCTGATCTCGCTCCCCCCAAGAGCTTATTACACTTGGCACGGGGTGAAAACCAACACCTTCTCGACCTTCCATAGTCTTGTCTCCAACACTAGTTACTTGGCCAATAGATCCACTCTTTGATAACAGCCTTGGCTCTTCTCTCTCTTGACACTCTGGAACTTGTCAAGATTCGTCGAGATGCTTCGTTCTCGTAATTTCATCGACAAGATGTTCACAATGCACCGCGTCAAGGCACAAACATGTGGGTCATATTCTTGGTATATCCCATTCTCGCTCGCGTAGCTTCCTAGCGTTTCTTGTCTATCTACGACAACGCGTTTAGTGTGGATTTGTATGTTCCCAATGATTGCCGTATTCCTGATATAAACCCTCCGTCGACCCTTTAGTATCTTGTCTTTAATATTTTGTTCCGTTCACAGCTCATTTCATTTTGCTACGCGTCTTGGTCTTCGTCAAGATGGCACTGACCTCGCCCGATCTCGTAAGTCGTGGTGTACATTTAGCTTGAATTCAACCGCGATTAACTTTAATAGCCTGGCTTTAACGACTCCATTGCCAATGGCGGGAATCCAGAATTGATAGATGTTAACGTCCAATATGAAGGATTTGAGTTCCACTACACCTATTTGCTTTTCTGCGGTGTCATAGTCTGGCTCATCATTCCTGGTATGACGGCTCTGCTTATGGGTGAGAGTACACCTCGACTAACTAAACACAGGTATTGGTTTACTTTATGGAGGTCTCTCACGTCGAAAGAGTGCTCTTGCCATGTTATTCCAATCGATAGCGGTCATAGCCGTTTGTACATTCCAATGGATGCTCTGGGGATACACTCTAGGTTTCTCCCGAACCGGGTCGTCGTTCATCGGAGACTTCAGCAACTTCGCACTGTGGGACATCACCGCGGCGCCGTCGTCAGGATCAGCCGTCATTCCTGACATCGTCCTTTGCTTTTACGAACTCGTCTTCTGCGCCTGCACCGTCATGATCGTAGTCGGCGGTGCCTTTGAGAGAGGTCGCATTGTCCCTTCGATGGTGTTCGGATTCTGCTTCGCAACTTTGGTCTACTGTCCGGTCGCTTATTGGACCTGGAACGCGAACGGATGGCTTTACAATCTACCTTCTCTCGACTTTGCTGGTGGCGGACCTGTACACATCGCTTCCGGCTGGGCTGGTCTGGCGTATGCTCTCGTCCTCGGTAAGAGAAGGAGCCATATGAAAGGCGACAAACACAGGCCACACAACGTCTCGCTGGTATTCTTGGGCACCTGCTTCATCTGGTTCGGCTGGTTCGGCTTCAACGGAGGTTCGGCGCTGAACGGCACGATCCGAGCCATGCAGGCTGCATGGAACACCAACACCGCCGCTGCCATGGGCGTTATCGGCTGGGGAACTGTCGACTACATTAGATATCGCGGAAAGTTTTCGCTAATCGGCGTCTGCGAAGGAGCCATCGCTGGTCTCGTCGGCATCACACCCGCTGCTGGTTACGTCTCCACCTGGTGCGCCGCTGCCATCGGTATCATCACCGCGGTGGTTTGTTCATCGCTTAAGGACATTAACAAGTGGATTGGTATCGATGATGGCCTCGAAGTCTTCAAACTTCACGCTGTCGGCGGAATGGTTGGTTGCTTTTTAACAGGAATTTTCGCGACAGCATCGGTATCATCCTTGGATGGTATCTCTTTCGCTCCTGGTGGAATCGATGGCGTTGGCGCTCAAGTTGGTAGGCAATTCGCCGAGCTCGGCGCCGTCTCCGCATGGTCATTCACCGTCTCTTGCGTCATCCTTCTGATCCTGAAGTATATTCCTTTCATGCAATTGCGTGTGTCAGAGGATGCCGAAGACATGGGCATGGATTTGGACCAGTTCTTTGAAGAAGAAGTTGGAGATTGGTCTATGTTTGACTCTCTGGACGGCCTGCATCCTGGAAGCCACTTGGAGACATCCACGTTTGCAAGCGCAACTATCACACCGCCCAATGAGACCGTGAAAGAACCAAAGGAGGCGGGGAAGGCAGTTGAATAAATCATCTACCTCGCAAGCCAAGGTGCGTTCGATTCAGTGATTTCAAGGCGTACAACTACCATATTACATCTTCGTAGTTAGATTATCGTTTATAAGGGATCTAGGAGTTGTAGACTTTTAGATGCTTCCCAGATCGCTCCCTAACACCCCTTAATTCCGCTTGTGTGGGCCCTAAATTGGAGCCACAGGGACCCGCTAAGCCATAAGGAGAACATTCAAAACAATGAGCTTTGTCGTCATGGTGTGTGAGAGTAGGAACGAAGTGACCACTTCTGCTTTCAAGCTTAGGATATGCAAGAGTTTACGGAGCAAGATAAGCGGGAAATCAGCAGCCAGTGCTGTTCAAGGGAAGTTGAACATGTGATTGACCTCGAGAAAGCCTGAACAAAGCCTAAGCACAATGAAGCTCTGCAACATGTTTGACCTTTGAACTACGTCTGAATTCAGTTCTCAGTAAGCAAAAGCCAAACGACAGCGTTCCTCGTCTTAAAATACAGTAATAAAATCTAATCTTTCTATAAGTACACATATCCGAAGACGATTCATGTCTCATTTACTTCAGATTCCAAGCAGCGAGCCACACATTCGGTACCGAACTCTCAATGAAGAAGCTTCAAGGCTATTTATCCAGTCGGACACCTGGGATGTGAAATATCTGAGTCATTCTGGCAATAAAGTCGATGCTCGTGTGTAAATCACATGGTGTATGGCAAGTTTCCACGAGATTACTGACTGGCTCGTGAAAGATTGTTGTGTTAAAGAGTTACATGATTTGAGCACGCTCAGAGATATCCTTCAGGTTGGTGACTTGCTCTTCGATAGCAATCATCTAATCAATCACAGAAGGATTATAATCGAAGCTCTACAGCTTTCTTGTAAGTCTCCCTCGTAAAGAGACGAATATCCCAATATTGACAAATCTCAGCATCATCAGACAGAAAGATTCATGGAGCAGGTTACAGATTTCACATCCTGCTTTTCTTGAAATACTCTCTAGCATCGGCGTGAATCCAGAATTCGCGGAGTATGTGCGTGCTTTTGGGATGAAAGTCAGGGAGTTCGACGATGACTTCGGAGGATATCACCGAGAAACTCAAGAAGAGAAGCATGCAAATCGCCACGGTAATTGAGAAATCTCCTTTTACAAGGACCAATAATAACGTATTCCAGAATTATGTTACAATATAAGATACCCTTCGCGAATAAGCAGAGGCTCCGAATATCCTTGGGTATTTCGACAAATGGCAATTTATCAAAGCTGTTGCCCAAGCGTGGAAGCCTCTTCACAGTGGATAATGCTGCAACTTCCCACGCACGTTGAAAAGGATATTCTGGGACTTTTCAGTGATTCCAAATGGCATCAGACTGTGAAAATACCGGCTCAGGCATTCCAAATCAACTACATGATCCTCGCATCAACTGAGAAAGGCTGGAGACAATATATCAATCATATGGACACTGAAATTAGCTCTTTGGTAAGCGAGTTCTAACCCGTCGAAATACTCACCGTATTCACTACTTTGCATCTGTAGAATGAAAAGGCGTGCTTTTCCAAAGTAGGAAGAACCGCAAAGTATGACTATTCAGTGTCGTTTGATGATAGTCAAGACCTACAAAGATCTAGAGAACGCCTCCTGAAGGCGTTATCCGCAGTGGAAGCAAGTCTAGAGGCTTCTGTGGGAATTCAAGCTCATCTGCGTATCATCCTAGACGATGCAGACAAGTCCCATGCCCTCCTCAAGCTTGAGTCGTATCATTCTCGAATGAATGGCCACAAAAGAGCTCTCATAAGGCTATTAAAGGTCTCATCTGGTACCTCAAAACTTGTAAGCAAAATCCCTTCAATATTTGCGTATCCTGAAAACCTGATTCTTGGTAGCTGTTGAAAATTCTGGACTTTCGCAATGACGAAGCAATGCGAATTAATGCTTCGCATACTCAAGCAATCCTAAAGGCAGCTTGTGAAGAAAATGAGACCATTAGAACAATTTCGAAGAAGACTCAGGTAGACTCACGATCCATGAAAATTCTCGCAAGCATTGCAATTGCTTATCTCCCTGCAAACTTCGTCGCGGTCAGTTCTGGTCTCCTGCTCCATGTTCAGACGTTAATTCCTTTTCAGGCAATGTTCAGTACGACTTTCATTCAAGGTGTTGATGGAAGCGCCGATGCTTCCGCAAGGCATACTCAGATTGGATACTACGTCCTATCAACCTGTCTTTTAACGATTGTGACCATCAGCATTACGTGGACTTGGGAGAGGAGCCTGCTTATTCGATTGTTCACGGCCACATTGAGAACTAGGGATTGTTAATTCTAGAACAAATTGAATTCGTCCCATTTCAATAGGGATTCGTGCGACGAGGTATGTTTTGAACTACACACGGCAGCTCCTAATCTTCTCTGAATCACTTGTCTCGAGTGCTTGAAGCAAATTAGGTTGAACTGATCTTCCCGAGTCCTCAGCCGGGCTAATCGGAAAGGTAAGACAAATTCTTACAACTTCTTGATACCCTACACCCAGCCCATAACAATTTGCAGAGCATTGACAGGATTTAGAAGAAGCCATTCTCGCATCTCTTCCGGACTCTGGCCATGACCACTGAACCTTGAAACAATTGACTGTAGGATCTATAATGAACAGCACCGAAGGTGGAATGTATTGTTGTGGCTAGCTATTTGGTATACGGGCCGATTGAAAGGAATCGCGGTAGCTGGCTAAGTCTTGATCATTCGTACCTTCCGATCCCTTACAGAATGGAAGTTTAGCATCCGTGGTCACCACCAACAACATGATATGGAGGGCGGTGGGTCTTACAGGTGTTGATGTAATTCGAGCGTATGCAACACAAGCGGTTCTAGGAGGGTTTGGCGGATGAAATTTCGGCCTACATCGTGAATATTATTAATATGTTCAATAAGAACCGCAGACAGTGGCTTGATGTGTATCTAGCCTCGTCGGAGTAACATACATCTGAAAGTGTCCGAGGAATTGTTAGAATCCACTCGTCTGGTCGCTCCTACCGATTAGTTCAGTTTGTTAAATCAGACCTAGATGTAACTTTAAGAGCTCATACTTCAACTTCGTAGCCTTCCGGTCCAAAATTGGTACTGAGAAGTGATATCAGAGCCTCTCTGTTTATATATCGTTTTCCAACGCGTTGGATAAGCATCTTCTCGTAGGGAAATATGGCAATGCAGAGAACAAGAATTTTTCAAGAAGTAGATGAATTTAAGGTTAGAAGTCCACGGAACACGTAATAGCCTTCAGATAAAGTCTGAGAGTAACGTACAAAGGGTGGGAAAGGTGAAAATCCAAAGGAAAATGCCGCTTCCTTCACCGAGAAGCATCGTGATTCGCAGCCTCAAGTATTGTGTACGAAATGAGTTTAGGCCGAAAGTGATTCCGGTCAGCACCAGAGGAGTGATCACTCATACGATCCTGACTTTATTTATAGATGGCTGCAGCAAGATACTCCGTAGCAAGAAGTGCCAAAGGCGTTTAAGATCTAAACACGTGACCGAAGTTGAGAATTGATTCTTCACCCGTGACAAATCTGAAAGGCTCCCTGTCCTCCTGATACGTACCGGCCCATTACACAATTAGTACTCCGGCCAAGTTCAAATACTCATCCTTAAACCGCAATCGGACGTCTCGAGAGTCGTAAAGCCCGTCATGAACGCAGAGACGCCTCAGACCGCAGCGCCCACATCTTATGATGACACTTTCACTTGGAACAAGGTAACGCAAGTCATAAAACCAAGCGTAGTCCTCGAAAATCCTTCTTCCCGGTATTCGGATTATGACTTTATCGCAACCCTTGGGCTTGCTCAACGGCTCAACATTCATTTTCTTTCGATGTCATGGCAGGCTTCTCTCGGCCCGTTGAGTATAGGAGGACAAGCTGACATCTGGCAAGCTTTGGTTAACATTCAGTCGAGCTTTGTTTTCAAGTCTTTCGAGATCGGCAAGGGCAACACGATTAACTTCGCAACACTTATCAAAGAAATAATTGTACTGAGCCACCCGATGGTAATGAAGCATCCCAACATTGTGAGGTTGGAAGGGATCGGCTGGGACATTGACCAAGAGACTGAACATGTTTCACCGGTACTGGTATTTGAAAAATCGCAGTATGGTGATTTACACCGTTTTATCGTGTCAGATCATGATGGAAACTTGCCAGTAAAAACAAGATTGAAACTATGTGTTGATGTTGCTGTTGCTCTCAGAGATATGCATTGCAATGGTACGTTTCCGCCCTTGAGTTTCCCCTTCCCCACTAATCATAGGCAGGGATTATTCATGGAGATCTCAAGCCAAAAAACGTGCTCATCTTCAAAGATGAGCAAGGAGTTTTCGTTGCTAGAGTTATGGACTTTGGCTGCTCCACAGGGTATTGTAACGAGAATGATCTGGTCATGATTCGCGATAAATCCATTCCTTGGAACGACCCGGAAATCCACCACCGCCTCGGAGCCGTATCAGTGCTCAGAGCCAAAAGGATGGACATCTATTCTTTGGGGGTACTCTGTCTCTGGGTTATCTTCGAAGGACATGAGTTCAATCTAGCCGACTTCTTCACGTCGACGCAAACGAGCGAACGGAAGATGACCATAATGGATCTGCTTTACAGGCGCATAAATGATAAGACCTTCCTATGCCTTTCTCTAGAGCTACTGGAAAAAGATGACCGCCTCGATATCGACATGAAAACTCGTCTCGGGAAAATTTTCCAGTCTACTTTGACAGAGGATCCAACGAAACGTTGCAGCAATCTAGATGATCTGCTAAAACTAATGTCTCCCGATCGGTAAGAATTCTCAGATTCAGTCTTTACATTATTCATAATAATGAGTTCAAAAGGAATTTTCAACCAATCAACATGGTAGGACTGGAGGATATACCGGAGTATGAGTCTTTCAAGGTATGGAATTCCTGTAATTGGTTGTACGTGCTAACCTAGTCAGATTGAAACATCCTTTTACGAATTCTATCCCGCAGATTTTCGTTTACGGAAGTTCATCGCCAATGAACTTCGGTCTATCGTGTCTGCAGGCCCATCTAGCAACTCTCAGCAGCGTATTAAATCTCGTAATGCTACCTTACAATTGGCGCTCTGTCACCGCTTGGGGTTTGGAGTTACTAGAGATCTCGATATTTCAAATGGTTATCTTGAGACACATGAGATTCCTGCATCAGAGCTACACCAAAGTATTGACCAGATCAGAATTGTCCATCCTCTAATGCGTTTGCAACCTGGTCTATATGGAAAGCTTGACACGAGAGGCTTCATAGCTCGACTTTCTCTATTCCAGCTTTCCAGCCACCAGAACAAACTTGACACCGTTCTCCAGGAATCCGTAGAGGAGATTGAAGCAGTACGACAAGAGTTTGGATCTGAACATCGGCTTGTTTTTATACTGAAATCTCAACTTGCACGAATGCTGAAAGAAGTCGGACGTCTGAAGGACGCTGAACTATTGGACAATGAAGTCATCGAGCAATCAAGGGCTGCTCTAGGTTCTAACAATCAATTCATGATGGACAGCGTATCGAATCTTGCTTCCGTATATCACCGAAAAGGACATTTTGAACAATCAATATCTCTCCGGAAACAGTTCTTGAGATACATACAGCAGACGTTGGATCAAGATCATCCTCAGATTCTGACCACTATCGCCAACCTAGCTTCAACACTCAGAAAACTGGGTCGGCCTGAAGATGCAGAGGATCTTGAGAGGAAAATTGTTGAGAGGCGAAAGCTTTCACTAGGAAAAGATCACGTCGAGACGCTAGCTAGCATGGCAAATCTTGCAGCAACATTGTCAATGCGAGGAAAATGGATCGAGGCTGAACAACTCGAGCTTGAAGTAATCGCCAGAGGCACAAAGGCCGTTGGCCAAGACCACCCACTGGTACTAGCATGGAAATCGAACTTGGGGACGACATATATGGACCTCGGCCGATACCAGGAGGCTTTAGCATTGAAGGTTGCTGTGTTTGATGCTCAAGTCAAAATCCTAGGTGGAGAACATCCCGACACATTGACGTGCATGGATGGTATTGCTTCATTGTTTGGACTTTTGGGTAGCTGGAAGGACGCCGAAAAGCTTCACATACTTGTGATGAATCAAAGGCAAAAAGTGCTTGGTCCAGATCATCCGTCTACATTGATAAGCATAAGTCATGTAGCGAGTACATACCAAACCCAAGGAAGGTTGGAAGATGCTGAAGCTCTGGAACTCTTGGTGATACAGCGAAGCACCAAAGTCCTCGGGGAAGATCATCATGACGTTCTTACGAGCAAAGGGAACTTAGCGGTAATTTACCGACGGCAAAATCGGTTCAAAGAGGCATCGGATTTATTGAACGAGGTTCTTGAAGCTACAGTGAGGCGGTATGGGCCGGAACATCCAGGTGCATTGTCGACCATAAATACGCTAGGAACGACCTTGTACAGCCAAGGTCGATATGCCGAAGCAGAAAAGCACTTTCTAAACGCTTCAGAATTGAGGGAACGGCTCGAAGGACCAAATAATTCGTCTACCCTTAACGCCAAAGGGAATCTTGCAATGGCATACTGGAAGCAAGGAAAATTAAAGGAGGCCGAAGACGTTCAAGCCCAAGTGCTAGAGAGGTGGAAAGATACACTTGGAGACGATCATGAAAGCACTCTCAATGCCATGCATAATCTTGCGTCCTTCCTGGAATCGAAAGGGCAAATTGATCAAGCGGTCCAGTTAATGTCCCAATGTGTGGAGAAGAGAAAGGTTAGACTTGGAACAGATCATGAAATGACTAAAGAATCTGCGGAAACGTTGCAAGAGTGGCAGACAAAGCACTATTCATCGTAATCTCACCAGTTAGTTAATCTAGAATGGAACATCAGTCGCTTCTAGTAATCATTTCGTTGTTAACAACTTTTCTCGTGCTAGCATTCGATGCAATGTTAGTAGTTATAAAAAGGTTGGAATGTAAAGTCTTGTGGAGAACATGTCAATTCTTATAGTGCTAGTAAGTAGCTATCATCAAATCGCCAGCGAAAGCAGCAACCGATAAAGGTCAAATACAAATGCGCTTCCGCTTCGAGGGACGAAAATCGCTCCTCGTAGATGCAAAAGATGGGCAGCGGTGCGAAAAAGCGAGCGCTACATGCCAATCATGAAGAAAAATACCGCCCATGGAAACGCGGGCGGCGTTTTCAATAAAAGATCATACAAGTCAGTGATACGAAGTCACTTCGCTTTCAAAACGAACATTGGAAGATGAAGATGACGGGATAACAAGAAAAGAAGAATCATTCTTCAGGAAAACTATAAGCGGAAGATGGGGTATACACAAACAGGCAAGAGCGTCCCCAAATTCCTGCCAACAATCCCAACAAAGGGAATATCAATCAAAAATGTCGATACTTAGGTGAGCAGACTTGTTAATACGAAAGGATATGAGTGGCACCCTCGTCCTCATCCCTCCACACCATGCGGCGATGGCATTTGAGCGCGGCGCACCCGAGTCCGACTTCGCGCATGCGCTCGGCACCTTTGCCACGCGGCACTCTCCACTTGTCAGCCTTGTCCTTGAGTTTGCCTTGCTCGCGCAAGCGGCAGTGCTTCTCGAGTAGCTTCTCGCGGCGCCGTTGGCGCTTCTTCTCGAGACCTTTGACGATGTCGATTGCACCACGCGTCGGTAGCGCCGCTTCGTTGTCGTCACCGTCCTCGTCGTCTGACGCCGGGTGCAGCAGCTTGCGCGGGTACTCGTGGCCGTTGCGAGGCAGCGACGATGCGACGCCGGGTCGTTGTGGTCGCGATGCGAGGCCGATGGATAGTGGAAGCGGTTCCATTGCTCTGGTAAGGCTTGGCCGGCGAGTTGGCGGTGGTGAACGAAGAGGACCGGCGTTGTGAGGCGGTGGAGAACGATGGCGGGTTGGAGATTGGCTGAAGAGAAGACCACGTCGATTTGTCGGTGGAGGCGAGCGATGAACGACACGCTTCGCAGGTGGAGGTGGTGAGCGATACACGCTGCGCTTGGTAGGTGGAGGAGATCGCAAGCGAGTTCGTGGAGGAGGTGAATGTGAAACAGGAGGAGAGCGTTTACGTGGAATGACGGTGCCAGTGTCTCCGCGAAGATCCATGGTATCCTCATGAGGGTCCATATGGCCATGCATGAACATGTGGTTGTCACTATCGCTGATGATGTCATGCTCTGACTCCTCATCCTCTTCGTCCATGTCAGGATCAGATGCCGGGAAGGTGGGATCGAAATCTTGAGGAATAGGCTTGTGTTTCTGTGCCTGACGCTGTCGCAATGCATTGAGGTAGGCTTGCTCCACAGGTCGATCCTCATCCAGCGTTCCGCAGACGAAGTCGGTGCTATCAGGAAGTTCGGGAGCACTGGATTTGACTGGACTTCTGACCTTCCAGTGACGGCTGCTAACTTTGGTAATGGGAGTCGGAATGGCCTGACCGTCTTGAATGGACGCGATGGATGAGGTTCTGCTACTTCGTGGGCTCCTTGAGCGGATGTGTTCGACAGGTTCAGAGGCGGCGCCACGACCACGACCAGGTGCCCACCAGTCGTCATCGGAGTCGACAGCTGACTCGTCGTCAGAGCCTGCGAAACCATCTTCATCATCCGAGTGGAAACCTTCATCTGAATCATAGCCGGCAGAAGGAACAGGACCGACAGACATATTCTCGTCATCTTCTTCATCTAGATCATCCTCATACTCGGCATCTTCTTCGTCGAGCTGTTCTTCTTCGTCCATATCCTCTTCTTCGGCTTCGGTGCCAAGCTTGCGAAGGTTATTTTCCACACGTAGAGTGTCATTGATAGTTAATGGATTCTTGTGGCAGGTTCTCTCTTGGGTCCAGTCGTCAACTTCCTCTTCAGAGCTCGCAAATTCGTGGAACCGTGTGGCTTCATTACGATCGACCTCGGCGTCATCGCTGGGTTTTCTTGGCCGTATTGTGGATGGAACTTTACGAACAGCTTTTGGCGAGTCGTTGCGGACGGTGGAATCAGATCCACGATGACCTCTGGTCGGTACTCTCGGTGAAGATGGGATTTTTCTTGGTGATGGACTTGCATGGCGGATTTGCGTCTTAGCAGACGTTGCCGAGTCTCTCGTTGGACAGACGAACTTGAGAGCAGATGGACGCTTCGGTGGTTCTTCGATCTTTGGCAATTCGATTTTGGCAGGTTCCACTTTCTTAGCTTCGTCCTTGCGACCACAGGCGAATGTGATACATCGCTTGCGGCCAAGTCCAGCCTCGACGATCTGTTCGTTGGCGGTGACTTGAGGCTTCTCTAGAGGACTGAGGAGTTCCGGTTGAGATTTGAAGGTCAAAGGTCCATCAAAGGTCTTTTGGTTGAAGGTTGGTGCCACCGGGAATTGCGCGGGTGGCTGAGGCGGACTGGGAGATCTGGTTCGTACTGGACTCGTGTGACCATCACTTGTAAGATCGGCGGTTGAGGCTATGCTGCCTCTACTCCACGTTGATGCGCTCGAGTGAGCTCTACGAGCGTCGGAGAAGAGGTTCTCGTCGTCATTCGAGTCGCTGTCGGAGGTAGTAAAGATGCGTGTGAGGAGGGACTGCTGACGTTGAAGCGCGCAGCTTTTCTTGCAAAAGCCACCAATGGACTTGGAATCTGGAGGCTCATCGGCGTCGGCCATCACCTCGTCAGTTAGTGAATCTGAGCTTGAGGTCGGCTGATTCTGTAATCTGCTGTCGGGTGGAGCGCGTGTGTGCGGATCGTGGGAGAGTGAGTCGAGGAGCATGGTGATAGACGATGAATATCGGAATGTATGCAAATACGAAGCTATTAACACAAATCGAAGAACGTCGCGAGACCAATCTTCTTCAAGAGAAAATGGCTCAACCACGACCTGGTAGTCGATGAAGCCGGGTGCGAAATGGATGTGGCGAAGATTGGGTTGAATAGAGATTAAGTATTGGGATTGCAATCCCGAAAAGCCAATGTTATACGGCCATGATGGCGAAGATGTGAGAGGAGAGCAGGAGAGCGAGGAGGAGGAGAAGGTGGTGATTTATAATGCGGTGAGTTGCCGCTGAGGTTTGAGCTGGCTGTGAGGATAGGTCGGTGGCCGCGAAGACGTATGCTGCATGTGCTGTGTATAAGAGCCGACCTTGGAGTAGCGATCAGCAGTCGCAATAAAACCGGATCAGCTGGAATTGAAGGGATGAGTGAGAGAGGCGCGGATGTTTCTGTGTATGGCTAACTTGGCGGTCGCTGACGTCTTGAGCAGCGGGCGGGACAGCTACAACAAGACACGAGTGCCGGCAGATAAGCTGAGGCCTAAAGGACGACAGCAGTCGGTGTGAGCTGATTCGGAGACTTCAAAAAGGACAGCACAGTGGTGGCTAAGAGGAGATGTGAAGCTGTGGGATTCGTTGTCGTTGAGACTGAAGGGTAAGGGCGTCTGACGAAGAAAGAAGCGGGTGACGAGGAAAAAGGGCGCTAATAATGAGGTGAAAGAGCCGGAAGGGAGCGCGGCACTCCAAGAAAACACTTGCGACGCATCCTATCGTATCCCACCCTACGCTACCCCCATTACCGGACCATGCCACGCCATTTCCTACCGTCCCCTACCATTTTCCCTTCGCTTTCTGCCGGTCCATGGCTCTGATTTCCTGACTTTTTGCCGCTTAACGCTCCACGGCGCGGAGATGCGAATCAACCGATCATTTCCATTCTTCCGTACGATGTTTCCGAGGCGCACTTGTATCGATTTCGTGCTGCGCCTCTAATCATTTCTAATCGAGTCCATCTCGTTTCTGTCTGCTACCATTACGAATGCATGCTGAGATGATACAACTGTGCTCGCTACTCCGAGGCTTGCCCTTCCGGCCGGGAACGCAACCACCAACCGACCTCGACCCAACCCGTGATTATCTCTGCTGCTTTCGCCTCTTCGTCAAGTGATCAGCATGCGAATCTTTCATGCTGGCCGAAGGAAAGCCAGCATGCATTCAGTGAACCGTTTCAGTCAACCACACCTCCCAAACGGTACCCGCCGTGTCGGAAATACACGACCACTGCCAGCCAGAATTCATCCAGTCTCCATCAATTTCAAAGAAAATTTTTCTTCATCCACCATTCAGATCCACTCTCGTGATGCTCTCACCATTTGGAGAATGCCAATACAGCCATGTCGCTGCATGGCATCTCCCAAATTTGCATCTGATGGCAATGGCTCTTGATTCATGTCGACATTGGGAGCAGAGAATAAATCGCGCACACACGCTCCACACAGCTCGCAGCACTCCGGTCTAATTTCATGCAAGCTTGTAGGTCAAGCCCGACGCCAGCAACACGCTGCCCCAGGTGACCGGGTCCAGAACCGATCCTTACTCCAAAGAAGATGCTTGCTACCTTATTGATGTGCTTTACACGGGGCCTTTGTTCTGCTATTCCATCCCTTGATGCCACACACCGCCAGTACTCTGGATACGCTTACGCCGAGCAATCATAGGGTCATCTGATGCTCCACCGGCACCAGTCGCAGTCTGACGATATCCGGCTTCTCTCTTACCTTTGATCCATCGCTTCTGATATGTGTGATATGGCGGAGAACGATTCCGCAGTCCAGATGGCCCTGCAAACGTTCTGCACAAGGTGCGGAAACTTTTGAACTGCACGTTCCTTCGGGCGAACCCGGTTGTCAATCATCGACGGGTGCGGCGCTTGTTCCGGAATCTCGTGGCGTTCAACCGAAACTACTTAATTGAACTGGCTGACAAAAACCTGCGACTGTTACTCCGTACTGGCACCATGGTATCGTGATTTGTACTGGTCGGCCGATTCTCGCAATTTTGCCTCCACTGTCGCTACCCGACGCTATCCCTTTCCCTCACCACTGCTCGCGCAGTGGCATGAGACAACGGAACGGCTATCGCTTTCTGCTACAATGCGGGGTCTCCGCCCTAGATTGACCCTGCTCATCTTCCTAGGAGTTAGGACACGCTTGCACCTACTAAAAGGACTTAGGTTTGATTGCGGATATTATGATCTAGCATTCAGTTCAAGATGGACCGTAATTACATCCAAGGAGGCAAAGAACACCTTTTTGAGCCACACTACTTCATTACTGCGCCTCTTTCTTCATGTTCTGGACGCCAAGTTGCCTACAGTGGCTCGGACTCCTTTTCCGGTGGCTCAAGACTGGTCGAGATCGTGGACTGCAATGACGAATTGGTTGGATCCAAGGCCCGTAATCCCGTCCGCTTCAACGCCGAGAAGGCCCGAAGTCACGTTATTCTTAACCTTGTTACCTTATGAAGTATATCTGGTGTATCGCGTCCTGCCGGCGCTGCTTTTTATACAGAAATTCAGCAGTTGAGAAGCGAAATACCGCCATTTACCACTTAGACATTAGTGCTTTTGTATTAAAAGTACGGTGGATATCTGAATCATAGTCTTCGTAGGCTCAGAACAAGCCTTGAGAGTTCATTTCATCATCAACGCGCTTCGCTGCTTGAAAAACATCAACATGAACATATCAAGCTTGACCATATCACTTCCATCTTCACGTTTAGCTGTCCAAATCGTTCTCCAGTTCAGTCTCCAAAGGATTTCGTTCGCCAGCTTTCACATGAGCCCTCCACATGCAGAGTCCATCAGGAAGAAAGTCACAGTCGACGAGCGCGTTAGTGCCCAAACCCTCAACCATCCAGAACACAAAGTCGAGTAGAAACGTCTCACCAAGTCCATCGGGACTGCATAGCTCAAGCTCTTGGAGGCCGCCGATCGACTCTCTGAGTTTGACCAGCAGCGGGTCACGTTGCGCAATCTCACGTCGTAGTGGAAGAGCCCATATGCCTGATGCGTCCAGTTTCCACATCCATACAGTATGCAAATGCCAGTTTGCATAGCCATACAGTGCGTCGCCGGCATGGATGTCGTTCCTCTCCAAAACGTGCATGAGTTTGATAGTGTGTCCTGCGAACTCGACCATTGACCGCGTTGAACCGTCGAAAGTACTGGCCTCGATGGAATTTGATGGTTGCGGATCTCCATGCTCTGGAAATGTGTACACCGGACCATCCTTGCACAGTAATGGATGCTTTCCTTTCATGCGCACCTCGACGCGAGGTCCATCTGCAGCCGCTATTCTTTGTGATTTTTCTTCCAATCTAGGACGGAGTAATGTTTGAGCCTTAACTCTGCGATGTCGATATCGCGCATATGCCACCATGAATGCAAAGCCATTCAGCGTCACCTTCAGCTTTTTCAGACCCTTGAACCGCGTCAGCAAACCCAACGCCACTTCCATCGCTTCATCTTCATGAACCATAAAGCCACCGCTGAGTAACCGCACCAAATCACGCGTGGCCGCCCAATCAAGCTCAATGGCACGTAGATGCGCAAGGCCAACCTCGCCAGCCGCACCATACAGCAGCGCAATGTCCCCGGCGCAAGCCACGCGAAACGTAGCGGCACGGAACACTACGGCCAGAGCCTCGTCGCGCAGCGCTTCGGGAATCTGGACCAACCGCCGCGGAAACAGTTGCGGCAGTCCGCGCGGCGGTGTCGCCAAGTACACCCATTGTTGTGCTGTGTTCTGAAGCTCGCTCACCTCCACCTCCAGGCTCTCTTCGAAAACGTACAGGTATATGCTGCTGCGGAGCTCGCACGGTAGCGAGAATAGTGTTGCTCGGACTCGCGGTTTGGTGCTGACGTTCGGTGCGGAGGGCGAGGCTGCGGCTTCGGCTGCGTCTGGAACGGCGGACGGCGAAGATGAGGAGTTGGAGCGACCTTTGCGACGCCGCTTGTCTGTGCGGAACGGTAGTGCGTGAGACGATTGCCTCTTGAGCCTGGGCCAGAGCATTATGTGCTGCCGATGGCTATCAGCCTGATTCAAGTTGGTGGATCGGAATTGAGGAAAACTGCGCCTTTTCCAAACAGGTTGGCAACCGGATGAAGCTCGTATGGCAATTAACACAATATTAGCCAGCACTAGACAAATATCCACTACCGTACAAATGTTGGCTGGCCAGTATATGCTGAAAGTTGCCCGACTGCTGATAAGAACTGAGATATCGAATGCCTGGAGTTGAACCGTGAAGCGGCTTTGTTCCTGAGGGGTCAAGGCGTTAAGCCTGCATATAACCAACAACTTCCTCCGTTCAAGGTCGAGTCGATTGAGTCTACAGGCATTAGAAGAGTGGTAGATAGGCGAAGTAGTTGATATGTCCCTTTCAAGGTATATTAACTACTTGCGAATGAATGCTGTTGCCAATAACGAAAATCGAGAAATGATATGATCGCTATGCCTAAAGCAGAAGGTTTCTATTGACCTGAAGCGATCTATGCTCCCATTCAAAATTTAAGACGCGTCCATCCGTCTAGTTATGAACCTGTTTAGCGAAGTAGTGAAAACGCTTCACAATAAAGCAGTGAATCGTGATCCAACTTCTCAGCATCCTCAACTCCAATACTGATTGGAAAGGTCTAGAGACATGAGCTTGAAAACTACTCGACGAAGTCTACCACCTCCGCTCCGTCTTCAAAGAACTCATCTTCCCGTTGCTTCCTTCGAATCGTCATGACGACAATCTGGGCACCTTCACCATCATCCTCCACCGAAATCCTATTCTCCATAACCTCATCTCGCAAATCTGCGTCACTGCCATCCTCGGCACCACCTGCACCGCTCATAAGCTGATGAGTGAGCGATAGTGGCAGCCGAACCTTGCGGCCCGTTACCGGCGCACCGAAAAGCCAGTTCGAAGAGTCGTTAACGTGATGCTGGTGCTCAAGCAGTGCGTCGTGCTCGAGAGCTTCCCAGTCTGGCCTATCTACTTCCTTCTGAAGGTCTGTATCACCTTCAATGTCATACGAGTCTTGCTCGGCGTCATCGCAGGAAGTGGTGTGTTCGACATCTGCATCTGAGGAGTGGGACTTGTGTTGTGTGAGAGACAGTGATTGAGGAGGTGCGGGTCTGAACGAGTGCTGGATGTAACGGCGGTGAAAGTAGAATGGTTGAAATGGAGGATTGGATTCAGCTTCCATTATCATGTGCCAGTTCTCCGTTACGTTGGCTGGTAGTGAGCTAACACCCTTGGAGGTACGGAGAGCCCAATAGCCATTTGGTTGAATGCCATGCGCATCAGCATCTTGTCCACTGTGTTGAGACGCTGCATCATTTGCTGGCTTGGCGTAGTGAGCTTCGACCGCGGAGATGAAGCTGGGAGGAAAAGCATTGTCTGGAATTAACGGAAGTTGAAGTTTGCGGTAACGTTTGCTGATCTTGACGCGAATAGTCGAAGGGCCGTTGTTGTGTCGTAGAAGTATTTGCCTAATGGGATGGATCCTTAGAGAACCACCCTCGATGACAAGAAGACCACTACGACCTCTCTCCTTGACATTGGAGGCCGCAAAAGTACCAAGAGAAGACGTAAGACGGATAATACCGGGTAGTGCTATGCCGTCTGGAGGATATTCTAAATGTAATTTGTTGTCTTGCATATGGTAAACTTGTTGCGCCTGTTTGGCAATGCTATCGATACCTTTGGTGATTCCCTGTCTCACCATTTTGCCGCCACTCTTCGCGGTAGCTGCAGTGGATGTAGCTGATAGACCTCCAGCGAAGCCAGAAACACCACTGATGCTGAGACTTTTGGATGAGTCTCGAACAGATTTAACGGCATCGTTGAATGTCTCGAGTGCTGAGCTCCATCTTTTACTGTTTGTGGAGGATTCGTCGTTGGTCAGCTGTTGCACTTGTAAGAGAGCAGCTTTGGTACGTCGTTTTTGTAGAGGTGGCCATTGAAGCGCAGAGTTTGGGAAATCATGAACGTGGGCGGTTGGCTTGTCTGTTAGCACAGCAACGCGATCTCCTCGAGGTCCTGTCCAAGATACATCCACAACTCGTGCTTCACTCATGCGAGTGGAATTCCAAGTATGTCTAGCAAATGGTTCCAATACATCCTCCTTCTCATTGTCTGGTAGCATTGCAGCGACCGATGAGTGTATCGTTTGCATTAGATTCCAGAGCGTCGTGTCATCACCCTTACGATTGACGACAAGAAGATTCCAGCCACTGGGTGAGAATGAGATGTAAGATATACCAGAAGGAGGTGCAAAGGCAGCAATTGGGTTCAATGCGTTTCTTGATCGCCCATCTTCGCTATCAATGAAACGTTCAAGGTCGTAAATTGCGACTAGTTTTGCATCTTCTCCTATGCTTTTCGATTGGCCATATGCGTGAGTTGGAGGAAAGTTTGCGCTCTGGCGCTCTGTAGAAAAGCCAGATCCATTCGAACTTGGTCTTTGTACAGGGGAAGTTCTATTCCAGTAGGTATTGTACGCTTCTACGCCACGGTCATAGGTCCACTGAGCGCCTTTGAGGATGTTTTGCGTTGCCTCACGTGATAATCTAGCCATGAATCCCACTGGCTGAGCATCAAGATTACATGTTATTGAAGGAAGTGTTGGTGCGGTAGCGGTCGATAATCCTGGAGGTTTTAGGTCCGATGGTGACAAAAGTGGTACTCCTTTGGCGGATATTTGGGAACCAGCGGAAGGCGGAGGTGCAAGTGCGATCCATCGGTTGCTGAGACTGGCGAGAGGCGCACAAATAAGCTGCTGATGCTCTTCCATCGGAGAATCGGGATCATCCATCTCCAAAGAGTTGAGAGGATCTTTTTCAGCTCGATGTAAGACTGTTGTCCAAAGTTTGCCGACACATTTCCACACTGATTCCGTTGGAATTTCGAACCCTGATTGTGAAGAGAATATGAATACTTCGCCACTAAATCCATCGGTCACAGTTACGAATTTACCATTCGCGTCGAGTCGTAATGGGTGAGGCTTAGGAATTGTGGCAGGTGTTCCGACCAGATCAGGTTGAATGTCTATCACTGGTGAGGAATACAGCGTTGTAATATGCTGTTGGTCCAAGAGGGAGTAGATCTCAACTGTTGTCTGGTAACTGTGTAGCCAAGATGCACTGGTGTCGTGATTGGTAGAGTCAACGTTGACTTCGGAGTCAGAGTCGGCCATAATCGCAGAACCTTCATCTTTCCGGACCGACGATTCTGGAACAAGAGGACTATGAAGAATAACTGCAATTAATGGCCGTGACTCCCTCATGTTGTCTCTTCTTGATGCAACGGTCAAAATCTTGGCTCCAACAACCGCACCATTCAGACCTTCGATTTTACCAATTTCTTCTACGCATCTTATATCTCGTCCAGGTCCTCCACTACCAAGTCGGGAAATAGAGAGACCTCCTTCGTACCCAATAACTAACACTTCGCTGACATTGACACTTGCTGGGTGACCAGAAGAGGAGAGAGTGTCGAATCCGACAAAAAGACCTCTCTCGCCAGGTAGAAGTCCACCATCTTGACCAACATTGGGAGGAAGAAAGCTATCGAGATCAGGAAGCTGGCCATGAAGATGAGGTTGATCTTCGTGTGGCAATGGAACATTCCCAACAAAGGAACCTCCACGAATATGTGCGTTATGCTGACCAGTAGCGGATGGTCTACGTTGTGGTGTCATCGGCTGTGGGAAACCACGATTACCAAAAGAATTCTGGCGATGAGGAAGACTGCGAGGTCTCATGCTGTCTGTTGGTGGAGATGCGCCAACGTGAGTAGGAGTGGGTATAAATGCGTCTCCAGCACGGTGAGGAGATTGAGATGCAGCAGCAATGGTATGTTGTGGATTTCCAGCAGTGAAAGGATTTGTTGTCGCAGTGATCGCGGAGAGAAGAGGAGAAGAGATCTGCCTAGGAGAGGTGGAAGGATGTCGTGGAGATAAAGGAGGTTGAGTTCTACTTAGAGAGTTAGCTACGACACATCCAAATACAGAGCTGTTTGCTTTAAGATTTCAAGATGCAAGTGTACTTGTCGTTTGTAGTTGCTGCGGTCTTCACAACCATAGTCATGTTCCGTACCGCGTTCAACGATCTTGACGTTCTCGCATTGCGATATTTGAGACTTACATATCTCTGGTGTTACTCCAACCCTTTCTATCCCTGTCCATAAAGCCGTCTCTTCTTCCAGATTGTTTTCCGACGTCATTCTGGTTGTTATGGAGCGCCTGGAAGCGATGCCTACGGCTACGATGGCGCGTGTATAGGTAGTTGAGATTGACGTCCGATGAAGGTGAGTTCTCGGTAGGAGATGGCATATATTATCGCAACTCGATGCGCTGAGCGTCGCGCTTTGAAGGAAATCGGATATTCGTTCTCTGGATATGAGTATGTTTTCCGACTGGCAACGGACGGTATGCGAGAGCGATACGAAGATGATATTCTCCCAGCCGTATGACAATGAAGACTCCTGTGTACTCCTTTATTCGCCTTTTTCACAGTTGGATTAAGCACCCAACCTAGAAGCCTGAGACAAACGTGGTCAGAAGGTTGGCTGATTACGACACAAGGTCTGATGGGTCAGGTGGAGTCGCGAGAGGAGAACTGAGGAAGCAAGGCGCTCAAAGCCGAAGTCAGAATGTACAAAATCGAAATTATTTGGGCACACAAGTGGTAAAGACGACTGGCGATGGTCTGTCGGTTGAGGTAGACAGCGGTGGGGTAGCTCTTTGTACTGCACTTGAGGTTCGGATGAGTGGAGTACGGCGTAGATACAGAATCAAACACGATAAGAGCAATAAAGTGTCGGTGTACTTTCAATAGGCATATATTGAGTCGAGAAAGCCGGATTGTTGAATGCGCGGGGTGAGTTGAGATATGTGGTTGGAGTCACTTCACCTATGGAAGCTTCGACAGGGGAGCAATGGAGTTGAGATACGGCTACAAGGCTTCTAATTCGCTCTTACATTAACCATTCAACCCATCCGCATTTCATACCTACTCACCATGACTTCCAACAGATAAAAGCTTAAAAAGCGTATAGATACGATTCATTGTCTAGTTTGTAAGCACATGTTGGCTGGCTGGGACAACATAAATACGAGTTGATGAGCAATCACCGCATTTCTCAACCATGAAGTTGTTGCACATCCAATAAATGACGGAAACCATTAATTCAAATACAAGAAATGAATTGGATATACTCAAGCATTGTCCCATTGAATGTGAGCTTCATTTAAAATTGTGAGTCATTCAATTCTCGCTCTCTTTACAGCCCATTGGTCGCATATATTGGTTAGATATACAAGGACATTAACAACAAATTGGTATCAAGCGTCTCTCCTCTTATCGTTACACGACTTTTCGTCTTTAGCAATATCATAAATCTCAACCGGGCAATTCGAAGACTTCTTGATTCTTGGAAACCCAGCCAACTGCCGGAAGTTCGGCAACAAAGCGCTGCGGCCCTGCTGGTGGCAGTTCAGCGGTCTGTGGACCTTGACTACCTTGCATTGCCTCTACACGACTTTTCATCTCCTCATACTGCTTTGAGTATGAATGCGTATTGACTGTGCTGCAGTTTCGGTTGAAATCTGTCCTTTGCGGTGGGATATGTGCGTTGTAAGATGGATTTGCATACGCCGATCGCGGCCGGGAAAGTTCAGCGTACGGCATATAGACCGGAGGTGCTGGATAAAGTGAAGGTCGGATTTGAGACGGATGTAAATTTCCTGAAAAGGAGGAAATGGTAGATGAGTTTGTCATGCTGGGAGCAAGGTTCGAAGTTGGTGATTGAGGAAGAGTTCCTGTGCTCACACTGCCGTGAGGGTTTGACCCGTACGACTGGAGTGTTTCGCCGCCGTAACTAGATATTGAACCTCTTTCGGATAGCGATGCTTGTTCGGCCTTGATGTTCTCGGTCAATTGAGAGAGTTCGACGAGTCGGTTGACAAGAGTTGCATGAGCCTTTTTGAGAGTCTTCTTCACGAACGGCGTGATGAGCACGTTACAACGAATGTCAACGTCTTCACGTAGCCACAATCCTTGTTTAGGGATGTCTAGGCCAAGTTCCACCGCTTCGCCAGCCTTGGACTCTCCCAGAGTCCACTTATTTCGAATGTCCAGACCCAATGGCGCATACACGTGGGTTTGTAGACCGTTAGGTAGGTTGTGGAAGCAAGCATGGTATGAAACATCGCCAGCCATCTTATTCGAACCGGGAATATACTGAACTTTGTCTTTCAGAGTATACCAAGTCGAAAAGTATTCGTCGGAGGGTGAGAATCGAGGCGCTTTGCAAGGAGCGCGGTGTATAACGAGAGGATTGAGGTCAATCATCATCAAATGGTCATGAAGTGATGTGATGACAGTTTCTAAATCGATGTTAGAGATTGGACTTGGATATCATTTTCATGACTTACCTCTCGTCACACCAGCTGGAAGAGGAGTAATGTTGGTGAAAACGCTGCGTTTCGACATTGTCGCTTCTCTTCGATTGCTAGACTGAAGTCGTAATAGGGACACAAACGAAGAGATACAGACCGTTGGAGGCGTATGGACTTTTCTTTGAGATGGATATCGTCTTCAGACGACGCGGATAACCGCCGTTTAATAACTCTCTCTAATGATGACTGCATTCTCGCCAGCTAAAATTAATAATTGTAGACCGTATTCCAACAGCCGCGCCTCGTTCGTGTTGTCACTGGGCGATGGAAACGCCGCAGCTAAGCTGCAAGGGGAAAGGCATTGCGGCGCAGGCACAGCTAATTTTGGTATCTGACCGTTTGAGGCAAAGCATCAGCTACCGGGAGGATCGCAGCCGAAGTTATCGTCAATATAAAATTTTTCTTTAGTCAACTCTCTATTCGACGAAGATTCAGTGTCCAGTAGAGTATGAAGTAGACTAAGGTAAGCTTTTGATTTGTGGTCACATTCCAATGGATGTCTAACCAACTCTTTGCCGAACATGAAGTTATACGGTATTGGTTGCTTTTCGCGACCAGTGGTTTGAGATGGAATCCTCTGAACTTTGAATATGAATCTTGCAAAATCTCGGAGAAGTCAAGCACTTCAATTGGAGGCCCAAGAGCGTTCATATTCGCTGAGGTAACTGATTCGGTCGTTTGGCATTTGTTATCAACGAGGTGTGCAATGGAATCGAGTTGACTGGAAATATAGCTTCCGAGACGGTACTACAGCTTTTCCTATTCTTTATGGCTTCACCTGTGTTTACTAGCTTTCCATCTCTCCAGAACCCAGATACAAGCTAATGTACATGGTCAGGCGTATCATGAGGATGTGGGTGAGGATGAGTCGGATCAACCCATCTCACAGCTTCTGGTTTTTCGACCGGCTCAACATCAGGAAGATTAATTGCTATGGCCTCGCCGTCACTCCTCGTTAATACGCATCTCAGCTCTTCATCCTCGCTGGCATTGATCTCCTGATGGGGTACGTATGGTGGCACATAGATGAAATCCCCAGGTCCTGCCTCTGCGACAAACTCGAGCTTCTCTCCCCAGCGCATTCGTGCCTTTCCGCTTATCACATAGATGATGGACTCAAGGTGACCGTGATGATGAGCTCCTGTCTTGGCGTTCGGATGGATAGTAACTGTGCCTGCCCATAACTTCTGTGCTCCTGTCCGAGCAAAAGTGATGGCGGCTTTTCGGTTCATGCCTGGAGTTTGTGGAGTGTTGCCATCGAGCTGATCGGATGGTATCACGCGAACACCACTGGTCTTCCAAGCATCCGACGGTAGTGATACTCCCGTTAGCGATTGTTCCGCCATGATACTGATATGATGTATATTCGAGGCGGCGCTCTTCCGTACCGTCGGATCTGAGATTTACTATGGTTTTGGCTTCCTTGAGGCTGGCTATCAATCCTAATCATACGAATGACTTTGAATCAATCTTCAAAGTACTCTCGAGGATAGTTTCGCTCCGTACGGCAGTGATCATGCAATGTGAAAGTTGGTGAGGAGTGAATTGTTGGAAAGGCCTCCCGAGGTACGCGGAAATATGCTGAAACTCACACTATAGAATGAATGGCCTGGAATTGCTACCGATATACCTTTGATGTTATGTTCGTCCGTATATTAATCTTTAAATTCTGTCTATAAAATTGAAAAATCTTCGCGTCCTAAAAATCTCTACGTGTCTTGCGGCCAAGAAAGCGTCCTCCAAGAAACTATCTGCCACAAACTTCGCGTCTTCCACTCTACAACTCAACAGCAGCTATCGTTAGCTTGTCCTTATTGCATAGCGCAGTCTGCTCTCAAACACGGAGCAACTTCATTAGAAGTATCTAGCCTTCACAAAATCATATCTGCACGCTGCGAAAACTCTCATCCCTTTCTTATTCGCTCTGTCTTTTCACCATGACATCTGCGCTTCAGGCATCCACTATCGCTCCCATCCTACAAGCTCGACTCTCTACTCTCGCGCTATCTCTCGGCACGACAGTTCGCATCGCAGAGTCCTGGAGCGCCGCGATGGTACGACGATACTCGGAGCCGCAACGGCACTACCACACACTCGCCCATATTTGGACCCTACTGGCCTGTCTCGATGCCCACCGAAGCACAATCGCTGATAATGTGGCTGTGGAACTAGCAGTGTTTTTTCACGACTGGATATATGACCCACAAGCTACCGACAACGAGGCTAAAAGTGTAATCGAATTTCAAACCTTTGCAAGCGAGGCAGGCCTAGACACAGAACTGATAAGGAAGGTGACTCAGCTGGTAGAGGCAACGGTGAAGCATGCTATTGGAGAACACGTGCGAGCAGAGGAGAGTGGAGATTTAAAGCTCTTTTTAGATTTTGATATGGCGGTTCTAGGATGGGAATGGGAACAATATGCTGAATATGCTACACAAATACGAAGAGAATATGCGTTTTATGAGGAGAAGGAGTACAAGACGGGAAGGGCTAAGGTTCTAAAGGGATTTTTAGAAAGAGAAAGGTTGTATTTCTCAGACCAATTTTACCGTGAGAGAGAAGAGGTCGCTAGACAAAATATCAAAAGAGAGATTGAGCTGTTAAATGGCTAGGACCATATTCAAGTTCACACGAGGATGATGCTTGAACCGGAGAGAATTTCTCGTCAACAAACTTTAAGCGTTTTACTCCAAACTAAACGTAGTAAGGTCATAGTACCCAAAGTCACTGCGATAGTTAATATTATGGTTGTAAGCAAGCATAGATAGCAAGACTTCCAACCTCAAAGTTCCGCATATGGTACTGCGACAGGTTGAAGAGGTCTCATTCTTTTCCGCACAATGTACTATCTACCCATGAAGCGAATCACTTCTATGAAAAACTGCTCGGGCATTTCAATCCAGGGGAAATGACCACAGTCTTTGATGACAACGAGTTCAGACTCAGTTATACCCTCGTGTGTGACTCGAGATGCATTCGCTGTACAAACTGGATCTCCATCACAGCCTATGCATAAAGTTTTCGCTTTAACTTTGGACAAATTTTCAAATAGAGGCAATGGTTTCTTTTCATCCGCTGATTTCTGTGCTTTGTTTACCCAACGTGATGGAACACCCATACTATCGGCGAAAGCTTGAAAATGTCGACGAGGATCAACGAAATATATTGGAAACATTTCGAGAAGATATTTGTACCACTCATCTTGACCATCGGGAGTAGGCTTGAATATAGTATTCGCTGCCTTTGAATAAATTGGATTATGGCGACGTTCATCAAAGAGTCTCTTCATCTCGGCAGTGTCGTCGTAATCCGATAGCCGGTGAGTGACGAGAATAAGTTTCAATACATGATCGGGATATCGCTCTGCGTAGTCTAGTGCGATAGTGCCTCCATTCGAGTGACCGAAGAGGTTGATCGTGTTCAGTCTCAAGTGAAGTCGAAGTCTCTCGATGTCGTCGGCCATGTTGGAACTGCCCATATCCGCAGGATTCTCGGGCCGCGTTGAAATTCCAGATCCTCGCGGTTCGAGAAACAATAGTGTGAACTGTTGCTCTAATGGTGCTAGACCAATTTGCAAATATCGAGACGATATTCCCCATCCTGCTGCCTGTATAACAAGTAGAGGCCCTGTACCTTTCACAGTGTAAGCCAGCGTAACGTCAGGACAAGTGATCCTGTGTACGCCAACTGAGAGAACTTCATCGTTGAAGGTTTTCGAGTTTGGCTCCATTTGACCTAGCAATGGGTTTATTTACATGAAATAAAATCGAAAGAACGAATTCAAGTTGAGTAGTTGTAACTTTGCAATCCGGTAACTCCGGTAGTGCGATAGTGAGAAGTGTAAATGAGAGCGACTCCTAGCATACGCTAATCAGTATGCGATCTAAAGAGCTATCAATAAAGCCGCACCGAACTTGCTTCAATCTGAGTTATTAACAAGCTCAGTGCTTCAAACCGCTTTCGGGACAAAGACGGGCGTTGGTTGCATAGAAAGACGTAGGAATGACAATGAGGGTTAGAGTTACAGTTCGGTCGCAAAGCCGACTTCATAAACTCGACGGAGTATCGAGTCGGGAAACTTCAGACGAGCTTTCACAAAGACTGAGGAATACGATGGTACTGAAACGTTTGAACTTTTGCACGTGTTGAATTTAAGAGTCTAGTAATCATGTATCGAGAGTAGCGACGCAGACCAGATGTCCATTTCCAAGAAACCCGCGCAGATTCATGGTAACGGATTTGGAATGTGAGTAAGACTCTAGGCTATGGGCACCTTGTTGAGCGGTTTTTGATAGCGGTTGATAGAACTACGGCTACAATAGAAGATCACATGCTTGAGGGTTCCTGCAGAGAAAACGAACGACAAATTTCCAGTTAAGGGATAGAGGATTGTAGCGCGGATGTAAGCAGCTAGATTAATTCGACTACTAATAACTCAAGATGACTGAATGTTCCCAACAACCTTTCCCATACTCAGTAAGATTGCCTCAGAGCAAAGCCAGAGCGGCGACGCAGGCGGAGAGAAGACTTCCGAGAAGGAAAACGGTGCTATCGCGGGATACAAGCAAGCTGTCTGCTGCAGACTTGGATGAGCTCGATGAGGCGGTGGAACTAGCACTACTGGCCGTCGAAGAGCCGGAGCCGGAGCCAGATCCAGTGTTTGATCCAGAGTGTGAGGTTGAAGCCGTCGTTCCACCAGCCTTAGCAGTGGTAACTGATGTGCAAATTCCCAATCCAGTTTCTGTGGCTGTGACGGATGGTATGAAGGACGCGCAGACGGGATTTGCGCTCGCGGAAGCTTCGAAGCTCGACAAGGCTGCATTGATGCTGCTAATGATTGGTCCGTTGACACTGTACCAGGAATAGATAGCAGAAGAGTAGGAGTGGAAGTCCGCTGAGATGGACGCAGGAACAGCAACGGTTTCAGCAGCGCAAACGTCGGTTACACTAAGAGTTGCGAAGAAACTTTCAATGTCTGCTGGCGGAGTCGGAGCATTGGTGGGATAGGCACCGTAAATTGTCGATGGAGGAACACATTCGGAAATGATCTCATCATAGTTAGTCGTTGAAGCAGAACCGCCAGCTGCCGAGCTGATTTGACGAATTTTGATTTCTTCGAAGTGACCAACTTGAACGGCATGAGCGACCGCAAGAGGTACAGCGGCAAGAAGAGCAGCAACGATACTAGAATGCATTTTGCAAGAGAAGTAGTCGGGTATGACTGGATAAATTATGAAGTCAAAACGAAGAAGGAGAAGAAAACTCACAAAAGGAGGAAAAAGGGAGATCTAAGGGCGGAATTTATGCCTGAACACATTCCTACAACTACCGTAAACACTGAGGTTGTTGGCGCCACGGTAGAGCGCCACAGTCGATGTCATTCGAACATTCGACTGGTTCAATCAAGATTGCTTCCGGTGAAAAGGAGTACAAAGCCAATGAGAATATTTGAAGTGGCTTGAAAAACAAGCACTAGATAAGGAGACTTCGGGTTGAAACCGCGTTTGTGGCTTGAAAGCTGTGTATTCCAATAATCGCATGATCTTTAGGCTGGCTCAGCCACGACTTGAACAAGTTAAGGGGTATAAACGGCGGCTTTTCGGCTTTGGCTGTCATTAATTAGCGTCTACGCTACAAATGCAGACTGTCCTGGTACATGTGCTCTTTGCTTTGCAGGGCGATCATTCTGCTCCGTGCCGCTTGAGCGTTACGAGAAGGACTGTGGCTATGTATGTCCAGCTCCGTACTAAGTTTCGCTTAGTAGAGCTAGAATGGATGATCTCTGCATCGATTGACTGCAGCTGGATATCAATTCGGAAGGCAGAGCTGAGTTGATATGAAGTTCAAGGTGGTGTGATGCCGTGAATTGAGCTGAGAATAAGAATCACGATACACACCATTCGCATATTCCCACGGCACGTTCATTGCAAATGCAGTTCGTATGGGTTTGGCACTCGGTGACAGAGAACGCCATCACCAGACCAGCACCATCAAATACGGCTTACAGTGTAATAACCGCGAGTTCCTTGGTTGCTTTAATGCGCAATCTCTTGGACTGTTCTCTATGAAAATGCGCTAAATCTTCTTGAATGTTCTAGGCTCGAAGAAAACGGTAGTAATCCTACAAGTGAAATCCATGACTGACTATCGTAGAGTTTGGGGCCTCAAAAACTCTCGGCAAATGTTCCCGAAGTAGTTCTAGTTCATGCTCTCGAGCTAGTTCAGCCCGTTTAATCGCTCCGTGATGTGTAGAACAGTCTGTCTAAACTGTTGACATGGTGGCTGTGAACGTCTCACAACGACAACAGGCTGCTTTCAGCTGGCCTTTCCAAGCATTTTCTGCCCTCTCAGTTCCTTCCTACTGATCATATGGAGCTGCAAAAATCGCAAGAGACCTCCGTAGTCACTACTATCGACTGTGAACGGCTAGTTTCGAGAACCAGTGCTTAACGGGCGTGACAAACTGGCCTTCCGCCATCATGAATCCTGCAAGCTGATGAGTTTCTAGACAAGCGGAATCGAACCGAAACTAGTTGCTATAGGTGTAAATTGAGAAAGCAAAAGAGTGTGAACAGGCTCTAGTAATCAACAAGAACAATGTCGATACTGCTAACCGTGGAATCACGTGCAATACTACCGCAGCCCGGAGGAAGAGGATTTATGGCAGTGTAGAAGCACTTGGAAGTTCAATTACTCTTCTAGAATTGCTTTTTAAAGGCTTGTTGCCAAAAGCCGAGATGGAGGATGTTAGGGAACTATTAAGTTTTTCGGTTCGTTATGTTGGAAGCAACACTAGTGATCGAGACGTCAAGACTTCCGGCGCCCAGTCAGAGCATTGAAGTTTCCGGTCGAAGAGCCTCAAGTAAGGTTCCTAATGACTGGGATAATTGGTGTCATTTTGGTCAATTCGTTCGCATGTAGCAGGAAATGTAGCGCTGGTTGAATTGTAGAAGACGGACGAGGAATGAATATTGTGAAGAATCATCTAATGAGTGACATTGTTTACTAATAAACCAAAAACCTCAGAAAGGAGCGTGAATACATCAAATCATCGTTTTCACTCCAGCATTCAAAGATTGTTGCCACGGAGCTGATCGCGCTACGTTTCATTTTCAGCTCCATCGAAAGTATTCTGGGTGCCGCTTTTCTCCATGAGTAGGCTTTCAATATGTTCGTTCAACCAATATTTCCCGAGAATATCTCTGTCCATGTTTTTCGCGCCGTCGATCCAATGGTGACATTCCTTGGCTCCGCAGTTGCAATCGAAAGGCTGAGCCATATCCCATTCGGTACTTGGGTAGAAAAATGTCAGTGGATCGCCGATTTTCAGATCTTTTCCCTTCACAACTCGTATCTCGAACTTTTTCATATCAAATTCCAAGCTTGGAGCGCAAGAGTGATTGCAGTACACCAAATCGGAGTTCAGTTCGATATGGTCTCCCGGTCCTACTTGAACACTGGTATAGGTCTTCGGCGCTGGGCTTGTACCAGTGATGCGAGTGAAGTGGGAGCCAGCATTGGCATTGATCAAAGAGTAGGCACCAGAAGCAAACGCCAATGGCGAGTAACGGACTTCGACGATGGAATTGATATCGCTCTTTCCACCTGTATCATTCTTGGTAGTTGGATTTTTGTCCTTCTCCGGTTTAGCCGAAGATGTTTTATGGTGTGTAATATCGATAGTGGCCATTCTTAATGTAGACTGGTGAAATTTCAGAGGTTGATGAAGAGAAGCTAATGAATCTGTTTGAGCAGAAGTGAGAAGAATTCGGCAATGAATTCCATGAAGGCTTGACTAGGTCAAGAGAGCAAGAATATCGAACCAAGTGTGCAAAGAGAAGTTTTGGAAACTCTGAGAAAATTCAATTTCAGTGGTGTACAGGAGTTTAAGAGGTTCTCTGAGAAGGCTGAGTCCGAATTCACCCATAGCGTGGAGCAGCATTTTCAAAATGCCGGGGCGAAGAGTTCCGTCAGGCCGAAGAGCACCTCGGCGAAAATGACCAAAAATAAAGGATTCGGAGACGTTTGGACTGCATTAGCCGCGAAAATTTTATGTACGAGAACAAATAAGGCTATTTGAGGTGAGGGGAGAGCATGTGGGCTGACTGGCATAAGAAAACAGCCTTGAGCTTCACCGGTCCATTGATACCGTAGTAGGTTAGAGAATATGCTTCAAAGAATAACGCCATTGCTCTCTCTTCTTGCGAAAAGGCCTTTATCGAATGAGAGCGTACTCAGTTGATGCTGATATGAGGCCGATTAGACTGTGGAGTGCGAAATGAGTTTAGAAGATGAGAAAGGTTTGTTCCAACGGAACAGCATGCATGTGCGGCTTTTAGGGCCTTCAATTCGCTTCGATCATGCGATTGCGCAAGCATGCGTCTGGTTTCGGCAGAGCTTTTAGTACCGTATTTGGCCAAAGGCATTATCGTACTCCATACCCAGCCGAAGTTGCAAATCTGCCACTGTTCGCGTAGCAGACATGAAGGAATACTACAATTGTTATAAGTATTGTCGGAATGGAACGCTTTGTAATGTACAGGTAATATTGAGCTGTTACTTCGTCCTAAGTCCCTTGCTTCAAATATCCTGCATTGACCATGATATCGGCATCAAAGATAGCTCCTGCATCATCGCGTTCCAAGAACTGTTCTGTTGATTATCGTGAGGCCAATCTGTCATCTGCGAGAAATCTAGCCATGGAGGTTGATAGACTGAATCCACTGCGTCACTAGATGCAATTGCATCATTAGATGCCACTGCATCACCAGATACCATTGCCATGGTGTTTTGAGACGTGATCCCAGGATCCTGGCTTTGCGAACGTAGGAATTCAAATGTCTCGCTTGATGAATCATTGACGGGTGGGGTATCATTAGATCCTAGCGCTTGCTCTGAACTGAAAATTAGTCTTGTAAGCGCAAGCGATAGAAATCCGAAGTTGTACATGATGTTACGTTGTTTACCATCACTGCTTTGAGCGTTGAGAGTAAATTTGGCGAGCTTCATTCGCATACTGTTTCCAAAGTGACCAATGTCTACCTCTGCAGCAATCAAGGCAGGATCCCACGTGTACATTTCATCTGATTCATGATCATCAGACTCATAGTCAAAATATATGACTCGTCTGAGAATAGTCAGAACGTAAGATAGTTGTGTCCAACATACACCCGGAAGTTTGAAATATTCCAGTATCTCAATTTGATCGAAGAGTTGAAGAAATTGCTTCACCAAACGGAGTATTTGAATAACCATTGAAATGCGGACTTTCGAGAGTACGATTTTGGAGTTTGTAAGTTCTGGACGATTCCAGAGCTGTTTATGAAGACAGACCTCGTGATTGCGGATGTTTGTGAATAAAAGTCGAAACTCGATCATTCCTGTAGCTCGTTACCTAGTTTGCCGTGCCGCGGAATATTGAGAGTCATACTTCCAAAGTAGTTTGAGTTCTGAGCCGGGAACTCTTTTCTGATTAAGTCTATTCTTCTTGAGAAACCATTAACGAGTGACTGTAATACAAAGTCGCCACGAGCTTCACAGCTTTCGATGTCGTAAAGCGAGAATGTATCGTCGATTTGAGCACAGACACTCTCTATGTCCATTAATGTCCCTATCCACTGATCTCCGGCGCAATCTTGGAGTCTCGAGAGCTGAGAGCAGCATCGACCCATATATTTGTTGTAGTACAGTGTATGTGGTTTTCCAAAGGTGTGAGAAAATCTACTTATATATTAATATGCGTCGTTATGAGGATTGATTAAATACTCACGCAGATGAAAGAATATACATCCCGAGAAGCGCACGATAAGCTTCAGATATTCGTGATGTAGTCTTTGTCACTGGCTTCGGTGTGGGGATGAATTTGTCTTCTCTTGATTCATTTTGGCAAGTATCCAGTCCTAATTCGTGCACTAGAGTGTTACAGAAGTTGACTAGCAATGCGTATTGTTGTGTATTTGGATGAAAAAAGAAGTGATACCAAGTTGTGAAAACCTGAAGCGCTTGGAGGAGATCTAACGAGTAGTTTGACCGGAACATCATCTTGGAATGGATGATTTTCATGAATTCTCTACCCAGTATCCTCTGTGTTCGTGGATCTTTAGTTCAAGTGACAGTAATTATGGCCTGAAGCAATAAAGGCCGATCCTGTTGCAAAGTTTGAATGTTCTCTGTTGGGAGAAAGGTGACGAATGGAAATTCGGGCGCAAGATTTTGGCGGTAGAGTATGAACAGGGTTTCAGCTTGCTCCATCGATATGAAGTTAGACCATCGACTACCTGGTTGGATCTGAGAAGGTTCATCATTTTGTATTTCGTGCCCATGATGGTCATCTTCCGCCGCTGTGAGTAAACACTGACCGTCGAATTCGTTGGCATGAAGATCACTACGGCAATCGAGATGAGAATCACTCTGGTAATTGATTTTCGGTGACTCCTTTGGTGACGGTGTTGGAATTATATTGACATGATCATCTGAAGATACATCTCTGAGATTAGACCCGGGTTTTGAGAGAAGATTGTAAAGATTGTCGACTTTGGTCTCAAGTCGTTGGCGATGTCTGTATTGCTGTAAGTAATCCCATCTTTTCAATTTATTTCAAATTGAATTTACTGACGAGATCCGGGATTTTCTGATTCTGAGCGCTGCTTCTGCATATATACAATGTTTTCCCAGTCGATGACAGCGATCACAAATGTCTGGTTGTGATGGGGATGGTATACATTTGATCTTGGAGCTTGCACAACGGGTACAAGCCTTTAGCTTTCGTCTGCTCCTCTCCAGAGATAGCTCCATCATGGGACATCTCCCAATAACGACAGAGCAGTGAAGTATAGGAAAGTGAAACGAGAAGCTTTCGGAGGCGGGTGTCTTTCATGACAATGCTTCGGGTCGGGATTTCAATTATACTCCGACTCCCGAATCAAACCAACCAATCAATCCATAAACGAGCATAACTTTCCTCCGGATCAAAGGACTGTTGGTAATTGATAGTATATATTAATTCTCCGTCTCTACTTTGGATCTAGATCGGACTACTGATAAATATGCTTTCACTTTGTCTTCATAGGAAGGTGAAGGTACTTTGGCATAGATAACGTCCCACGATAAAGCGAGTGACTTTCACTACATTCTAAAGTTCATAAACACTAGTAGGATATTTGACATGGGAAGAAGAAAGGAATCAAATGATGCTCAGATAACAGGCGGTACAGACTATCTGAGCAATGAGGAGAAGAGAACGAATTCAGTTGAACAGGAGGAAAGCGTGGAGTATGAGCTGTCTGGAATTAGACTTCTATTCGTAATGGTCGGCATGTGTCTTGCAGTATTTCTCATGGCTCTAGATACATCCATTATTGCTACTGCGATTCCTAGAATCACGTCACATTTTCATTCCACAGACGATATAGGCTGGTACGGAAGTGCCTATGCCTTGACCTTGTGCTCTTTGCAGCCTCTAGCTGGAAAGTTATACACGATCTTCTCATTGAAAGTGAGTCCGTTACTACTACCTATCGTTTAGACCTTTGCTGATAATTAAAGCACGTACTCCTCTCATTCTTCACCATACTGGAGTTTGGATCCTTGCTCTGCGGCGCCTCAACGAATAGTAAAATGCTTATTGTCGGCCGCGCAATAGCAGGTATTGGCGGTTCAGGAATTGCAACTGGAGTCATGTCAATCGTGGCGTCAGTATTGCCTATGCAAAGGCGACCTATTTTCCTCGGTATCATTCAGTCGACTTTCAGCGCTGCAACTGTTGTTGGACCTCTCCTCGGCGGACTTCTGACACAACATGTATCCTGGCGCTGGTGCTTTTACATCAACTTGCCTCTCGGGACCATAACATTCTTTACGATTCTTTTCCTCTTCCATCCGCCACCAAAGCCGACTGATTCATGGTCATTTTCAGAAAGACTCGTAAAGCTCGATCTCCTTGGCGCAGCCTTGTTTACACCTGCTATGATGATGCTCTTAATGGCAGTCCAATGGGGAGGAAATAAGTACGCATGGAAAAGTGCAACGATCCTTGGACTATTCTGCGGATTTGGTGGTCTCATCGTTGTCTTTGCGATCTGGCAGCTTCATCAAGGTGATAGAGCGATGATTCCTAGGAGAATACTTGTTCAAAGGACCGTTTTCGCTGCATGTATATCGGCATTCTTCACAATGGGAGCATTAGCGACAGTTGTTTACTACATCCCAGAGTGGTTCCAAGTTATCAAAGCTGCGTCACCCTCAAAGTCTGGACTGATGTATTTGTCACTGTCTTTGAGTGACATCTTCGCCGGCAACCTATCTGGATTTCTGATTTCGCGACTCGGGTGCTTCAATCCTTTTCTACTCTTGGGGACCGTATTAATGTCAGTTGGCATCGGTTTGCTCTCCACATTCAACATCAGTACTTCTCATACGTTCTGGATACCATACCAAGTCATTTATGGGCTTGGTGTGGGTATGGCAGTGTCAATACCCGTCATTGCCGTACAAACAGTATTGAAAAACGAAGACGTACCAGTTGGAGCCGCCATAGTCATGCTCTTCCAGTTCGCTGGTGGATCGGCATTTCTTGCCATCTCACAATCGATATTCCTCAATGAGGTTATTACTTCTTTGAAGGCACATGGAATTGATGCAATTGAAATCCAGGCCATCATTAAAGCTGGATCTTCAAACGTTCGAAATATCATCGGCCTTACTGATCTTCCCAGTGTCCTCGAATCGTACAACACTGGCATCACGTCAACGTTCTATCTCGCAACTGCTGGCTCCTCAGTTTCGTTTCTAGCTGGTCTATTTCTAGAGTGGAGGAACATTAAAGGAAAATCTTCCAAGGCTACGATGTAATTTGGCAGTTTGTCTTTGCTTTTTGCAGTCGCCAGTACAGAATTTTCTGCGTCCGGTTCTGGTAAATATGTTGTACCGTATGCAAAGTTTGGAACTCGTAGCAAGCAGGCGCGAAACTAAGATCTCGAAGAGGGTCTGGATATTTCATTAACTTGAATCGAGAGAATTCGTTAACGGGTTGGATTCGGAGTTAAGAGATTCAAAAGCCATTTTATCAAATACTTAAGACAAGAACTCATTGAAAGATAGAACATGCTCCGTACTCTGTGCTTGTAGCTTCGTGTTCGCCCAAGGTTTGCCGGCGTTACGGGGATGGAATTACCGTACTGCAGGAAATAGCGTGCTTGCTGGCAGAATTTTCGTCTGGAAAACCGTTCGAATATGAATTCTTCTTTTACATGAAAACGACCGTATTCCAACTGGCCGGCATATGTCACAATTTAAGCTCGCAAGTCGACTTCAAGAAAATGCTCTTCCAGCGAGGCCACACTCGTTGCCAGTGACGAATCTACAGCAGAATCGTCGAACTCACCCGGTTTCGGAGTCAAATTTCGACGATCCAATCTTTCAAACTACTCAAAATGGCACTGTATTACCCGCAGCTACCGATTCCAACAGAGAAAGTTCTGCAGTGGATGAAAACAATACGTTTCAATCCTGGTTCCAAGTAGTATTAAGCCATCTGATCAACTTTAATTCATTTGGCTTTATGCTTTCGTATGGAATCTTCCAAGGATACTACACTGAAACTCTAGGATTTGTAGTATCCAGCGTCTCATGGATCGGTACTATGCAACTTTTCCTCGTCTACTTCGTCGGTGCGTTTTCAGGACGAGTGATGGATGCAGGATACTATCGACTCAATCTCGCGATTGGCCTTTTCTTGCAGCTGGTTGGAGTATTTGCAACCTCATTTGCTTCCAAGTACTGGCAGCTGTTTCTTGCTCAGGGACTTTGTCAAGGTTTAGGCAATGGCATGGTATTCTGTCCCGCTATTGCGTTGGTTTCGACATATTTTCCGGAAAAGAGAAAAGCGTTTGCTGTGTCACTCGTAGCATGTGGAGGAGCAACAGGAGGAATGGTATTTCCAGTCATTGCTCAAACTCTTCTCTATCGAATCGGTTTTCCATGGACAGTTCGTGTGATGGGATTTGTGATGTTGACAGTATCTATGCTTATACTACCATTCTCTCGACCCAAATTCCAAACAACGAGTCCAAAGGCATGGTTAGACCTAGGCGCATTCCGCGAAATGCCGTACCTACTGTTTTGCTTGGGTATTTTGTTCGCTTTCTTGGGTTTATACTTTGCCTATTACTATGTACGGCTCTACGTACGTGATATTCTGGATGTATCACAAGAAGTTTCGTTCAACATGCTTCTTATTATCAACAGTTTCGGAATTCCTGGACGGTTTGTCCCAGCATTGCTCGCAGACAAGTTTTTTACACCTCTAAATGTTGAGATTCCGGTTATTCTCATCACGGGAGTTCTGCTCTTCGCATGGATTAAGATTCGCATAGTCGTTAGCTTTTCCGTTTGGGTAGCAGTCTACGGCTTCTTCGCTGGTGGTTGTCAATCACTCTTTCAAGCAGCATCATCGAGCTTTGCTACTGATCCAGAAAAGAGAGGAGTTCGGATAGGTATGGTTTTCACTTTTGTCAGTTTCGCCTGTTTGAGTGGTCCTCCACTGTGCGGAAAATTGGTGGAGATTCAGAATGGACAGTATCTCGCGGCACAGATTTTTGGTGGTATTGTGATGGTAGCAGGAAGTTTGTTATTATTTGCAGCTAAATTAGCCCAGAAACGAGATGTTCATCATCGATCGTCTTTATCTTAAATGAGAGACGAGGTTCCGAGGCACTATCGTGGTACATCTATAGAGAGTAATTGGACATAACATTTCCACACTTTCTAGGGTCTCTAATGATGAATACGCTGCAATTTAATATATTACACTCCTTAAATTATTTTTCATTCTGATCTAAGGCCTAACTACTCCGTACAGGGAGGTTATGATTGTGCTGAGGTCCTGTGGTCAAAAAGACAAGGCAGCAATTTTTGCGCCTTAAACTCAATCCTCACTGGAAAATTTTCGATGTGATTCCACGTCTCCGCGCATAAATACGGTTGATACTGGCTTCTATCGAGTTGATTCGATAAAAGTACTCCAGTTCATCTAACTGATGATAAATGCTTGCCAGGTTACTGGGTTGAATACCGCGGCATATCAGATTTCAAGGCGCGGACCATGGCAGCATCTTTCCACGCGAATTATTCACCAGACTTTGTGTCCGCGGTTCTACAAAGCCCTTACTCCATATCAACTCGTCTTGCTCTTGCAAATCATTACATCGACCTTGGATATCCTGATCTAGCCGTAGGAGAAGCTTACTTGGCTCTTCTGTTGATAGATGAGTACGAAGATGAAATTGGAGAGTGGCACGATAATGTAGTCCACGCTTTAGAGTCAGATGTTGGATTGGAAAAGAAGGATGATATCCTACAAGAGTTGGAATTTAAGACGTAGGTGGGAAGTTTAATATCGCTACCATGAAACTGCCGCTGACAGATTTTGAGATACTCCGTATTGGTGAATTGTCTACTCACTTGTGACAATCTTAAGTCCGCTGCCGAACTATGCAAACGTGGACTAAGTAAGCATGCTGGAAACTTGGAACTCTTACGTTTGCATGATTCAATTCTGGCGAAGGTTGATGATACAAATGCACGAGTATCGGAAGGTATATCCATCGAAGATTTTCCTGATAGAGGAGTTGTTCGCAGAGAGCTATATGCTTGGAACACCTACGAACCAGACAGATACTCAGATCGAGCCATACGAAGTCTCAATGAAAACTTGAAGAAAGTGTCGCCGAAACTACAAATCAAAGTCACCGAGCTTGATGATCTCACGATCAATTCCAATATGTACGCGACCATTTTCTGACTCAAATCCTTCTAATGACTAACGGTAATAAATCAAAGGCCTGAAAAGATCAAACAGTTAGGTATATTTGCTGTCGAAGATCTACAACCTGGTGATCTAGTCCTGGACGAATTATCATTCTTGACCTCCACAGGTCGGATCAACGATGAGTATTGTGATGCATGCAGTGCTCATATCGATTATGCGAACGAACAAAATGCAGTGGCATGTCAAGATTGTGAAGAAACCATCTTCTGCAGTGAATCATGCGCATCCATTGCTCCTTCATCTTACCACAGAGCTGTATGCGGTACGGATGTATCTGCAATTGCGAAAGATGTACCACCAAGAGAAGCTGCTGATGCACTATATTTCTTACTGGTCACAAGAGCTATTTCGATGGCCGAAACTCGAGATTGTCATCCTCTTGAGCTTGAAGAAGTCAAGTTCCTCTGGGGAGATTACAGCACGCGGAATTCAAAGCTTGAGCACACAAATGCACTCGAATCTTTTGGAGTGACTCGAGATGCTTTTTTCGATCAGTCTCGGTCACTTCCATTCAGTTTTAAGTATCACGTCCTACTACCATTGCATTTTCTCGAAAAGATCGATATCAACCCGTTTACGGTTCAACGTTACAGCACATGGGTTATCAACACTCTATTTGCAAAGTTTAGAGGTGTTGCATCAGCTCGTCAAGCTCCAGATGGAAGTGGCAAACCAGAGGTTGGAGCTATACATCCTTTGTGGTGTATAGCGAATCATAGTTGCGATCCAAATGTTCGATGGGAGTGGCAAGGAGTGATGAAGTTTTGGGTACGGAAACAAGAGGAACGCGTGATCTGGTGTGTGAATGAGACCAAGAACTGGAAAGGTATTAGAGCTGGCGAAGAAATTCTAAGTCACTACTGTGATATTGAACTTCCAGTCAAGGAAAGGAGAGAATGGGCTTTCGGAGCACTTGGAGGATTCTGTAGATGTGAAAGATGTTTATGGGAAGTCCAAGAGGAGTCATGATGCGGAATCATTAAAGTTTTGATTGTTGTATGTTCAAATAGACCATTGAGATGCAAAATACTGCGTATTCCTAAGCCTGAGCTGAGTTTCGGCTTCGTATCATGATTGGCCAGTTTGAATTCAATCCCGTGCCATCGTGATAAGCCCGCGTTTGACTCAAAGTACGATGACAAAATGCCGCCTGATTCACGTTTATAAAGCCGGAGTTGCAGTATATAAAGAGGCTTGAATGTGAGAATTGGTCTTAATTTTCGACAGTCAGCTACATTTCAACTTGAATCTGCCATTTCAACCGAAACTACGATCCAACTCTAATCCTCCTCCTTTGTCCATCATGTCGAAGCAAGTAACCGACTTTCAAGAGCGAGTCTATACTCTCCTCAAGCAGATACCACGAGGAAAAGTTACTACATATGCCGCAATGTCCAAAGCACTGAACTCATCTCCGCGAGCAGTGGGTGGAGCATTGCGGAACAATCCATTTGCACCAGAAGTTCCTTGCCACCGATGTATTGCAAGTGACGGAGTACGCGTCTCAAATTCTCTTAGTTCTTTGTATATGTGTTGCTAATGAAATCATAGTACATTGGAGGTTTCAAAGGTGACTGGAGAAAGGTACCAAGCGGACAGAATACGGAGAGCAAATTGAAACTTTTGTCTGATGAGGGAGTCAAATTTGATGAGAAAGGCATCCTGATAGAGAAAAAGCGAATGTGGAGCGATTTTAAAGTGTAGTTCTATTCATGAAAACTTGATCATATTGTATTTTGATGAATATCATCTCCGGATCTTTGAAACTTTCGGTTGCTTAGCACGTTCTATTGGTCTAAACTGGCTTATTATTCCATCATGCTGCTGGTGCCATTCAACTTTGGATGATCGTATTTAGCGACGAGACACCTGCAGTGGTAGTCTTGCCAAACTTTCTCCTTCTACAGTTGAAGAAGCCGTTGTGTATAGCATCGGGTGTCCAACATGATCAGTAAGATCATGTTTCTAGTCAAATCTTAACCATTCAACCTGTAGCTCGTCACCAATCCTAGTAGTCGAGTTGATACTCTTGCTAGAACTACGGATGGCGATAAGATGCCACTGTAGACCGCAGTTTGCCATGTGTATCTTGAATCAGAACCTTCCGTTCTGTATGATATGCAACATCACCAAACATCGCTTGGACTGACGAAACAATCTTCTCCATTTGTTCTAATTGTATCATGATCCTTATCTCTTTTCAATGGCTTTCGCATATCCCAAGCATTACAACCGTCACTGTAGTATTCTTTTACCACACGGTAGACACTATAACCAAGTTTCTTGTACAGTTGTTTTGCGTTCTCATTGTCGGTTCTTACGAACAGATCAACGAACCATGCATCATCAGCTTCACATTGTGCCTCGAGTGTTCGAGTAAGGAGAGTAGCAAGACCTTGACGTCTAGCTTGTGGAGCGATCGTGAGAGCTGTAATATGACCATGCCATGGAAGATAATTGGGATTTGGGTTGGTTTTGGGATCGAAAGGATTGATAGGAGCAGGATAGGGACTGGATTCAAGCTTTCCAAGTACTAAAAAGTGAGTTAGCACAAATTCTTAATTGAATTCGAGCTCAGCAGGATGTCAGGACTGAGCCGAATGTCCTTGTAGCTTGAAACTCACCATATCCAACAATTCTCTCCTCTCTACCTCCCATACTAGAAACGCTTCTGTTTACGCCTTTTTGTTTCCGATGACCACCAGGAAAATCAACAACAACTCGACAAAGTTCTGGCCATTTGCTTAAATACTCGAGGTAAAATCCGAGATGGTATGTTTCCGTCATTTTGTCGAGGTTACATGTATTGAAATGTAGAAGGTCATCAAGTTTCATTGGCCGAACTGAAGTCATTTTGATGGTTCAGAAAATTGTCTCAGAAGTAAAGAAGAATGGTAGAGTTGTAAGTCTCGAAGGTTTCGACGCGAATGTAGATGAATTTCTCAATAGGCCATATCATCATGAATACGTTGGTTACGCCATGGCTAACCGCTGTGAACAGACGACACGAACTCAAAAATCAAGCGAAGCAGTGAATGAAGGCACGTAGTGTGTGATGTTAGAAGTTAGAAAAGCATAGAAGTCGATTGAACCGTCGGCGGTCGGTCTGAATGACAGCGTGTAGCGGCACCTAATGCGCGGCTCGTGGCGCGTATCCCCAAAAGCAGGTCGGTTTGAAGAAAGTGTTTACGGCTTTCTAGCTTTGATATTGCAATTCTACGTATTCCGCGCAAGCATATTCGACTTACGGCAGGCAGTTTATAGCATTTGGAAAATGTTAGTAACTGTCGAACCATGCTACGGTGGACGGAAGCCCAGTTTTACCTATCGGTTTACCGCGGCTTCACTTTTTTGAGAGTTCATTTTGATTGGTAGGTAGGTAGCGATAGTTGTTCCAATGGAAATGCCCACGCTGAAGTTCTTGTATGATTCTATCCATGATAACGTATAACGCAGGCTATTTACGAAACCTTATATACCGTTACTTATCCAGAGACTACAGTATTGTCGCGGGAAAGAGTTTTGGTCATTGGTAGGCTGATCGTGGTGGGTACGATAGGCTGGTTGCGGTGTCGAAGTTGAGACTCATTTCTGTCAGGTCGTTCGTATTCAACTTTAGGCAGTAACATGGCTTGACCAGTGTAATTGTTAGTTCTGGAGAATGAATTCCCATCCATGAGTCATTATAAGCGTTATGAAGCGTATAAGAACCAGATCCTATATCTCAGAAGGTAGTTTTACCTTCAGTTACACCAACTATCGACTGAACTTGTCTGTCATTGTACTCGATTCTCCGAATCCATCTGATACTTATCATGTAAAATCGGCGTTCTATACTCTTCTTCATTGACTATAATACCACAGAACCGACTTCCAGATCCTGCCTTTTGAATTGTATGAATTCATCCATACATAGCTATAATTCTAGCCTTCACTTCAGCCTACCTCGAGTTGTCCACTTCGTACCTATGAAGATCCAAGCTGAAGTCGATCTACTTACATTCGAGTGGCCAGTCTTTCGTCCAGAAGGTTTCTGGTCTCTAAAAAACTTAATCTCCAAAGTACAATGATCGAATTTCTAGCAAACCTAAACCTGACCAGTCATTTTGGACTGAAAAACGGAATTATCACGGCCAAATGAAAGTGGTTTCTACTAACTTGAAAGGCAGAAGAACACTTTTACAATCATTGCGAAAATTGGATCGACAAGAACATTCTTCCAAGCACAACACTTCACACGTCTGGAACCTAGATGCTGACCTTCGTCATCTATGATGACCAGGAGCGGGTTCATTTCCTTGAAGAGAAGCTGCAAGCCACCCGGTAACTCGAAAGCTTTTTCTAATCAAGCTCATCGTGGCGCGATCAATCGAATGTGCCGCAAACTGAGCGAATCGCGATCATTGACAGACACAACCATTTATGGACTTCCTAGAATGGCTTGCCGTTATCTCTGCACGTTACATTGTATTTTTGAACATACTCAGCGTATCTTTACCCATCCTACGACGTCGCACATGCGGATTTCATCCGTTACAATCAACTCTGGTGTCCTTGACAAGTGCTGTATGGTTCCGGTCATAAACCCAGTCTCTTGAGGCCTATGCACCAGGTCCGAGTAGCATCGATCTTTGTTTCACCATGATCCTTGAAGTTAGATTGCTAGGTGGTCCACTTTGATACGTCAAAGCACTGTAAGCACAGTTCAACCTAGGACAGCGTTGCTATCATGCGTATCGGTTGAATGGAGGATTCCGCTTATTGTCAAGGACCTTCCTTGTCCAGCAATCCATTATCCTGCGAAGAAAGAATCCGTTCGTTTCCCACATCCAAATTTTCTCCCCAATTCATGGCACAGTGTCGGAAAGCAAGCTCGACTGAGATTGTAGGCTTCGTCCTTCGTACCTAGCTACAGCGAGTTGTGTCTTACTGGCTATATACATACCAGAGAACACTTATCTCGAGAAGGTTTGATCTACCGTTCACCGGGAAGATTTGAGAGGTGGTCGTGTGTCAGTGGAACTGACCAGCATTTAGATTGAGCTTCACAGCTTCCTAATTGTAACCATCCTCCGCAGGGATCACCGATCGAACATAATCTGCTGGATCTCTTTATCGATTCTTATTCGTGCTACTTGAAACACGATGTTCTACGTTGCATTTGATATCAAAATGTGGTTAGCTTCTATCTTTGGACGACTAATGGAGTTGCCACTTTGCGGAACTTAGAGCAGCATTGTGCGAAATATTAAACCGCTTTAAAGCGCTTTTCTATCATTCAACCAGTCTGGTGTTCCAATTTTGATTATATTACCTTTCGTGAAAATGGCCAGCGAAGGTCCAACTTCCTTCTATGGAGACACAAAACCACCCATCGAATCCGTACCCAATGTTGATGAGAAGACTGAGACTTCCAGCGATGACAAATGTGCTGAGTTCAGCAACGAAAAGAAGGTTGATGGTGCAATAGATGGAAAAGAAGAGCCGATCAAGTATGATGGTGAAGTTCCTAGATACGAAAGTGAAGAGGAGGATTTGGTGATTGAAACAGCTGAAGATATCACTACACATGTACTTCATGTAGAAGATGACAAAACTTTGAATCCTTGGACATTCAGAATGTTCTTTCTTGGTACGTAACGGAAGCTAGACATATCGTTCATTACATACATGCTAATACCCAAGTCTTTAGGTATCGGTCTCTCTGTGTTTGGCTCGGTCTTGCAGGAGATCTTCTATTTCAAGCCACAAACAATTTATGTGTCTGTCGTATTCCTGACCGTCCTTGCATACATCTTGGGAGAAGCAATGGCTATATCAATTCCACGGAAAGGTGTGATTGGAAGATTCTTCAATCCTCACGATTTCAATGCCAAAGAGCATGCAGCGATTACACTTATGGCGTCTGCTGCCTCTCAGACTGCACTCTCTACCGAAGCTTTGGCAGCACAACAACTGTTTTATGGTGGTTTTCCAAGTCGTGCTGCAGCTGTATTCATTACACTATCTTCGCAGTTGATTGGATACGGTATGGCTGGATTACTACGTGATGTGCTAGTCTATCCAACCAAGATGCTCTGGCCTTATAACCTTCCAGTTGCATCTTTACTGGAATCTCTACACAGAGATAAAAGAGAAACAAGGCGTAAGCTGAAGTTTTTCTATATTGTTTTCTTCACTCTCTTCTTCTGGGAGATCATTCCGGAGGTAAGCTTTGATCTTTGAGCTTTTTGCTTCAGTTATCCACGGCTTTTGCTAACTTTAAAATAGTACATCTTTCCAGTGTTGGAAGGATTTTCTATCTTTTGCCTAGCCGATCAACACAGCATGGTATTTACGAATCTCTTTGGTGGAGCAAGTGGTAATGAAGGCCTTGGATTCCGTAAGTTACACCATCGTTTCTTCGCAATCCAATATTAACTTGAGATTAGTCGGTATCAGTTTCGATTGGCAATATATTGCCAGTACTGGATCACCACTGTGGTATCCTTTGAACACATTGACAAACAGCGCTATTGGATATATTGGTTGTACCATACTTTTCATGGGTTTGTACTACGGCAATGTTTGGAACGCACAAAATTACCCATTTTTGGCTCAATTGCTGTTTTATCCAAGCTCCAACGGTACAAACTACAACATATACAACCAAACAGCAATTTTGAATTCAAACTTCGAAATCGACAATACTCTTTTGCAGCAACAAGGTCTTCCTTCACTTACTGCCTCATACCTCGGATATTTGATTACCTCGAATATGGGATTTACGGCTACATTTGTTCACATGCTACTTTGGAATTATAACGATATCAAAGCAGGATGGGCATGGGTATCATTGTCAAATCTCAAGAAGATGACCAATCTTTCATTTTGGAAATTTTGGGACAATAACGAAACTCCTGAGGAAAGACTTGAGAGAAAGCAAAATGATCCTAATCTTGATCCACACTACAAGATTATGTTACGAAATTTGTATCCTGAAGTACCACTATGGTGGTGGGGAACAGTTTTGTTGATTGCTTGGGTTATAGGAATCATTTGTCTTTACGTGATGAAGTCAACTCTTCCATGGTGGGGATTTATACTTGCATTACTTTTTGGTATGATTTCTATGCTCATATTTGGAGCTCAATTCGGTATTACAGGTTTTCAATTCAATACTCAACCATTTTTTCAAATGATAGCTGGATATATGTTTCCAGGAAGACCTTTAGCCAGTAAGTTAACCAATCTTTTTATAGTTATTACTAACAAAGTTATCTAGATCTCTACTTTACGTGCTACACCTACAATGCGTTACAAATGGGTGAAGTTCTTGCGAGGGATCTCAAACTGGCTCAATACGTTCATTTATCTCCACGATCAACATTCACCGTACAAATTTGTGGTTGTATTATTGGTGCTCTATTGAACTACAGTATGATGTTGACGTAAGTATTTCACTGAACAATATCACGATAAGGCCTAATATCATTCAGTATCGTTGATAATCAATCAACGATCTTGACAGCCATTCAAGGATCTAATATCTGGTCTGGACAAAACATTCAACAATTCAACACGTTAGCCATAGCATGGAGTGTTGCAAAAGATATGTTTTCCATTGGATCTCCTTATCAATGGGTAACCATTTCGTATCTACTTGGATTTATTGCACCAATTCCATTCTGGATTGCCTATAGGTTTACGAAGTGGAGAATTTTCAGTTACTTGAACACATCTATCATTCTATGGTATATGGGATACTTGTTTGTCGGTATTAACTCATCGATTTTGAGTTACTTTGTTATCGGATTTGTTGCTCAATGGTGGCTTCGAAAATATAGACCACAATTGTTTGTTGATTATAACTACCTCATGAGTGCAGCATTAGATGGTGGAACACAAGTTATGGTCTTTATTTTGACATTTGCTGTATTTGGAGGTAGTGGAAATTCTCATCCTTTCCCGTAAGTCATATAGGTATTGAAACTTGAAGGTAATATTACTAACGTATATTCATAGGATATGGGCAGGAAATCCCAATACTACAATTCATAATCTTGATTATTGTATGGTTGATCCAGGAGTTGCTTCTTAAGTTGTAACGTCTCAGAGAATTGGCAATATGATGATTTGGTTACAAATTGCATACGGAGTACGTTGCTGACGATAATACCGTACCGTTGAGAGAGATGAATTCAAGATATATACTTCCTTTACGTTGAATGGCTTTAAATTTTGCTTTCTTTTGTGATATTTCAGTACAAATGTATCTAAAATTCCTTCATGATTGAAGATTGCCGTATGTGCCTCTCATATTCCATGTTTTGATTATGTCATGTTTAGCCTCGGCTTTTACGATGTCCCTCCCACTAGAGTTGATAGAACGACTTATATTCGTATCTTTATGTCTGCATACTGAAAAGGCTTCAATCTTGTGTTTTTATTGCTCCAAACGCCAATCCTTATAATTACAACTCTTCGAAGTTTGAAAGTTGTCATTTCTACATACAAACTCTGTCGTTCCGTGAAGGTTTTCATCGATGACATTCCCGGAGACCTTATCATCCCCGCTCAAGTAACTACGGTCAACAAAAGTGAGAGGCCAAGAGATACTACAATTCGATTTCATTAGAATTGAAGTTTCAGGCAAGTGTGAAGCCGAGACATAGGAAGTAAGAGGTCGAAAACGAAAAGGACAACACTTCTTCTTCGAATCCCAGTTGAATTCAGTACAAGTACAGTGGTTTCAATCAGATTTTACACAGATCTTCAAGATTTTGGTCTCAGACGAGTATTTCAGCTTCCGAAAAGCTCGTAATTTGGACAAATACTTCGCAAAACTTCATTGGAGTCTTCCACAATATACTGGACATCAAACCGTACACATTGCTGTACCATACTACTACTCTTTGAATAAAACCCAAGGGACATAGCATCCATTCGCAAATTTCAGAATAAGCACTCCATTTCCACCTGTTACAATCTATGCTGGCGACAAAGACTGCAACTTAGTTGCGACACACACGTTGAAAGCTAGAGGACCTGAAGCATATCACGAGATCTATACTTTCACATGTCAAGTCAAATGATGAACGACGACGAAATTCATCCTGATTTCCAGCAAGAGTGGTGTCTGAACATTTTGAGAGATTCATCCGTGGTGATAATTCCTCAGAGAATTGATCCTCAAAGTTCCGGTGGCAATGAAAGGGTCTCAAATAGTATGTTCGAGTACACTCTATACTCAGAAAGAGGAATTCGAGCACATCTTCTTCTCCAAAGACCATGTTCGGAACCTGATTCAATTCTTCCCACCGAAGATTGCATGTTGATCTCAATTGGTGATGGTTTGGATGGTAAAGCCGGTAGAGCTCATGGAGGTTTCAATGCTTTGATTTTGGATCAAATTAGTGGAGGTTTAGCACATCGTGCAAGACCAGTACGAATACCTCCAGCAACAGCAACAATAACGATTGATTATAAAGCGCCAATATCGACACCAGCAGTGATACTTCTTCGAGCATGGGCATACGAACTAGTTGGGAGAAAGATCTGGGTAAAAGGAGTTATAGAAGATGAGAATGGAAAGTTACTAGCGAGTTCCAAGAGTCTTTTTATATATGCAAGAGAATCCGATTTTGAAGCATTAGAGAAGTTATAGATTGTCAGATTTAGAATTTGATTTTGGATTCAACGTAGTTGGAAACTTTCCATGATATTCTACAAACATGTAAACACTGAAATAGTATCAGGATATTGTGCTATTGATACGTCAATGTAGTATTATCTAGATTTTCTGCCTTGATGTCGTTTCTAGAATCCAGTAGTCTGTTGTATAAGGTAATTGTACTCGAAATGGGATTGTAGATTACGGTTTGGCATCTAGAGAAGCTTTCTATTACTAAATTATTGTATTTTCGCATGCAGCATGCCCTTTTAGGTGAAGTGACTCTTCGAAACAGTAGCTGAAGTTTATGACTAGAGCGGAGTGATTACTACTCCATTTGAGCAATGCCAATCAAGCTTCGTACTAGCTCAAGATTATAAATATGGTGTAAGCTCGGCCGAGGCTTCAAATCAAAATCATTGAAGCGGAAATGATCATTCAATTTTGATATTCGGTATAAAACTAACATCCCACACCCAGAAGAAGATCGACTTCGTAAAAGACTCATTCACTTTGCTGGAAAGACGATATTCAATCAATTTACAACCATGTCAGAATCACTTCAGGTAGACGTTTATGTTGCTCCACCTATTCCTGCAGCCACTGGAAACGATGATCCTGCAAAATCAATTTGGTCACCAATCTCTTGTACGCTCATTCAAGGACCTCATTCGGCTGTAATTGCCGATACTCCTATCAGCGTAGATCAAACTACAGATTTGGCTGAATGGATTGAGAAAACTGCACCAGGAAAGAAGTTGACATATATCTTCATCACCCATGCGCATACGGATCACTTTGGAGGAGCTCCTGTTCTATTACAACGTTTTCCAGGAGTAAAATTAGTTGCAACACGAACAGTAGCTGAAGCTATCAAAGAAAGAGAACTGAGTGAACAACGTCGAGCCTTATGGAATAGATTGTTTCCAAGTGGACAATTACCAAAGGAACAAATCGTACCAGAGTTTCTACCAGAGTTATCCAACGAATTCATTCTTGATGGACATGTATTGAAGGCAATTGATGTTGAACATTCTGATACACATGCAACTTCTTTCTTGCATGTTCCGGATTTACGATTAGTTGTAGGTGGAGATATTGTCTATGGAGAATGTTATCAATTTTTGGCCGATGCAAATACGACAGAAAAAAGGCAACAATGGATTGATGCTCTTGATAAGATTGCAGCATTAGATCCAGCTATTGTAGTACCTGGTCATAAGCGTACAACACAAGCAGATGGACCATATCTGATTGAAGCAACGAAGAAGTATATTCGGGTCTTTGAAGAAGAGTTGAAGAAAGCTAAGAATGCATCAGAGTTGGAAGAAGCAATGAAGAAAAGATATCCAACGAGATGGAATGAATGGATCTTAGAGAGGAGTTGTATCGCATCATTTAGTACTTGAATTGTTTGATTTATAGACTGAAACTGAAAACACAATCGAAACATTCATTCAATCTTGAATATCAGAACTAGCAATATTATACGACAAAGAAAAACATTGCCATGATATGAAGTCTGTAATAACTAGAAGCAATGTACCTGCAAAGTACTGAATATGGCTCACAAGGAGAGGATTCTAGGTAGAGACCTCAAAGTCCAACTAATGTGATGATAATCAACTACGTCTTGACCATTTCATCACAGCATTTTGTGGTTTTCTCATTTGTAATGTCAACCTCGGTTCTGAATCCAACATGACATTCCATAGTCTTTGTTGTGCTTCTTTTCCAGTTTCATTTTCCAATCGTACGACTTCAACACGATAATCTTTGAAAATCGTCCAAATGACGGAAAGAAATTCAACTTGTGCCATTTTCATTCCTGGACATAATCTTGGTCCAGTAGACCATGGTAAGAATGATCCTTTGATAGGTGGTTGAAGATTTGGTGCTTGTGGTATAGAAGATGATTGATTTGTTGTTTCCGTAGTAGTATCTACTACTTCAATCCATCTTGTAGGTCGAAATTTTGATTGATCTTGACCCCAAGATTGTTTTTGTTCATGAATACCTTGAAATACGCAAGTAACTCTAGTTCCTGCTGGGATATGAAATGAAGTATTACCATTCGAAATCACTTGATCTCTAACACAATATCGAGCAATATGAGCGATAGGTGTAAAGATTCTTAATGTCTCGTACTATAAATCGTATCAGTAATAATATTGAGGCTAAAAAAGTAGATATTTCACATACCATCAGGGCGAGACATCGTTCTAATCGAGGAAAGACTTCAGAATATGAAGATTTGTTGTCAATTGATTCTCGAATCTTGTCAATTTCTTCGACAATCCAATTTTGCCATTCTGGACGAGCAGCTAGAGTTGTAACTGCATATGCTAAGGTGGTAGCAGTCGTATCGAAGCCAGCAAGAGTGAATTGATACAAATTTCCAACTATTTCGCCTTCCGACAAAGTTTGTTTTTGATCTGTTGATGAATCGGAACTCTCGTTGTTCAACCGTCTTTCGGATATTGTTGATAGAAGACTTAAAAGACTATTTCGAGGTTGATCTGATTCTATTATTGCTTTTCGTTCAGTTTCCAACATTTCTTTGGTGTAAAGAAGGAAGTCCTGTAGCGCATATCCCTTTCGTTTGAGAAATACCGGCATAAATGGTATCGTCATGATTTTGATGCTTCGAATAATGGCGATTATGATGAATCCATCAACCAATTCATGAAGTGCTTCCATATATGCCAATTTATGACCTGGAAGTATTTCTCGAACATTTTGATTCCATTTTTGTGGCATTCCATATCCAATACATTGTAAAACGTTGAAAGCAATTCGTTTTAAGCCAGAAATAGTATCTTTGGTTGTTCCACCATCATTCAAGAAACTGGATACCATATCGTTGGCTTGATCTCGACTTTCATTCCAAACATTTTCCATGATTCTTTCATTTAGCATTGGTGCAATTAAACGTCTTTGTCTTTGCCAATCTTCTCCTTCACTAGATAGAAGATTTGGTCCAACAACGTTAAGAAATTTTCTAGAAATTTCATCCATTGGGAAATCTTTCTTTTTGGATAGAATCATAGTAGCAATGAATGGATCTTCAACATATAGATCTAATTTTCCTGGACCAATTAACATCCAATTTGAAGGTCGAGTACGTCCAGAAACATAATCTCTCCATTCAAAACCATATGAACAAAGATCAAGAGGTCTCCATAACGTATATGGGAGAAATTTTTTACAAATTGGAAGAAGTAAAGGTGAAAATATTATCCAAAATGGAGAAATTTGTTCAATAGGAGAAATGAACATTGGAAAACCACATTTTCGTGCTTTAATGTAGTTTTGAAAGATTTTGAAGATGTTATAAATCATGTACATAACAACAAGCGTTATAAAAGCTTGAAGAATTGCCATGATGATGATTGATGATTTTCCAAGATGAAAGATACGTATCTTGAGTAAAAGAAGATGAGGAGGATATATGATTTTGGGGGCCATTCGATAATATCAAAATTCGGAAGATTTTTATTGCGTCTTACTTATGCTAAGATTTTAGTGTCTTCATAATACTTGGCAAAAATTCTAATGAATATTATGAAAACTAGATATCGTATGAAGGAATTTTCGTATATAATATTTGAAATGAGCTCTCTGTAAGTACTATTGCTTGATATAGACTTGAAGAGAGCGAAAATGAGATCTGTAGCTTGAATATCGAAAGATTAAGTTCCAGTTAATCTTTATAATTAATGATTACTGCTTTAAATGATCTGGACGTGATCTGGACGTGATCTGGACGTGATCTGGACGTGATCTGGACGTGATCTGGACATGATCAGACGTAGAATGGGCGATGAAGGCGAAGATATTCTCTGTATGACCTTAATCATGAACGTTCTCTAGACTATCAACTTCGATTTGGATATTTTCACTGCTTTTGTTTAGTATTCGATGCTCTGTAGCAGTAGCGGTTTCTGTAATTAATAAATGAAGTGGTCGTTACCGGTAGGTACCAGAATTTCTCAGAAGACTCAGATTTCTCGTAGGACTTCTGTTCAGACTACAAAGAATCAGAAAATTTTGCTTCTGGACACAAACCAGCTCTTGTTTACTGTAATCTTTTATTCATACTACGTAAAAGAGTCAGAAATAGAGAATGGAAGTCGGGTTGTTCTACAAGTTGCAATAATTCGTTCGGCATCGAATACTCTCTGACACAAATTTAGTTCAGATCTGGATATCGTATGGCGTCTGCCACATCGATATCATTCCACATACGCTTTATCGATTGGGAATTCCAACATCTGACGGTTTACCGTTAAGCTGTAGCATCGAAAACGCAGTCGGAAGACTTTTTCGAAGAAAGCACGTCATGAGAACGAGCCAGGAAACGGTGAACCTGATAAGGAATTCTCGACAAATACGAACATCCAACGGAAGTAACAGAGCATCTTAAAGTCTGAGCGTACATATCAAGTTCCCAAATCGTATTATGCTACCATGTGAATGATCCGAACCAGTTATCGAGAATGAAACGATGAGACAAACACACACTTACATTCGAGTACAATGCAAACGATTCTGGATCTGTTTCAACTTTAACTATGTCGTCTATTATGCAGTCTTTCACGTATATATTTAGCCTACGCAAGCAATACATACGGTATGGAGTACTTGACAACGGAACATACGCTGAATCTAGTCAGCATATCATGAATTCATTGACGAAATCATCCGACAAATGTAGGTTTCGATGCCGGGTATCGCCGAAACAAGCACACAACTTCAGAATTCCAAAAACCAAACCAACGCAACAACTTCGGAGAACTCTAAGTACTGCAAAACCTACAAACATCAAATGGACGTGCTTATGTGGCTAGCTGAAGGATCCCGACATGCGAGACGATGAGACTGATCCCTTCCGAAGGCTCTTCCACCTAGCAGTAGATCATTGGACCTGTTCCCACAAAAAGAACTACCCGCCGCAGTCCCCTTGTAAATGGCGGCTAAGGCCCAGACTCAACGCCACGTAGGGCCAATGGTCTATCAATCCATGCTGCATAATCTCCTGGTAAAACGCCACCCCCTCTGAATCACTTTGCCAAGCTAAACTCTCATTCGATTTCAAAAAGAAAGGCCACCCTTATCCATGTTACTCAGCTGAATGAAAATCCCACCCTACATATAAATCCAGTAACATTTGAACTATCTACGACACCCACAAACCTTTAGAACTTCAGTGGCGTGTTACGGAATACGAGGTCCCACGTTTTTGCATATTCGTTCAGGATAAACCGAGATTTTACGCCGCAAAATCTACGGTGAGCTGTAAAGACCAGGGATTACATGATTCCCTTCCGGCAAATAATGCCTTGCAGAAGGAATACGAGCTACGTTCTCCTCTTGACGAATCACTTCTGATCTAGCCTGCAAACGCATACGCCCTGTAAAACATGCATGCCATTCAACAAAGGTCATAACACCTTTGATATCTTGTGCCGAACCGCTGGGCCGATTTGTTTGATTTTCAGTTTCCCGCTTCCATCAATCTTAAATTAATTCTGAGTAGACCGCAACTTTGCCTTTTCCTTCTCGTATTCAATATAAGGACCATCGTACGGAGTACTCATGAATTAGTTCCTTCCAACTTCTTCCGTTCGTCCATAGTTGTACCTTTGAAGTTCACAACACATGTCTCGACAATTCTTTACAAACTTTTCCCACTTCTAACCAACTACTTGGACAGTAGCTCTCGAAATGGCTAACTCTACGACTACTGGAACCGCTCATACTCCTTCTCTACCTCCACATTTCCATCAAGCTCTCCCCGCACTTGGAACCGTTGCACTTATATCCGTTCTCTCAACTGCCGCTCTTTTCATCTTCATAACCTATCGTATGATCACATGGAGACAACATTATCGAGCTTTCATCGGAAGAAATCAATACATAGTTCTCATTTACAATCTCGCCTTCGCAGACTTGATTCAAGCTTTGGCCTTTTCAATATCATGGCATTGGCTCGAAAAAGGTGAAATAGACAGCAATTCTAATTGGTGTTTCACTCAAGGTTTTATGATTAACCTTGGTGATGTTTCATCAGCCTTTTTCGTGTTAGCCATTGGTCTACATACTTGGTATCGTGTTATTAGGAACCGAGAAATTCAGTATAAGACCTTTTTAGGTGTTATTGCTGCCATATGGTGTTCTGCAATACTTCTTACAGTTCTCGCACCAATTCTAAAAGGTAGACATGTTTTCACACAGCTAGAATATTGGGTATGTATTTCAATTTCTCTATCTGATAACATCTAACATCTTTCAGTGCTGGATACCCGAGAAATACGACTCCGAACGTCTTGCTTTACACTACATCTGGGTCTTTATAGTCGAATTCACCTCCTTTTTGATTTATATCTGGATCTTCTGGCATCTACTCACATATTTACGACAAAGTACCATCCACAATGTCGGTAGAAGTCAAGCCAGTGCCAAGAGACTCGTATGGGCATCAAGAGCTATGCTTGCTTATCCCGTCGTCTATACAGTCTTCACCATTCCACTCGCAAGCGTTCGAATGGCCAATTACGCCGGCCATACTATTCCAGATCAGTATTCCGTCCTTTGTGGATGCTTCTTGATCAGTTGTGGTTGGGCAAATGCTCTCACCTACACATTGACTCGTCGTATCTTACTCAAAGGAGAATTCTCCGCTGCGACAGGTCCATTCCAGAGCATAGAACACGGTTCATCAAAATATGGTACCAAGAGGAGTGCTCATCTTTCACCTAGCTTTGGTGACTACGATAAGGGAATGTCCGGTACAAATCTATCAAATGATGACCTTCAGACAAAACTTTCCAATCATCATGGCGCTGTACTTGTTACTTGTGCTTCAGCATCCGACGATATCGACCTAAAGCCTTTTGATGAACATGCTTCAGACCACTCTCATGGTCCTCTCATTCGAATACAATCACCCACAGCCGTCTACAGAACCACCCTATCTACAGACGAACCATATGAACATCGTACAACCTTCTCACCACCAAACTTCAGTCGCAACTTACATGGAAATACCGCCAATGTTGAAGCTGGAAGCTTTACACCTATCAACCTCAACATCGATGGTATCACTGTGACAAATGATATCCATGTCGCTTCTGTCCGTCATAGTAGGATATGTGATCATCCTGAAGACGAAATTTGGTCCGACTAAACCGGTAACCTTTGGAGTTTGGGTTAGCTGTATTCCCACAGATTTAGGAATGACACTTCACGCTTGGAGTTTAATGTACGAAATTAAAAGTTCGTCAGATAGACACAGTTTCACTTCTGTCGTCTACTGCCATAGATAATGGCCTAGTGTAACGATAATGTTGTCTCAAAGTCTTCCATAACTTCCTAGAGTGTGAGAAAAGAACGACATAGTTCAAAGATACTGTCATGTTGCCTCTATACATGGAAACAAAGCAAAACTGTATCAAAGCGGCAACGAGGCCTTGACAGACGTCTGGTGCTCTGCCACTTCTCGACCTCAACGCTTCGCTGACCTCCACCAGAGCTCTAAAGGACACTTAGCAAAGCAAGAACGTCCAGAGCCGAGATAGCAACCTTTGAAAAACGCAAAATGTGCACTTCCAACCTCCTGAATGTGTTCTGGTGAGCAAAACTCAAGTTGAGACGTGTGAGCAAACAAGCGAGTTCTCACTGTTGAGGAATAGCCACAGGAGCATAATTTGTAAAGATCTTTCACGGTTAATGTTGTACGTTTCGAAAAGCGCAAAACATACACAAAACTGAAGAACTTTTGTCCGTGCGAGATTGAGGTACCTATGGTATGGAATTATGCGATCTGGAGCGCTATTCTTTAGGAGAAGCGCTCCTAGTTATATACCTATCTATCTAGTACCTCTAAGGCAATACTGAGACGTATTTGAAACCTAAATGGTCTCATATTGAGCTTGAGACGTTATGCGTTAATGCGGTGTATTATGCTGAGGCCGAGGGTGTTGATGCCTAATGGCCTTAGGTTCTTCAAAAACACGACCAGGACGCCGGTTCTGAACCTTCACGGACTGCCTAACGTGTGAAACCAGCTAGTATACGAAATTTGCAACTCATTACGGACTGTAAAATAGCACAAGAGCTTGAATACAACTGTAAACAACACCGTTTTAGTAACCGCCGAAGCCTATGGACCGGCAAAGTAGGGCAACTTCGTCCATGGCCACCACAACGTTTGGAGCCAAAGTACGCTCTCTAGGTGCCACCCAATGCGCTCTGGAACCTTCACGGGTGTCAAAATACGTTCCAAAGTTGGTCAGCAACTGCAAAGGCGAACTTTGACAAGGACTGACGGTAACGGTCACAGACACAGCGAAGACGCTTGCACACACAACCGCTGCTTGGAACACGTCTGAAAGGCAAACTCGATGTTGAAACACGTTGGGAATAGAGAACGGAACGCTTTGCACTGCTATTTTCGCCAGAACTCGAACAGACTGCCAGACGGGTGAGACCGGTCCAAATGTGACTTGTTACAACCTGGAAAGCAGCCACAAACATTTAGACTCACAAACTACGCGTCTTAGGTGCTATTAGCCGCTATCTGGGCCCTCCACAGGCGTGAAAGGTGCTGTAGAGCTGGTCAGCGGCGCAAAGAGCAACCTCAGGGCTGGACTGTAAAAACGACCAAAACCCGCGGTTGCGGTGACACTAACGACGCTTGCACGCAAAACCGCTGACTAGAGCACGTCTGAGCTACGGAGATGCGGGCCAAAAGTATATCCTAACCCTAACCCTAGCCTTACAACCCTAACCCTAACCCTAATAGAGAAATACGTGCCTTTTGACCGGGCGCGAGCGGCAAGGCTAACTAATCCCGTGTTATGTACGGAGATGCGGGCCAAACCCCTAGCCCTAGCATCAACCCCAACCCTAACCCTAGACGCAACCCTACTACTAATGCACCCCATCCCCCATCCCCTATCCTATTTCTTTCACAGACCCTGCGGGTCTGTCCTGTCGGGGTGGGGGGGATTAGTCGGATGACCGCTAGGATGACCGCTAGGGTGACCGCTAGGGTGACCGATAGGATGACCGATAGGATGACCGATAGGATGACCGCTAGGGTTAGGGAAGAGTTGACCGTTAGGGTTAGGACGAGAGTACCGATTAA
>Ga0335072_10000525_pt1 | contig 73549 bp, 56 predicted proteins | sample Lox_Sample_21_FD_206725 | JGI IMG/M metagenome (GOLD analysis project Ga0335072, IMG submission 206725) | Soil microbial communities from Loxahatchee National Wildlife Refuge, Florida, United States - Lox_Sample_2.1 | ecosystem: Environmental > Terrestrial > Soil > Wetlands | place: USA...
AGCTTATCAGCGGGCAGGCTGAAGTCCCGCTGCTGTTCAGGCTAAAGTTATCGGAGATGCTCGGGTTGTTGCCGCTGGCCGGCACCGAAATTGATAGAGCCGCATTCCCGATGTTCTCCACGGTCACCGTCTGTGGGCTATCCGCGCTGGTCGCGTTCGGCACAGTAGGCTGGAAGCTGAGACTCGGCGCATCATAACTGTCCTCTTCGATGAGCCGATCGTTTCCTGTGTCGACGATGAACACGTTGCCCCTCCCATCGACAGCCAGTGCAGCGGGAGAAATTAGCAGACTGGTTTGAACCGTGCTTTCTGTATAGGAGCTGCCGGATATTGCCTCCTTGAGAATTCGATTGTTACCCGCATCTGCGATGTATAGGTTCCCCTCTCCGTCAACGGCCACGGCCTCCGGGTAGAAGAGCGAACTGGTAGAGACGGTGCTCTCGGAATATGAACTGCCTGAAGGGGATTCCTTCAGAATTCGCTGATTATAAGTATCAGCGATATACACGTTTCCAAAACCGTCGACAGCTACTGACGACGGAGAATTCAGAGCGCTTGTCGGTATCGTGCTTTCCGTGTAGCCGCTCGCGGACCATGTCTCCTGCAAGATTCGATTGTTACCCCAATCTGCAATGAAGACATCGCCGCTTGAATCGACTGCGACTCCAGTGGGATATGCCATTGCACTTGTCGGTATCACGCTCTCCGTGTACCCGTTTGCGGTCACCGTCTCCTTCAATATCCGGTTGTTTCCACTATCTGCAATGTAAAGATTGCCAGCGCCGTCCAGGGCTAGGCTATATGGCCCATTCAAAATACTGGTAGGGACAGCTGATTCCACATAAGTACCGTCCGAGAACGTCTCCTTCAACACGCGATTGTTCGCGTAATCGGCGATGTAGAGATCTCGGCTTCCATCAATCGTGATGCCCAGGGGGCCGCTCAGGCCGCTCGTCGGAACCGTGCTCTCGGTCGAGGGCAGGAAGTTGATCGCGGGCCCACTGCCCGTTCCCTGCAAATAGCTCGTCGCGAGTGTATTTCCCTCAGCATCCTGAAGTATCGCAGCACCGTAGCGAATTCCCGCGAATTGTGGAGTGAATGTCACAGCCACGTTACACGTATCTCCGACACTGTAGTTGCTTCCAGTGACGCAGGTTCCGCCCGCCGCCTGCGCAAAGTCTCTGCCTTGAGCGCCTTGCAGGACTGTAGAGATGCTCTCCAGAGTTCCGGCTGCACTGAAATTCACAGGAACTAAAGCAACGGAACTGGAAGTACCGACGTTCTGGGATCCAAAATTCGTGTTCGATTGAGCAATTGCAGGTGGGACCAGTCCGAATACAGCACAGAGCAAAAACGCGAACACACGGCTGAACAGAAGTGTGCGGATCACTGGACCCTCCGTAACTGTGCGGGCTCAATGATCTTATACAGACCGCTGGCCCAATGTGGGTTTCCGTACGTGGCTCTTAACACCGCGCAGTAGCACATCAGAAGATTCTACGGAGAGCGGGACGAGGTAATTTGCAAGTGAGGCAAGCTGAAGCTACACGGGCACCGCTCCGACTGATTAGCAGCATGGGATTAACCGTGAATATAATATTAGGATCAGTTATGACGCTTGGAGTATCCGTTCAAAACGAACGCTTGTCAATTAGAACAATGGTAATGACCGTGTTAACATATGAGTTAACATACTAAAGTGATCTGTTACGCTCGGGAGGCGCCTTGTAGAGATTCAGGTATGCGCGTATTGGAATTTACAGGCTGGTAATAATGCACCGATTAATACCAATTCCTTTATCGAGCAACTGGTTCAAAATGGAAGCCGAAAGGTGCTCGTACCAAGAGCTGCGGGCCAAAGCGAACTCTGCGATAGGATGACATTCTCCGGATATTGGAGAGGCTAAGCCGAGGCCGCAAGGGCCGGTGTCAAGGCTCCGCGACCGCGAAGCGGCGTCGGGTGTGCCGAACGTCCTTCCATGAGAAGCTCAGTTGATGTCAACTATTTTTCTTTTTGCTGGCAAGAAAGATCTCCGTGCGTTGCCCAGGTTCAGTCAAGGGCGCAGTTCTCCATGCGGCGGAGCGAACTCTTGACGGGTTCTGCGCGACGCGCTACACATCATCGGCGAGCAAAAAGAAAACCTTTCTGCAGGTCCGTACCATTGTCGGATAGCCATCGCCCGCCAGCTTCCGTCCGCACTCTGTGTGGACCTACCCGGTCCGGTGTAATTTGTCATCCCGGCGAGTGCTGCTACCTTGACGACGGCCTACAGCAGCGATTCCGCTCGCTGTGACCGGGCCGCGCCCGCAGTCACCCATTTCGGCTTCGACGATTCCGTGCTCTGCAGATGCACTGCTACGCCGAAGCCAGCTCTGCAAACTGTTGCTTGGTTCTGCTGTTGCGGAAGGAATCGTAATCCTCCCCGGTGACCCACAGGTGATGAGGGAGAATGGCTAACTTGCGCACTACGGCTACCACCGCGCGGCACCGTGCTCCTCGGCCGCCGCGCGCAATCAGGCTATCGGCCCCGGCGTCAAAGATCTTTGTCCTGCCCGAAGGCCCCAAGGATGTACCGTGCGGAGTGGAGAAGCAATCGCCGCATGAATCCGTCGCCTTCTTTGCTGATTCCAAGTTGTGGATTGCTTTCTCCAGATTGGTAACGCCGCGGACGCAGTCCGAAGTAGGCGCCGGCGTTGCGGCGGCAAGCGAAGCGCTCACTCCGCCCTCTCGTCAAAAGCCGGAGTGCTCTGCACGATGCCTTCCTCGATAATGGCAGCGTGCTCGTTTAGAACGCAGTAGTGGTCTTCCGGTCGCCCAGATCGATCCCAATAACCTGATTCATATGAATCTCCTGCGCGAAACAGCGCGATTGGGGAAGCTTACGCGGCCTGCACTTTCGGCTTCTCATGCCATCTTGACTCCAGCCGGGCCTCGGCTACGCTCCCGCAATCCGGGGAATGTCAGGACGGGTCTGGATTACATGCCGATACCAAATCCTTGACCGATCTCCTGTTGGTGGGCGGGCCGTTGCGTTGCGGCTTGCTCCACGGCGTGCGAGATTGGTGCTTGTTGGATCGCTGGCGCGTGGGACACATCACGGCTGAGTGAGTGACCGAGCTTTGCAGCGTCGTTGGTGAAGATTTGCGCATCGTGTGCTCCGCGTGAGATGGCAACGTAGGCCATACGGCTGTTGAGCAGATCCTTTGCGCCAAGTTCGGTGTCCACGTGGATTAGGACGCGGTCAGCGGTCTGACCCTGGCTGGAATGGCTCGTCACAGCGTAGCCGTAGTCGAGATGTAGTTGCCGGTTCGGATCGAGTTGCACCGAGCGACCATCGTCCATCTTCAAACGCAAACGTCCGTCGTCGCCGATGCGCTCGATCATACCCAGCTCGCGGTTCGCCACTTTCAGATCATTGGCGGGAGCGGTGAACTGGACACGGTCGCCCTCGGAAAATGCGCGCGGCCCTTCGCGGTACACGGTCACACCTTGCTGCCGACGGGGATCGTAGGTTCGTTCGGTGCCGTCCCGTAATTCGACTGTCAACCGATTGGCTGCGGCATCGATGCTTTTCACCTGTGCATACTCGCCCCTGCCGATGCCGGTTTCCTTCGACGCTCGTGAGTAGCGCAGCATATCGCCCACTTCGTACCGCTCCACCCATGTGCGGTCTGCACCGGTCATGTCCTGGCGTGGCACGAGCGTTCGGAATTCGTGTTCTGATTTGGTGACGATACCTCGGACTTGCAACTCGGCATGGATGCGTTCGTTGATCTCGATACGGGAACGATTGTCCGGGGAAACAACCAGCGTCCGCTCCGGCGCCTTTGCATACTCCTCTGCAATCGCCCGAATTCGTCTGTCGTGATCCGGAATCTCGTGAACACGCCCCTGCCGGTCAAGGTTCTCCACTGCCTCATGTACCTGGCCGCGCGCAAGTTGCTCAACGACCCGCTTCAGTTCCAGGTCTTTCTGGCGCACGATCTCTTCAAGCTTGACCGTTACCATGCCCGCATCCTGAAGCTGCGCGAAAGGCCGTCCAGCCTCTACCGCTTCATGCTGTCGCCGGTCGCCCACGAGCAACACACGGTCGGTGGGATGGAGGCGATGAACGAAGTCATGCAATTGCCGTGTCGATGCCAGCGAGGATTCGTCGAGAACATAAAGGCGCTTTTCGCCCATGTCGGGCTGTTCACCGCGCATCAGATGCTTTTGCAGAGTGGATGTTTCCATCCCTGCCTCGGCCAGCTTCTGCGCCGCGCGGGACGTCGGCGCAAAACCCTCCACTCTATATCCATTCGCCTGTGCAGCCTCGCGAACTACTGACAGCACAGTCGTCTTGCCCGCGCCCGCCACTCCGTCCAGACCGATGATCTTTTCGCGAGAGAGGAAGAGATCCTCTACGGCGCTGCGTTGCGCGGCACTCAGTTCCGGGTGCCGGTCTTTGATGCTGTTCCGCACCTGCGGTGAAACCAGCAGTGGATCGCTGGAGCTGCGCCGGTTACCTTCCTTCATCCGTGCAATGACCTCGCGCTCCATTCGGATCATGCCGGTGGTCGTAAAGAGGGCGTCTGCGCCGCTGTGCGCAACCTCGCGGAATTCGCCGGTACGGACCCGCCGCTCAAACTCGTTCTGGATGCTTGTATACGTCGTCTCTCCCATCCCGCGCGCCAGGGCCGATTCGAGAATCGCGCGGCGGTCGTGCACTGCCGATCTCTCGAAGACATGATCCCGCGCCCAAGTCACCGCTCGTTGCGCACCGATCTCCGGTTCTCGCGTCTGGTATTGACCGTGTGCTCGCGCCTGAGCGGCTACTCGATCCGCCTGGTTCCCATACTGGGCGGCCAGGTCCCGGTGCCGCCGCAACACTTCTTCCTGGGAGAGCAACTCCTTGCGGTCGCGCGTGTGATGCGCGGCAATCTGCGCCGCCGCGGCCCCATCGATACCTTGCTCGCGGAGATGGTCTTTGATCTGCTCCCGGCGCGGGCTGGATGCTTCCAGATACTCCTTCGTGTATCCCTTGATTTCGGGTTGTCCATGCTTGCCGCGTTCGAGTTCGTAGCCCAGTTTTTCAAGGCGCAGCGCCAGTTCCGAACGATAGATCGCTGTGACGTACCGCTGAGAAACGAAGATCTCATGCGGCTGCAGGGCGCGCGTCTGACCGTTATCTCGCTCCGTCACATTGAAAATGACAGCGTGCGTGTGCAATTGCGGAGCCGCGTATCCATCCACGGGCCGGGCAGTGTCGTGCTCAAATGTGGCCGCTGCAAGCTTCCCGGTTGTCTCAGGGGCATGGACGTTTCCGATGCGAGCCTGCGTGTACCACTCCAGTTCTGTGACTGCAGCGTGCACGCTCTCCCTGTGCGCCAGTCGAACCCTGTCGTCGCCGCCGACAAGAGCAGTAATGGAAACTGACTTCGGCGCAGAGAACGTAGCATCCCAACCGGCGCGGTGCTCGACGCTGGTGACCTCTTTGCCATTCTTGCCCTCGTAGGTCCTCGAAACCTGGTGCCGGACGAGTTGTTCGCCCGTCTGGGGATGCTGACCCTCCGCGAGCCTGGCAAAATGCTCATCATGAACGGGCCCACTGAGATTCCATTGGCCGGTGAGCCTGCCCTGCCATTCACTATGGCCCTGTTGATCGCGGCTCCAGTAATTCTGTTGTTGCGATGCGAATTCTTTGGCGTGGTAGTTCCGCGCCTGGCTGGCTGACAACGGCTTCGATATCGTCAACATGAAAAGTGCTCCAGTGCGCCCGGCTTGTCACCGGGCATGATTCACGTTCATTCGATCTCGTCCGCATCGCTCCAGAGGTAACCATCGCCGGTTGCGCCGTGGACACCGAAGAGGGGAAAAGGGAAAGATGGGGGCCTGGTCGACGGTTCTTTCTTCGCGACGCTTACGGTTGTTACAGCCCGCTGCGCTTTTATGAGCCGCGCTGCGCTCCGGTACATCTTGGACAACCGGAACTGCATTTCCTGCGCCATTGCGAAGCCGCTGTCGAAAAGACTTGGGGAGGGCTCGACCCAACGTGGTCGTTGGCGCTTCCCATCGAGATCCGCGGCCCATTCCATCAGCCGGGTGGCCAGCCGGATACATCCGTAGAGCCCATAGCAAAACACCACCAGCCCACACGTTTCCGGCAGAAGAAGGAAGCTCCAAAGGTCCTGGCCGTCGAACGCAAGGCCGGCCAAACCTGGCCGCAGCAGTTCCGTTGGAACCTGCTGTGGCGGCCCTTCTACCAGTCTTTTCCAGCCCGCTTCTTTGGACGAATGAGAAAGCGCAACACCGCTCTCATCTCCCGAAGCGTCGGCATCATCGTCCGTCGCCAGCTCGTGTTTCCCGTGGCGCCCGATCTTCCAAATCCAGTTAACTTCGACCGTCGCTGGCGTAATGACCGGCAGCGAACACCAGATGTATGCGGGCAGGTAATGCCGCTGAATCGGGGTCCAGAACCAGTTCGAACACACCCAGAGGTTGCCAGCTTCGATCACGATTGTGAGCGCGGCAAGCCAAGCGAAGCGGACAAGGATCGGCCGCCAATTCATCGCCCTTCGCGATCCTTTCCGTTGGGCCGAGCAAGGAAATCGGCGAGCATTCGCCGCGCCTGTTCAAGCTTTTCTCGGTTGGCCTTGTCGCGGATTTTAAGGACCGATTCGGGCAGTAACGGCTTGCCTTCGGCCGTCGCCTGAGCGCCTGCGTGAAAGAGATTCAGCAGTGCGTTTCGGGTTGCCCAAACTTCGGCGAGAAGCAATTCAATCGGATCAGAAGGCCGCTCTCTCGCGGCAGTTAATGCGGTGTCTCGTAACCACTCTGAGGGCTGCTTGCCAGCTCGTTCGGCAGCCGTTTCCAACTCGGCAACCTCGTCGCGAGTCAGCCGCATTGAGATGGTTTTAGTGCGAAAGCCTTGTTTGCTTTCGTCGCTCGATGACGGCTTCTTTGCTTGCTCAGTCGTCGTCGGGAAGGTGTTCATTGGAGAACCTCCCTTGCTGACGTGCAGATTTGGCCGTGCTGGACTCGTTCAATCGAACTTGCGCGAAGCTCTTTCGCTTCAACGTGTTTACGCCGAGGGCGCTCTGTGGCGCTTTTTCGTTTACATTCGTAAACGCGCCAGCATTCGCTAACGCCGAAAAACTCAAGCTGCTGTCACAGCGGAAGTTGACATTTGTAAACGTCACGGTGCTCCAAGGGCGCTTTGCAGTTACCCAGTTGGGGGTGACGTGTCCACTTACTTCCGCTGCGACAGCAGCGCCGTTCTTAAATCTCGCCGTACTCGAGCAGCAACTCCGCTGAAATCCGCTGGAGCTCAGGCTTCTGCCAGGCAAGGCGAAACGCCTCCTGCAGCGAAGCCCACTCGCTGGCCGTGAACCCGAAGGTCACCCCGCTCGGGCAGCGAACCCAGATGGGCGACACCGAAGGTTCCATCGCCGTGTAGCCGTAGAACCAGCGCCCCTGCCAGAACGAATTCGCTTCGCCTGTTTCCCACGCATGGAGCATGGACCGGAACTCCGCAATCATCGGCCAGGGTCTCATCTCGTACATCGTGTGACGAGCCTCGGGCAGGTTCACCAGGACGGCCAGATCGCCATCGCTTCCAGCGGCGAATGAGAGCACGAATCCGCCCTCGAACACCGAGGAAATCGCCGGGCCCCAGGGACGATCTGCGACGGTCCTTCCGGCTGCGCTTCGCACGGGAGTTCCACGCACCAGATAATGTCCTCGGGCAGCCGCTCTCCACAGGAGCGGCCAGCACGGCTTGAGAGCCTGATTCATCGCCTCGATGCCGAAGGATTCTTCCTCCAGAAACTCGTACAAATTCCGGGCGGCGAACTGCGGCCAGAGCTTCTCGGCCCCCGGCGAATCCATTCTCCGGATGAGCCGCTCGACGGCCATCGTGACGTCGATCCCTTCGGCCTCAGCTCCGTGGACCGGTTCACCGTGCTTGTTGAGGATCGGGAGATTCGAAAGATAATGGGTATCCCGGCTCGCCTTCTTCCCCCGGCGTACTTGGTAAGCGGCGAGAAAAGCCTGGAGGATTCCCTTCATCGTCTCCAGCGAAATGGGGTCAGCGATGGAACTCTCAACTCCGAGTTGGGCGTAGTGTGCCAGGACGATCCATTCGGCCCGGGAAAGACTCAATCCCGCTTCGGCTTTGCGCCTTACTCCAGCAAGCGCGGCGGTGGCGTCGGCCAGCAGTTCCGCCACCTCCAGCCGGTTCTCTCGCGCCGACTCCAGAAGCTGCTTCGCCACCTCGGAAGTGGTCACGTTCTCACCGCTCCTTTTCGAGAGCAGTTCCTTCAACCGTTCAAGCCGGGACCGCAAGGCCTCCGAGACGCGAATGGAAATGACCGGCTGCTGCGGCCATCCGCCTTTTTCTTGCACGGGCTTTCCTTTCTCGATCCTGCCGTCCGGAGATGCCGCCGCAACTGCCATGGTCATTCGTAAACTTACAGTTGACTCTATGGATAATCCTGCGCTACTGTCAAGTGTGCAAGCCGCTGAGGTGTTCCTTGCGCTTTTCTTCGCTTTCCCGCCGCGCCGCATCAGCCCCACTGGCCGGGCAGCTTTCGCTGTTTGATGGAGTCAAAGCCGTAGACCGAATTGACTCAGATCAGCTGCCTGCATCTTCAGCTACTGGTATAAATTCGTCCTCTGTCACGCGCGCCATCCCATTGCGTTCTGGAGATTCGAAGTCGCAGACGGTAAGGCCGCACGGCGGAAAGCGCAAACGGCCGGGCGTCGCGAGTGTGCCGATGGACGCGAGACTTCTCGTAAGCCGCAAAGCGGCTGCGGAGTTGCTCACCATCAGCATCCGCAAAGTGGACTACATGATTGCGGATGGGCGGATGTTGACGAGAAGAATCGACAATCGCGTACTGATACCGATTGAAGAGATTCGCAAGTTCGCGGGATCTGATCACGCGAAGCGCAGGGCCGGATAGCGAATTCTGGCGCAGCTACGCGTACGCGGCGTCTTTTGTGGCAATGCGCCCCAGAGGTTTACCATGACTTCCCTTGGCAGATGGCCGTAGCTCGATGCTGCTTCGCATCTTGAGCCGGTCTGCATACGCGAGCAGCTTCTCGATGCTCACCTTACTGATCCTGCCATGCAGGAGATTGCTGACATTTGGCTGGTATTCATCCAGCACGTCCACCAGTTCGCGCTGGGTAAAACCACGCCGGTCGATTTCAGCCAAAATCGCCTCCAGAATGGAGGCCTTGATCTTCAGCGCCGACGCTTCCGATCTGGAGAATCCCAGGTCGTCCAGAACATCGCCAGTCGTAATGTGATTTGATTTGCTCATTTGACCACTCCCGGTTGGTCGCAATGCTCTCTGGTTTCAACCACGCAGCCTCTGCCGGACTTCTTTCAGTCTGACCTTCGCAATCTCCAGATCACGCCGATCCGTTTTCCTGCTGTCTTTCTCAAAGCAGTGCAGAACATGGATGGTATTGCCGATCTGTGTCAGGTACATAAGGCGATACCTTGTTCGCTCATCGCTGTCTTTCAGTTCCCAGACACCCTTGCCGACTGAAGTCATCGGACGATGAGCACACCGAGGACGATTCCCGTTCTGAAGCTGCCGTAACGAGAATCCCAGTGTGACCTTAACATCATGAGGGAAGGCGCTCAGAATTTCCTTTGAGTCCCCCTCCCATTCGATCTTCGCCGGCTGACGATCAGTGGGACTCTTCATGACTCAAGAGCAACATATAACACTTTATATACCCAGCACAACTCGGCAACGAGGATCACTGTTTGCTATTGAGGACAGCCATCGCATCGACCACTTGAGACGGCGCGAAATGTGCGTACCGCATCGTCGACGCAATTGAGGCGTGACCGGCGGCTTCCTGCACCACCTTCAGGTGCACTCCGGCCTGAACGAGCCGTGAGCAGAAAGTATGCCGGTTGTCGTGCCAACGGTACTTTTTAATCTTCGCGTCGTCGAGGACCGCCTTCCACCACTTCTTGTTGTCGGCCTTGGCAAAGACGACGTCTTCCGGTGACTTGTTCGGCTGGTCTGCGGACCGATCCCTGCGTTCGAGACTGAGGTCTCGCAACTGCCTTAGCGCCTTCGCCACGTCATCAATGATGAATGCATTGCGCGGTTTCCCATTCTTCGTCTTTCGGAGACGCATAATGCGTCTCTCGAAATCGACATCGCCCCATCGCAGGTTGTACTGTTCGGAGCGACGCATACCCGACTTCAGGGAGACCTCAAACTCCAGGAGCCGATGGATGGCCTGCTTCCGCAATTCCGGGTGACTGATGGGATCGTGCGCGTTAATGTTCCGCTGCAGGACACGCCGGAGCCGCTTCTCCTCTTCATCTGTAAGGAAACGCTCCACCCCGTTGCCCACGTCACGCAGGGGGACATCCACCGCAGGATTCACGTTAACCAGGTCCTTGCGTTTCCCATGCCTGTAGATCATCGAAAACGTGCCGCGCATCTTATTGACGGTCGCGTTGGCCAGCTCCCTGTCTTCCTGAATGGCGTCCAGCCAGTCCTCAATCTCTGAGGGCTTCAGCTTCGCTGCTTCGCGCTCGCCGAATATTGCTTTGACTTCGGCGATTCTCTTCGGAGGATTCGTATGGTCCCGGTACTCTTCAGGGTGAGCCTTCACATAACGTTCAAACTCATCGCACAGCTTTCCGACCGTGACCGCGTTTGGGTCCCCAAGCACAGACACTTCCGCCGTAGTCAGCACTGGGCGCTTCGCGGTCGTTGGCAGTACACCCTCTCCCGTGCGCTTTATCGTTCTCGCCTTCTCCACCCAGGCAATCGCCTCAGCCCGCCCTCGCGGGCCGCGGCCGAAGCTCTTCCGCACCAGCTTGCCACATGCCCGAATTCGGGCCGACCAGATATCGCTCCCGGGTACCCTTTCGTAGACGCCTGTCACAGCCGAGGGTCTGCGTGCCATTTATCACACTCCCGTATCACACTCCCCCCAAACCTCATTCGGTGCCGCTCCCCGGAGCGAAGGTCTGATGCTTGGCATTCGCTGGATTTCCGCTCGGGAGACGTGTGATACAAACGTGATACACGAACAGCGCATTCCATGCAATCCTCTGCTGCGGTCAGACGCCAAGCAATGATGGCAATGTCAGCATAAATACTGGCTCATTTCTACTTTGTGCGGCTGTGTGCAACACTGTGCAGCAGTGGCTGAGAATGCCCTTTTAAGGCGTGGGTCCTGGGTTCGAGTCCCAGCGGGCTCACCACGCGCGCCTCCTCAGCCGGCAACCGGCAACCCTGGCGATCCTGTGGCCTCACATCTCCTGCAGCAGACCGTCCGCCGGGATCGCTGCCCGTTCATGCGCAACCACAGCCGAATCTCCTGCCTGAACCTTCCGCCCATAGACCCACAAGCACCACGCCAGCCACACCGGCCCCGTCCACAGATATCCCTTTGGATCGAACTGGGGATGACGCAGGATCACCAGAAACTCAATGGCGTTCAGCGCCGTCAGCACGGCGATCGCCGTCTTGCCGGCCCGCTCATATCCGGCCAGCACCGCCGGCAGCAGCAACACCTGATCGGTGGGCCAGGAGTACGGAGCCGTCACCGCCGAAGCCGCCAGCACCAGCGCTCCCTGGCATGACCACTCCCAGCGTGACGAACGCGCGCGATACCAGAAGACCAGCGCCAGCCCCAACAGAGTGGGCACCGACTGCAGCCACAAAGCCGCCGGGTGCATCTTCCGCAGGGCGCAGGAAATGTTGGGCAGAAACTGCTTCTCGATATGCTGCGACTGTACCGCCGCGAGATAGTGGCTCCAGACATGAGCATCGAAGCACAGCGCAAAGGCGGTTGCCGCTGCAACAGCGGTCGCCGCCCCCGCCAGAATCCGCCAGCGGCCCCGCCGCCAGGCATCGAACAGCAGCAACGGCCAGAAGAGCAGGAAGAGGTGCGGCTTCATCATCGGCAGCAGCAGCGCCACTCCGGCCCAGAACGGCCGCTTTCTTTCCAGATACAAAAACAGGCTCACGCCCAGCAGCAGAAACGTCGCACTCTGCCCCGAAGCCACGCACGCGATCAGTGGCCCGAAGAAGAACGCATTCAGCGGGATCTTCTTCATCGTCGGCGGCTGCAGCAGGCGAATCGAAACCAGCCCCACCGCCGTCACCGCCAGACTCCACAGCACGGCCGCCACCGGTGCGGGCAGCCATCCCAGCGGCAGCACCAGAAACAGCGCCCATGGTGGATTCCGCATCAGAAAGGCGCCCGGAAAATGTCCTCCCGCCTGGTTCTCCAGCGCCCTCACCCTGGCCGGATCGTAGGGATTGGCGTGCATAACCATCAGCCGCGCCGAGCTCCAGTAGGAGATAAAGTCCTGGCTCGTGGCGCGCGTTCGCAGAATCAACCCCAGCGCTCCTGCGCTCATAAGGAGCACCAGCAGCACAGCCACCGATGCCAGCAGCGACGGCCGCCGGCGCGGCGCGCTCTCAGCAGGCAATACGGCTTCGATCAGGGGCGTGCTGGTATTCATCCGGTCGCATGGAGTGTATCGGCGCACGCCCGGCAGCAGAATCCCCCGGCAGCGTCATACCTCCGCCCAGCGTTCTCAGGATGAATGCGGTGACGGCTCGAGGCGGCAAAACTACGCGCCGCCTGGCTGGTTCAGCCCACCATCACCGCTCGGTAAAATGAGTGGCCGGCAGCGTCCGCAGCCGCTCCGCCGCGGATTCCGGCGTGATATCCCGCTGCGGCATCCCCAGCAATTCAAACCCGACCATATATTTCCGCACCGTCGCCGAGCGCAGCAGCGGCGGATAAAAGTGCGCGTGGAAATGCCATTCCGGATGCGCCTGCCCATCGGTCGGCGCCTGATGAAAGCCCATCGTGTAAGGGAAGCTGGTTTCGAAAAGATTGTCGTAGCGCGTGGTCAGCTGCTTCAGAATGTCCGCGAGCGCATCGCGGTCCGTGTCGGCAAAATCGAGCAGCGAGCGATGATGCCGCTTCGGGATCACCAGCACTTCAAAGGGCCACACCGCCCACCACGGCACCACCGCGAGAAAGCCATCATTCTCGCATACGATTCGCACGCCCTCTTTCAGTTCCAGCCCAAGGTAATCGCACAGCAAACAGCCGCCCCTCGTCGCCCGATAATCGAGCAGCGACTCCGTCTCCGCCTGCGGTTCATCCGGCACGTGCTCCGTCGTCCAGATCTGCCCGTGGGGGTGCGGATTACTCGCCCCCATCATCGCTCCGCGGTTCTCGAAGATCTGCACGTAGCGAAAATCCGGCTCAGCGCCCAGCGTGCGGTACTCCTCCGTCCACGCATCCACCACCTTCCGGATATCCGCCGTCTGCATGCGTGCCAGGGTCAGGCTGTGGTCCGGATGGAAGCACAGGACCCGGCACCGTCCCCGCTCCCGCTCCGCGCGCAGCAGGCCCGTCTCGTGTCCGGCGGGAGGCTCCGGCGAGTCCGGCAGCAGTGCCGCGTAGTCGTTATCGAAGAGAAACACGCTTTCATATTTCGGTGTGACGTGCCCGCCGGCGCGCGTGTTCCCTGGGCACAGATAGCACTGCGGGTCGTAATGCACATCCGAGAACCCCGACGACTTGTTGACCTCGCCCTGCCACGGCCTCTGCGTCCTGTGCGGCGAAACCAGCACCCACTGCCGGCGCAGCGGGTTATACCGGCGATGCGGAAACTGCAGCGACTCTGCCAAACGGTCTCCTCATAACTTCACTTCCGAAGCTAAACCGATCCGGCCCACCACGCGAGTCAGCCGCCAGCCATTTTCGTTTTGACGAAGGCTCCGCTCACCGGAACATAGCGAACCCCTGACCGCTGACCGCTTCTCAGGCTAACCGGCTCTTAGCTAACCGCACTTTAGCGGACCGCTTCTCAGCTGGCCGGCTCTTACTGCCCCTACCCCGGCCCCGACTGATACGGCTCAATCGACAGCAGGCTGCCCAGCACGTGCCGCTCCTGCGGGCTGAAGGTATGTGAGAAGCGCGCGGAATTCAGAATCGCCTCGCGCTGTCCGGGTGGAATCATCCGCAGATCGTGGAACGCGCGCCGCATCATGCGCTGCCGCTCCGGAGGCATCTGGTGCAGGGCCTGAGCCGCCCCGCGCACGTCCTGCTTGCCCTCCGGCGATAGCCGCTCGAAGGCCTCATTGCGCGCCAGCATCCGCTGCCGCTCCGCCGGCGGCCGAGCGTCCAGCGAACGCAGCCGATCCAGTACCCTCTGTTGCTGTTCCGGAGCCAGCCGATTAAATCCGGGCTCCCGCCGCAGCAGGTTTTCCTGCTCGGTAAAGCTCATGTTCTGGTGCTGCGCCAGCCACTCCGGCAGATGCTCCTGCCCCGGCCGCCCGTTCACACCGGGGCGCATCTCCCCCACCGCACTGCGCCCGTAGGCGTTCGGAATCGGCCTGACATTATTGTTGACGCCCGGCGCCGGTTGCGGCGGTGCGCTGCGCGCTGGCGGAGGAGACGCCTGCCCCCGCTGTCCAAATCCTGCGGGAGCCATCCCCAGCAGCAGAAACAAGACAGCCGCGGACGCAACCCCTCGTCCGGGGCGCCAGGCGCCACCGCGCGTCTTGTTTCCTGTCCCGCCCATCATCGTCCCACTCCCCACGGCAGACCACAAAATTCCTGCCGGGCCGGCCTCCTCTTTTGCCCTCCGGCAAGCCTGACCCGTCGTTCCCCGCGCTCCGCAACCCAACACCCTACAAACTGTTCGAACCGCTGTCTCCGGTGTCCTGCTGATCCATCTGGTTCAGTTGTTGAAACACCTGCTGGTTCTCATCGAGCGACTGCAAATCCCGAATCACCGGCGACTGCGACTGCACCGCCGGCTTCGCCTGATTCCCCGAAATCCCTACGTACAGCCCGCCGCCCACCGCCATCGCCAGAGCCAGCGCAGCCGCTGCCAGCGGCCGCATGTGCATGCTTTCCCCAAACATCAACCGCGCCCGCAGCCGCTCGAACCAGCCCGCCGGTTCGGCCTGCTGCGCCTCGCGCAGCCGCGCCGCCATCCGTCCATCGAAGTACGGCGACACCTCCGGCGCTTCCCACGCGTCCAGCGCCGCCATCGTCGTCTCGAGTTCCTTCAGTTCCCTGCCGCAGTCGGCGCAGCTCGTCACATGAGCCCGCACTTCAGCCGGCACCGACTCCGGATCCAGAAGCAGGTCAGGCAGTTTCGCTTCAATATTCCGGCAGATCATAGTTACCCCAATTCTCCAAAGTTCTCAGCCCTGCTCGACAAAGTCCTTCAGCCGTTCCCGCAGCGTCTGGTAGGCGCGAAACAGCAGCGACTTGGTCGCCGACTCGCTCAACCGCAACACTGCGCCGATTTCCTTATAGTCCAGGCCCTGATACTTGTGCATCAGAACCGCCGTCCGCTGCCGCTCCGGCAGCGCCATCACATGCTTGCGGATCGCCCGCATCCGCTCATCCCGCACCAGCTCGTCTTCCGCGCCCGGCCGCGCATCCGCCACGTCCGGTGTAGTCCCCGTCTCCGGATCGGGCTGATCCAGATACACATTCTGCGCCGCCCGCTCGTGCCGCGTATCGCGCGCGTGGTTCACACCCAGATTCGTCGCAATGCGATACAGCCAGGTCGTGAACTTCGCCTCCGCCCGATAGGTCTCCCGCGAGCGATACACCCGGAGAAACACCTCCTGCGCCAGCTCCTCCGCCACCGCCTGGTTGTGCACCATGCGATACATGAAGTTGATGATGGGCTTGCGGTATTTTTCAATGAGAAAATTGAAGCCCGCATCATCGCCGGCACGTACGCGAAGCATGATCTCCGCGTCGCTCATCGAGCGCCAGTCCGCCGGCCCCGCAACACTCACCCGCCCCGGACCGGCTGCGCCCTGCAATAGTTCCGGATTCAGAGCTACGGTCGCCATACCCCTGCTAACCCCATTTGGGTCGTCAGGTTGCGGGGGAATTTCCGGCTCGTCATCCCAGCCCTCCGGCGAGGGCTCCACTTCGTCCCCCTCGTCCTCCATGGGCCGGCGTGGCGAATCCTCCGGTAGTGGCGACGGGGTGCGTGGGGCCATACGTGCCTGCCCAAATTCTACTCTGGCCCCAGCTCCCTCCGGAAAAGGATCCTCGCCCCCTTCATCCCTCGAACGACAGGAGTTCCAGCCGCCTCGAAACAGGAGTTTCGCTGACAAAGGGTGAGTATGCTCCGGCCAGAACCCCTGCTTGCCGCCGATACCGCGCCGGAGGCGCAGCCCTGCTTAGCCCAGCGCTTCAGCGCTGTGGGAGCCCGCTCCAAATGCGGGCGGGAGTCCCGGAGGGACGGTGCCGATACCGCGCCGGAGAGGCACTGGCCACCACCCCACCCAGGTGATACTCTGAACAAGTCCAACCCCTCCGGTTTCCCGGGCGCATAACTCAGCGGTAGAGTGCCACCTTCACACGGTGGAAGTCGTAGGTTCGAATCCTGCTGCGCCCACCATCAATCAACAATTTACGGCGGCGCTGCACCCCTGGACCAGACGTCCTGTGTCGCGTACACGCTCCGTCCTTCCCGACGCCTTCAGCTCACCCCAAACGTCCGCTCCGTAAACTCCCGGCTGCGCCGCAAATCCTCCGTGAGCGACCGCGTCACCACCGTCCCATCGGCATAGGCCAGCTCCACCACCACCAGCGGCTTCAGTCCCTCCGTCCGCAGCCACGCCGCAATCGGCCGGAAGTCCACGTCCCCATTCCCTTCCACCGCTTCATCCCATACCAGATGGTGCGAGCTGCGCACATGAATCTCGCGCACGCGATGCCCTGCCTCCCGCAGCAGCTCCATCGGCTTGTGTCCGGCCTGATTCACCCAGTCAATGTCCAGACAAACGGAAACTGCCGCCGGGTCAGTGTGCTCCAGCATGAACCGCCATTCCCGCGCATTCGAAGCCAGCTCCACCTTGTGATTATGAAAGCGCAGATTACCGCCCTCGGCAGCCAGCCTGCGCCCCAGCTCATTCACCAGCCGCACCTGCGTCACCAGCTCCGCATCGTTCTTCTCGCCGCCGGACTTCGGCGACGGATCGCACACCATCGCCGCGCATCCCGCCCGCCTCGCCGCCGCAAAAGTCTCGAGTCCCCGCCGCACCGTCTCCGCACCCGCAGCCTCTTCATGCATCGCGCCGTTCAGATACACGCACGGCGCCCTCATCCGATTCTGCTGCAGCAGCGCCAGAGTCCGCTCGCGCAAAGTCGCCCCAAAGAACTCGTCGTTCAGCTCAATGTTCCTGAAGCCCGCCTCCTGCGCCGTCGAGAAGATCTCCGGCAGCCCCTCGCTCAGCGAGCGATGCTCCCGCCCCAGCAATTCCACCCAGATATAGACTTCGACCGCGAGCCGCGACGCATCATCGGCGAAGGCCCTCTCAGCATCGATAAGAAGAAATGCGGAAGCGGCCACCGTGGCCGACTTCAAAAAATCGCGGCGGAATCCTGAAACTCTACTCGTCATCAACGGTAGCGAGAATCGCATCCGCCCTCTCGCGCTGTCAATCAAAGCCCCACACCCTGCGCCATCCGGCTCTCTGCCCACTCACCATCAATCGCAGTTTTAAGATCGCCTCCGCACGACTTGCATCCCGCGCCCGATCGTCTCCTCTACAATCTGGAAATCCCGCACCGCGATGGTTCCGAACTCAATGAAAACTGCCCGGCTGAAAGCACGTCCCCTCGCTTTGTCCCTCTCTCTTCTGCTCAGTCTCGCCACGCTCTCGGCGCAAGCTCAGACCGCGCGTCCCACGCCGCCCACGCGCGATCCGCATACGCCCGGCTACGTTCCAGCCAAAGAATTGCCCGACGGCGCCCTTCCTCCTGCCACCGCCGACGGCAACTTCATCCTCGGCCCCACCCATCCGCCCGCGCCCGAAATGTCCGTGCATGAAGGCGTGCCCAGGGGCGACGTCTACGAGTTCACCATGAGCTCCGCAGACAGCCATCTCTATCCCGGCATCGCACGCGATCCAGGCACCTTCGGCACGCCCGATCCGAACAATCCCGACAAGCTCAACGTGCCCACCAGCCATCCTGCCCCATGGACCCGCCGCGTCGCCGTCTACGTGCCCAAACAATACGTCCCCGGCACCGTCGCGCCTTTCATCGTCGGCGCCGACGGCCCGGACCCCAGCCTCTTCACCGCCCTCGACAATCTCATCGCCGAACATCGCGTGCCCGTCATGATCGCCGTCTCCATCGCCAATGGCGGAGGCGATGCTCAGGGCAGCGAGCGCGGCCTCGAATACGACACCCTCTCCGGACGCTACGCCGAGTTCGTCGAGAAAGAAGTGCTGCCCCAGGTCGAACAGCGCTACCATGTTCGGCTGACACGAGACCCCAACGGCCGCGCCGCCATGGGTGGAAGCTCCGGCGCCGCCGCGGCCTTCATCATGGCCTGGTATCATCCCGAGCTTTACCACCGCGTCCTCAGCTACTCGGGAACCTTCATCAACCAACAGTGGCCCTGGAATCCCGACACGCCCCACGGTGCATGGGGATTCCACGAGCACCTCATTCCCGCCTCACCGCGCAAACCCATCCGCATCTGGATGGAAGTCGGCGATCGCGACCTCTTCAATCCCAACGTCATGCGCGACGGTATGCACGACTGGGTGGTCGCCAACGAAGATATGGCCCGCGTGCTCGCCGCCAAACACTATCACTACCAGTTCGTCTTCGCGCGCAACGCCGGCCACGTCGACCACGCAACCAAGCTCCAGACCCTCCCCGAAGCTCTCGAATACGTCTGGCAGGGCTACCCCCTCGCCGCTGCCAAACGCTAAGTGTTCTGACCGGATAAGCAGCGCCATTACACGAAGTGGTTCCGCGTGAGCGGGACGACGGTAGAAGCCCCGGCCTTTCAGGCCGGGGAAACAAAAGCACAAACTTTGAGGCCTTTAGGCCCGGACACGTTCCCCTTGGCCTGACATCAACGTAAGCGGGGTGCCCCATCATCTGCCCGCTGTTGGCAGATGTGGGATTCCACGATGTCTTCCTCATGACCGTCGCAGAATGATCCCGCGCCGAAGGCGCACCCGCCTGGACGGCCAGTCCCGCCGAAGGCGCAGTTGCCCGGACGGCTAGTCCCGCCGAAGGCGCAGTTGCCCGGACGGCCAGTCCCGCCGAAGGCGCAGTTGCCCGGACGGCCAGTCGACGCATCGTACAGCATGGCTTCGTCGCATCCGTTCCGCGTAACGAAGCAGATAAATTCGCCAAGGAGAACCTATGGCAAGACCCACCTGGTCGGGATCGATTCAGATCTCGCTGGTTTCCATCGCCGTTAAAATCTTCCCCGCCTACAATCCCGGCCGCCAGGTGGAGTTCCACCAGATCGATCGCAAAACCCACCAGCGCATCCATCACCAGAACGTCGATGAATCCGGAGCCGTCGCCAAAGAAGACATGGTCAAGGGCTTCGAATACGCGAAGAACAAATACATCGAAATCGATCCTGACGAACTGCGCGCCCTCCGTATTCCCACCGCGACGACCATGCAGATCAAGCAGTTCGTGAAAGTCGATGAGTTGCCGCCGTCCCTCTTCGATCGCCCTTACTTCGTCGCGCCCAAAGACGCCGCCCAGAACAAAGCCCTCAGCATCATGCGCCAGGCGCTGGCCGACACCGACACCCTGGGCATCGGCGAAATCGCCTTCAGCGGCCGCGAACATCTCGTCGCCATCGGCGCACCCGCCGATCCAAAGCAAAAGGGCCTCATGCTCTACCTCCTCCGCTACGAAGAGGAGATGAGAGATTCAAAGTCCGTTCTCTCCGACATCAAAGACACGAAAAACTCGCCTCAGGAGCTCTCGCTGGCGAAGCAGCTCATCGATGCCAGCACCTCGCCATTCGACCTCTCTGCCTACAAAAACGACTACGAGGCCGCCGTAAAAAAGCTCGTCGATGCCAAACGCAAGGGCAAGCCTCTTCCCGAAGCCAAGCCCGAACCGAAGCAGGCGAAAGTCATCAACATCATGGATGCACTGCGCAGCAGTCTCGCCGAGAGCGAGAACCCCGGCAAGTCCGCGAAGAAAAAGACGGCGCATCGAAAGCGGGCCGCATAATCTGCCGCCCCTCTTTCGTTCATGCGCCTCCCGCCGGGGCTCCTCAGGAACCCCGGCGAGCCGATCACTTCTCCCGATCAGTTCGTCCTGATCATCGGAGCCACCACGATGCGATCGAGATCAGGCGCATACCCGGTAGGGTTGCCGAACTCGATCGTGTTCGTGCCCGCGTTCAGATTCACCGAAATCACCACCGGAGTCGGATCGTTAAAGGTATCTCCATTCAGATCGAGTTCCTGCGCCGTGCCTCCGTTCACGCTCATGAAGAACGACCGCGGCCCGCTGGTCTGGTAATCGATCTCCAGCTGATACGTCCCGCTCGAAGGAACCGTCACGTTGGTGAACGTCACCGTATTGGCAGCGCCTCCACCGATGTTCCCGGCCTTGGCCAGCCCCGACGAATAGTTGCTGAACCCGCCGGTGACAGACCCGCTCAGCGTCGCAACCTCGGCCTCATACGACGAAGTTGCAGGTGCAGGGAAATCTCCCCTGCCGCTGATAACGATCCGGTCGAGATCCGGCGGATAGCTCACCGGATTGCCGAAGGTGATCGTGTTGATCCCCTTCTGCAGGTGCACCGGCACCGTCGTGCTGGCAGGCAGCAGAAAGCTTCCTCCGCTGCAGTTGAGTGCCTGATAAGGCCCGCCGTTCACGCTGTAGAGATAAGAGCGCAGACCGATGGTCATCGAATCCACCTCCATCAGATACTCACCGGCTCTGGGCACTGATACGTTCTCGAAAGTCACGGTATTGTTCGCGCTCAGCCCCAGATTGCCGACCTTTTCTCCATCCGAGCAGGCAGGGCAGCTCGCAATCGCCGCCGATCCGCCCAGCACCGCCGTCGCCGCATCGTAACTGGTCGAAGCCGAAGGAGCCGGTCTCCCAACCCCGCGCACCTCGAGCAGCCGCGATCCGTGCCCGTTCAGCACCGTCGAAAATTCGCCGATCGAAGGCCCCAGTTCCCGGTGCGTCCACAGGTCGCGCACCTCAATGGCATTGGCGAATCCCAGCAGGCTCCAGGGAACAGATACCCGCGTCACTGTGTCATTCATGTTGAAGATGCCCACGTTATAACTGCCATTGCCCAGGTCGCTGACCCACACTTCCGCGTCGCCGTCGAGCACCTGCCTGGCCGGCCTTCCGGTCTGATCAACGGCCAGCACTTCGTCGTTCGTCAGCAGTTGCTTGCCGAAGCTGTCGATATTCTGCAGATCGCCGCCCAGAATCAGCGGCGCATGCGCCAGCGCCCACAGGCTCAGCGCCGACTGCTTCTCGTCGTTCGTCAGGCCGTCCTCAGCCCCATCGATCAGCTCCAGCGAATCGAGATCGTTCCACCCCACCCCGGGACCAGCAGCATTCTCCCATCCCGGCATATCGCGGAAGCGCTCATAGATGCGCGGCCAGTTGGTCAGCTTCGAGCAGTCGCCTTCGCACTCCACATCCTGATCGATGCGCCGCGCATTCGCGTACTGCTGCCATACGCTGAGATAGTCCTCGTCGAGATCCCATGAGATCGTCAGCCACATCGGCCGTCCACTCGCGGTGATCGCTTTGGAATACGCAGCCACGTCGGGCCGATTGTCGATCGAGAGGCCGTAGCTGTCAGAACCAGGAGTGACTCCGTCCAGCTTGATCAGATCCACGCCCCACGATGCCCACAGAGCCACAACAGAGTTGATGTACGCCTGCGCGCCCGGCTTGGTGAAGTCAATCTTGTAGTGATACGGCGACGTCCCCGGCCCGCCAAAAGCATTTCCTGCCGTGTAGGGCACCGTAAGGATGTCCTGAATGTGATACGGCGTCCCCAGGATCGGGTAATTCGCAGCCACTGCTGGATACTCGACCCCGGGAATCCAGTAGATGCCTGCCTTCTGCCCATTGCTGTGAATGTGCGCGATCAGCGCCTGAATATTCGGAAATGTCGTGGTGTTGGGAATCGGCCGTCCGTAGTTGTCGAAGCTGCCCTGCCATCCGGAATCGATGTTGATGTACCGGAAGCCGTGCGCCTCGAGCCCCGACGCGGCCAGCGCATCGGATTCAGCCGTCAGCGTGCTCTGGGTCAGAAAGCCGGAGTTGAGCGTCTGCTCGCTGAACGTGCTCCAGCCGAAGTAGGGTTTTTGCAGCAGATTCTGTTGTGCAAAAGCAGCGGGCGCTGACAGCACACAGAGCGCCAGTCCGGCCATCAGGCCAAGGCTCATTCTCTGGCCCGATCGACGTCCCGTTCGAGGACTTACAGGTTGTGGTTGGCGTAGGTCGCATTGCGTCTGGCACGAAAGGCAAATGCTCCGAAGGTTCATGGGGGGCTCCTTCGATAACGTTGAGTTGTTGATTCCGAAATCGGCTCGCACCTGCCCGTCGATCCTCAGGCGCAGAAACTATCCACACTGCTCTTCGACAGCGATCGTCCATCTCGCATCGCAGCGGTTTTCGTTCAGCTGTTCCACCCCAGCCTCACCGCGTCTCTTCAAGCGCTTTGCGGATCATGGCCGCCGCCTGATCTCCCTGAATATCCGCACCCGCAGGATTGAAGTGAACCGGGTCCTGATGCAGATCTCCGTGCTTTTCCATCAATACAAACTGATCGTCGATGGGAATCCCCGCGGCCTCGACGTATGCGTTCGCGATGCGATTCCGCGCTTCGATCCGCGGATTCGTCGCGTCTTTCGCATCCGAGCGCACCGGCGTGGTGCTGGCCCAGATCAGCTTCCCGCCCTTCCCGGTCAGCTCCTGCACCGCCCGCAGATACTCAGGAAAAGCCGCCTTGTACTGGTCTTCCGTGTACGCCCATCCGTGCATGCCATTGTTGAAGTGCACCACGCGGAAGTGAACCCCCTCCATGGTCGCGAACTCAGCGATCTGGTGCTCGATACGCGGATCGCCAACGCACGTCGAGGACGCCATCAGATACACGTTCGCAATCCCGCTCAGATCCTTCCGTACCTCCGGAAAATAATTGCGCGAGATGGAATCGCCCAGCAGCAGCACATTCGGCAGTTGAGGATCCGCATGCGGCGGCCGCACCTCCCACGTCCATTCAATTTCCTCGGGGATGCTGACGATCTTCTCCGCCATCACCGGTATCGCGACCATACTGCCCAGCAACAGCACCAGCAGCTTCTGTCCCCACCGCCTGCACAAGATTGCCCGCATCAATCCTCGTCTCCCTCTGTCAGATTCGGCCCTGCTCATCGCGCGCCTGCCATGCATGTGGAAGCTCCGCGGCGCTCTTCTCCATCCCGGCAAAGCTCTCCGCTCTGAGATTCCGTCTCTCTCCCGGCGCAAACTTCATCCTCACAATCCGGTCGCCATAGCGAAGCTGCGCCGTTCCTCCCTTGCGGCTGAGAACAGTCGCGACCTCGAGCTTGCCCCCTCTCCACGTCATATCGATTACGTATCCGCCGCGCGCACAAATACCCCTAACCGATCCATTCGCCCACACCGATGGCAGCGCCGGCAGAAACTCAATCTCGCCCCCCTGCGATTGCAGGAGCATCTCTGCAATTCCCGCACTTCCGGCGGTATTCCCATCCACCGCAAAGATGTTCTGCGTCGCGCCGGCAATGCCTCCGCTCGAAAAAGTCAGCAGATTGGCATCCGCAGACTTCGCCACCAGGCTCGCCAAATACCTGTGAGCCTCATCGCCCTTCAGCAGGCGCGCGAAGTAGACCACGAGATTCGCGCGGCCCCACTCGCTCTGCTCCCAGTGCGGAGCATCCATGCGCCGCCGGATCGTCACCTCGGCGGCACGCGCCAGCTCCGGCGTGGTTCGGGGAGAAATCTGATGGAGCGGATACAGCCCCACCAATTGCGAAGTGTGGCGATGATTGGGCTGGGCTTCCGCGAAGTCTTCCAGCCACTCCTGCAGCTGCCCGTGGCGCCCAATCTGATAGGGCGGTAGCTTCGCCCGCGCTGTCTCCAGCCGCTGCCGCAGCTCGTCGTCGCTCCCGAGCGTCTGCGCAGCCTCGATGCACATCGAGTACAGCGCATACACAAACGCGCGGTCGCATGTGTTCCCCATCGATTCGCTGGCCCGTCCGCCCTCCGGCGTCAGATACCAGTTCTCCGGCGAGTCCGACGGCCCCGTCACCAGCCAGCCGTGCTTCGGCTCCGCAACCATATAGGCCAGGAAGAACTCCGCCGCTTCGCGCAGCACCGGATACGCGCGCTTCCGCAGAAACTCAACATCGCCGGTGAAGGTCCAGTGATCCCACATCTGCAGCGCTATCCAGACGCCGGCCGTCACGAAGATCCCCCATCCCACGTCGCCCGGAGCGGTATAACCCCACGGATTCGTCACCGTGTGCACCACCCACCCCGGCGCGCCGTACATCTCCTTCGCCGTCGTGCGCCCGTGTTCGCGCATGCCCTCGATCAGCGCAAACAGCGGCGTCTGGCATTCTCCGAGATTGCACACTTCGGCCGGCCAGTAATTCTGCTCCGTGTTGATGTCGAGATGAAAGTCGTCCGTCCAGCCCATGCTGCTGGCCAGCCCGTCGTTCCAGATGCCCTGCAGCGCCAGCGGCAATTGAGAATCCGCGCGCGATCCGGCAATCGTCAGATAGCGCCCATACTGGAAGAACAAAGCCAGCAGCTCCGGATCCTCTGCGCCGTTCTCCAGTCCCCTCCGGCGTACATCCGTAGGCTGTCTGCGAATCTCGGAAGAGCTGCGCCCAAGGTCAAGGCTCATCCTGCGATAGAGCGATTGATGATCCGCCACGTGGGCGTGCTGCAATTGGACGAAGTCCCTGCCCTTCGCCGCTTCAATCGCTTGCGCGCAAAGCCGCTCCGGATCTCCACCGCGGAAGCTCGTTCCAATGGCCAGCAGAACCGTCGCCGCGTTGGCGCCGTGCACCTCAACCGCATCTTCGCTTGCTGTGCATCGGCCGCCCTCCGCGATGACATGCGCGCGAATCTGCAATGCAACGCCATCATGCCCGCTGCTGTGCATGCGCTCCCATGCGTGGCCGTCGAGTACCAGAGTGTCCTGACCCCTGCTTTGCACCGTAACTGGAAGAACGCCCTGACCGAAGCCCATGCGAAAACCGATTTGCCCTGGCTTGCTGCACGTCAGCCGCAGCACAAGCACCTTATCCGGGTGTGACGCCAACACCTGGCGCTCAAAGACTGCTCCGCCCGCGCGATAACGAACCCGCGCTACCGCGTCCCCCAGATCAAGCGACCGCCGATACCCTTCCGCCTCGCCTACCGAGTCGAATCTCAGCCGCAGCTCGGACAGCGGCAGATTGGTTCCGAAATTCTTCATGCGCCCGGGCAGATATTCTCCGCACAGCTTCTGCGCCTCTTCGTATTTCCCCGCAAAGAACAGCTGGCGAATCTCATCGAGATGCGGCAGCGCCCCCGGGTTCACCTCGCCCGTCGCTGGCGCTCCCGACCACGCAGCCGCTGCCGACAGCGCGATCCGCTCCACTGGCATCCCGCCAAAGATCATCCCGCCGAGATGCCCATTCCCAACCGGCAGCGCCTCGAGCCATCGCTCCGCAGGCTGCTTGTACCACAACTCCTCCTGCGCGGGCGCCGCCGCCGTCTCCATCGGCCTCAGCTGCGACCACACGCCGAGCGCCAGTGATCCCTGAAGAAACTCCCGTCGTGTAGCGCTCACATTCCTTCCCTTCGCCGGTACTTTGTCATTTGCCCGCCCGCAGTTCGAGCAGTTCCGATCCAGCCGGCAGAAGCGGAACACGAATCTCTCCCTTTGCCGAAGCCTCTGCCGTCCCAGTCCCCACATCCGAGACCGTCACTTTTGCCGATGCCAGAGAAGGATCAATCCTCGCCAGCGGCACAGCAATCGTTTGGGCCTTCTGATCGTCGTAGTTGAACACCGCAAGATAGATTCCTTGCGCAGAACGCCGCATGAATACAGCGGTCGCCTGATCTCCCGTATCTCCCTCCACCGGGCGGAACGCCTCTCCCGCATCCGCGACCGCAAACCATCGGCGGTTGTCGTAAACCTTCCGTGCCAGTTCCTGGCCCTGCGGATCGTCAGCGAGCCTGCTGCTGTCGAGAATCATCCCGCTCGTGATGATCGCCGAAAGCAGCCGGCTCTTCCCTTCTTCCACGCTGCGCGCGCCCAGGTCCGCCTTCTCCCCCAGCACCACATGATCCGGATCCGCAATGTACATATTCCCGTTCGTCCACCAGCCGTACGTCAGCGAATTTAATTCATACTCCGTCGACTGTTCGCGTCCGCTGATGTGTCCCTTCGTATCGCAGGAGAGTCGCCGCGCATTTCCGTAGCCGGATGGAAACAGCGGCGCAATGGACAGGCTCAGAAACATCCGATTCCCCGCCTCATTCACAATCTGCTGCATGCCCTCGTTGTAAGCCTCAATGCCTGTCTGAATCGTCGGATCGTAGTGCTGCCCCTCCAGCGCGCCATGCGAGAGGAAGTCCAGCTTGAGATACATGAAGCCCATCTGCTCAAACTGCCTCAGAAAATAGCTGATCCGTTCCTTTGCTCCCGGATGGGAAGGATCGATGGCCCGCCCGCCATCCACTTTGGGCAACAGTGATCCGTCCGGCCCCTTCAGCAGGATGTCGCGGTAGCGGTACTTCATGTTCGTGCCTTCCACCCACGCATCCAGATCATCGGACCAGTAGGCGAAAGGCGTCCAGTAGATCCCCGGCTCGAACCGAGTACCGTCAGCGCCATGCATGGCCTTGATCGTGGCTACCGCATCGGCCAGTTGCACCGCATCCAGTCTCGACCAGAAGGCATCGAGATTGATGTAGACGACCTTGTTCCGCCCGAATCCTTCCGGCAGCAGATCGTTATGCACAAAAGCTGCCGCACCCAGATAGAGGTCGTAGTCAATCTTGCCCCCATAGGCGGCCCAGCTGTTCCAGCCCATGGGCGCGCCGCCCGGCCAGCGCAATGGCGGATGCACCGCAGCATTCGCTTTGCCGTACGCCTCGAGTCCATCCCGCCAATCCGAAAACGACCCGATAAAAATGCGCGGCGACAGGACGCGCGTCCCGTGCACGATCCCATGCGGCACCGTATCGTGCGTATCGCTGCGCACCCCATTCGGCGAGGAGATCCCGCCATACACATCCAGCGCGCCGATTACCCCGTCCTGCGCGCGAACATCGATGGCCGTCTTCCACGTATCGTGCGTCACCGACCCCAGCACAATCGCATGCCGGCTCTGGTTGTCGTAGAAAGCTGTCACTTCATCGCTGGAGAACGTCCCCTTGATCTGATCGACCGGCTCGCTGTTATAGCGGAACCACATGTCGTTGTCGAACGGAACATGCAGCACCCGCGCCCGCGCAGCGTCTTTGATCTGAACCTCGTTCGGCCCTTCGAGCATCACCGCATCGAAGTGTCGGCTGCCGATCGCGCTCCCGGTCTGGTCCAGCTCTGCCTGGACTGAGATCCACGGCTCGCCTTCTCTCATCACGATGTGCTGCAGCAGAGCCGGTTTCCCTGGAGCGCTGCTGCGGATCGTGATTCCATGCATCCCCGCGCCACTCGCTGGCTCCTTTACCACCTCATGACGGCTGTAGGCCGAAGTGTTGAGAGTCCGCCCGTCGGCCAGCTGCGCGCCACTCTGCACGCCCAGCAGACGATTCCCGTTTCGCCACACCAGATCCATCTTCCCCGTCTGTGTGTGATAAACGAGCGTCAGATACTGGTTTTCGAGGGTGACATCCGCGCCGCCGGCGGACGCCTGCGCCATCGCCACAGGACATGCGAGAAGTGCAAAAGTACCCAGCAGCAGCCATACCCGCAACGCGGCTGGTTTCATCGAATCATCCTGAATACCACCGTTGGCAGGATACAAACTTACCGTTAACGACAACGCTCATCCCGCGGAAAGGGCGAAATTAAATTCCGCCCTCTTTCCACAGGCCATCCGTCAGAAAGTGTACTTAAGAGAAAGTTGCAGGAAGCGCGCATCGGGCGTGTTGTTCTGGAAGAACTTCGCACTCGTAATCTGCCCGGCCTGCGGCCCCAGCCCCGAGTTGGAAGGATTGCCCCAGGTAGGATGATTCAGCAGGTTGAACGCATCCGCCCGGAACTGCAGGTATTCCTCGCGCCAGGTAATAAAGTTCTTGAACAGTGACATATTCACCGCGTTATAGCCCGGCCCGTAGATCACATTCGACCGCCCGCCCAGAAACGCAAGTGCGCTCTGCTCGTCGGTCACTACATTCGACCCTGTGATCAGGTTGCCCGGCAGCGGATTCCGGAATGCACATGGGTTATACCAGTTGTCTCGGGTCTTCACGCGAGCCGGGCACGCGGTCAGGCTCGGATTGTTGGTCGTGTCCGGTGTTCCGCCCGGAGCCAGCGGGTCGCCCACCAGAATCGCCCGCGCGCTTCCCCCCGTTGCCGTGCTGATGCTGGGGCTCACCGAGAACGGCGTGCCCGTCTGCGCCACAAAGGTCAGACTCGTCGACCACCCGCCCAGCGTCTCATCTTCCCAGCGCGAATGGTTGAGGAACGCCCGACCGGCTCCCAACGGCAACTGATAGTTCCCATTCAGGGTGACCCGCTGGCGAACGTCATACGGCGAGTTGGTGTACTCCAGCGTGTACGGAATCAGTGCCATGTTGCGATCGCCGACTCCCGTCTCCAGACCGCCGGCGTCACTGCTGTCGTCCAGCGCATGTGCCCAGGTATAAGTGCCAAGGAAGCTCAGCCCATGCGACGCTCTCTTTTCCAGCTTCGCCTGAAGCGAGTTATAGGTGCTGATGCCGCCAAAGTGGATGGTGCCGATTCCCCCCAGATCCGGGAAAGGCTGGTACTGCTGCGTTGAAACACCCGGCGCGAATAGCCCCCGCACCGTATTCGGATCGTAGTAGAGAGCCAGATGCCGCGACTCATTGCCGACATAGCTCAGGGTCGCTGCGAGATTATTCGTAATCGCCTGCTGTACCGACAGGCTGTAGTTCATCGTGTATGGCGTTTTCACGTGAGTATCGAGGGCATGCAGCCCGGGATCGGAGACAAAGTTCTGAATCCCGACGTTCGTCTTCGCGGTCAATCCATTCTCCAGATTGATCCCTTCCGACGAGAGCGAGGGGCAATCGCCCATCGCGCAATTCGGCGCGTAGAGATACACGTCATTGGCCCACGGAAAGTTCGTCCCCAGGTTGGTGTTGCCCTGGCTCTGCAATCCGCCATAGAAGATGCCGAAGCCGGCACGCACCACGGTATTCGGGTTGGCCTCAAACGAAACGCCGACGCGCGGCGCAAAATTCAGGTTCTGCCCACTGGACAGCCGGTCGTTGTTCACGTACTGAACCGACACATTGTCCTTGGCCAGCGCTGCCAGGAACGGCGCACCCAGGTTCTGATTACGCGACCGGCTCGGCAGTTCATAAATTCCCGTCCCCGTACCGATTCCGAGCCCCCCGGTGTTGACGAAGTTCGCCTGATTCCCCGCCGTCTCGATATACGGCTCATAGCGGTCGTAACGCACGCCAAGATTCAGTGTCAGCCGCTGGTTCACTCTCCAGTCGTCCTGCACATAGGCCGAGTCATACCACTGCGCGTCGTCGATGTTCGGGCTGGTCCAGATATCCGACTGATGCATCTGCCCGATCAGGAAATCCGCCGTCCCGGCTCCCGTTGGAATCGAACTTCCCACCATTCCCGTGAACTGCCCGTTGAAGAAGTATTGCCCCAGCGGGGCCGCTGCATAGCGGTCGAATACGCGAATCGCCTGGAACGACACGCCCGCTTTCAGCGAGTGATTCCCAATCGTACGAGTTACGTTATCGAGGATCTGATAAACGTTCTGCGCCTCGTCCTGCGTCCCCACCGAGCCCCACTGGTTAATCCCGATCGTCCCGTCGAAGTATCCAAGCGGCAGCCCGCCGAGTCCAGGACCGTTATTCGGAATTCCCCCCAGCCCCAGCGAAGCCGCCAGAGTGTAGTTGTTGGCGTTGGGCTGATGATACTGCGAGGCGATCCAGTTATAGCCAAAGCGGAATTCGTTCGCCAGCGTCGGCGAGAACACGTGCGTCTCGCTCAGCATAAAGTTCTGTGCGAGATTTGTATCCGTCTGCCCGCCAAATCCGCTTCCGTCGAGGACCGGCCCCAGCGGCAGACCGTGCTGGATGATCTCGTGCGCATAGCTGTAGCGCACGTACGCCTGATCCTTCTGGCTCAGGTTCCAGTCCAAGCGCTGATCCCACTGGATGGTGTCATCCGCCCGGCCCACATTGGTGCGGTAGTTGTTGTAGGTCTGTCCTGGAACACCGAGGTTTGGCTGGGGATACAGGTTGATGATCTTCTGTGCCACCGGATCGATCTGGTTCTGGCAGAGCGCGTTGTGCACGCCGTTGCACACCAGCGGCTGTGCGCCCCCTGAATTGGGCTCATACAGCTGGACCGGAACGCCCTGATTGTTGAGGCTCGGGCTCAGCAGCTCCGAAAAGTTTCCAGCTCGCATCAGCGCAGTCGGGACGTTGATCGTCTCCGGGTTGGCGATGGAGATGCGGTTCGCCTCCATGTCGCCGAAGTAGAAAAGCCGGTTCCGCAGGATCGGCAGCCCGAGCGTGCCCCCGAACTGGTTCTGGTGGTACGGAGGAATGGTGGTCGCGTCCCAGTCGCGCGAGTCGAGATTCGTGTTGCGCAGATATTCCCAAAAATCGCCATGGATGTCGTTCGTGCCCGACTTGATGCTGGCGTTCATCACCGCGCCCGCCGAGTGTCCGAACTCTGCGCTGAAGTTGCTGGTTTGCAGACTGAATTCGGCCAGCGCATCCGGCGGAGGCCGCATGACAAAGCTCGAACCGTTCAGGAAGTCCACCAGGTTGGTGTTGTTGTCCACCCCGTCCAGGATGAAGTTATTTTGTTCCGCGCGCTGCCCGTTGGCCACAAAGTCGCCTGTGCCGCTGCCGCGCGTGTTTCCAAACGGCGGCGCTACCCCGGCTGTCAGCTGGGCGATGTACACCCAGTTGCGCCCGTTGAGCGGCGTGTCGTTGATGGTCTGCGTGCTGATTACCTGCCCCACCGCGGCCTGCTGCGTCTCGAGCAGCGGAGGCGCGCTCGATACCGTAACCGTCTGCGTTACAGATCCGGGCTCCAGCTTCAGCACCACGTTCAGGCGCTGCTGCAGATCCAGGTGCAGCTTCTGCTGCGACGTAGTCTCAAATCCCGGCGCCGTGGCGCTCACTGTGTAGTTGCCGATCTTCACCGGCGAAAAATTGTAGATGCCGCTGTTGTTCGTCTGCTGCTGCAGCATCAGCCCGGTGTCCGTACTCGTCAGAGTCACCTGCGCGTTGGGGATAACGGCGCCGGAATTGTCCTGCACTACCCCGGTGATCGCGCCCTGGTCGACCTGCGCATGCGCGCCGGCGCACAGGAACAGCACAAACAGCAGGCAAGCCGACCAGCAGGTCAGCCTGAACGATTGGCGTCTGAGTTCTGTAACCATGTTTTCGCCTTCTGTCACGTTGGAATCGGCCTCGCGCATCTAAGTGCTTACTCTCACGCACAGCTGGAGCCTGGCTCCATCTGGGAGGCTGCGGCACCGGTATTGAAGAAGCCAGCCGAAGTCGAGTCTTTGGGAATAAGCGCTCATATGCGACGCTAAACTTAAGCGCTCAAATTAGCGATTGTCAAGCAGGCTGCCCGGGAGCTGTCCCATTTGGGCTCTCAATTGCGCCTTGCCGGCATGACTCGTCAGCCTGTAAGCCCAGCAGCAAAACGCTTAATTTGCGTATACCAGCTGGAGCCGCAGAAAACTACAGGCCTATCTCGTCAAGCGCTCAAACTCGTTGACGGGACCACCTCAGCCCATTACTCTGTGTAGCGACCCAGAAGAGCTTTCTGTGACCGGAATGAACGCCCACTCTGTCGAACCTCTGGTGAAGCACACCGTCGCTGAACAGCTGCGTTCTGAGATCGCCAGCGGCACCCTGCGTCCCGGCATGCGCATCGTTGAAGGCACATGGGCCCGCAGATTCGGTGTCGCCCAGGGCTCCATCCGCGAAGCCATCAACATGCTCGCCCAGGATGGCTTTGTCACCAAAGCTGCCGGCCGCAGCGCCCGTGTGGTCAGCCTCAGCGAAGAGGATGTCCTGCACATCTTCGAGCTCCGGGGAGCACTGGAAGGACTGGCGGCCCGTCTCCTCGCACAACGCGCCGCCGATGTCGGCCCCGTAGAACATGCACTGGGCCGGATGCGTCAGGCTCTCCAGGACGACTGCGCCGAAGACATGCTCGATGCCGATCTGAGTTTCCATCTCGAACTCTGTCGCCTCTCCGGCAACTCCCACCTCTTCGAGCACGCCCGCAAGTTGCTCATCCCCATGTTTGCCTTCGCCCGCATCCGCGTCCTTTCCTCCGGTCAGGATGCGTCCGTCTGGGGCAAGGATCTCGAAGCCCATCAGCGCATCGTCGACCTGCTCAAAGACGGGCAGGGAGAAATCGCGGAGCAGTATGTCCGCCACGCCATCTCCCGCTTCGGTCAGAGTGCCTACGACAACTGGGAGAAGAAGCAGCCTGCTCCTAAATCAAAGCGTTCACGGACACCCGCCTGAAAATGCTCGGGAGAACTGCTCTCAAAGGACACGAGTTTCAAGCTTCCGGGAAAACTCCCTGCTTTGAAAGGGCACGGCTTTAGCCGTGCCGTTATTGCCGAGAATGGTTCGGGCTTTAGCCCCTGAGGGCCGCACTCCGCAATTCGTGCGTTAAGCAGTTACAAGATCGATCAGATCCGTCGACGCACCCGGCTCCTGCGGTGTCCTGTATACGCCGCCCTCCACCTGAGCCGGAAAGACGAAGTGCGAGCGCAGATGCGGGATGTGTTCCAGAAAGACCACCTCATGCCCCAATGCGATGCGGTTGAACAGCACCAGGTGCTGATGTATCTGCCCCATATCGCCCACATGCGGCACCACCGGCAGCCCCAGCTTGCGCGCCAGCAGGCTCACCGTAATAAATTCGCTCACTCCTGCGAGCCGTGTCGCATCGGCCTGCACGAAATGAATCGCCCCCATCTCGAGGAAATTCGCGAAGACCACGCGATTGGGAATATGCTCGCCCGCCGCGATCTTCACCGGAGCGATCGCCCTTGCCAGCTTCACGTGCCCCATCACATCGTCAGGATGCGTCGGCTCCTCGATCCACAGCGGATCAAGCCGCGCCAGTTCCCTGCACATCTCAAGAGCATTCGGCAGATTCCACTGCTGGTTCGCGTCAAACATCAAAGCCGCGGAGTCTCCCGCGCACGCCCGCAGCATCCTGGCACGCCGCAGGTCCCGCTCCCGATCAGCGGATCCCACCTTCAGCTTGAATGCGCTGAACCCGTGGTCGATGGCCCGCTGCGTCAGCTCCCGCACCTTCTCGTCGCTGTACGCCATCCAGCCGACTGAAGTGTCGTACCCCGGATAACCGCGCTCGAGAATTTCCTGCCGCTCAGCCCGGCCGCTCGACTCACTTCGCAACAGATCGATGGCCGCATCCTCGCACAACACTCCTTCGAGATAGCTCAGATCGAGCAGGCCTACCACTTCTTCCGGCGACAGATCCAGCAGCAGCTTCCACAACGGCACAGCGCGGCTCTTCGCCCACAGATCGAAGCAGGCATTCGTAATCGAAGCCAGCGCGAGATGAACTACACCTTTGTGCGGCCCCAGCCACCGCATCACTGGATCATTAGCCAGCTGTCGCGAAACCTTCCCGAACTCCGCCATCACCTCGTCGATTCGCCGGCCCAGCAGGGGAGCCACAAGGATTTCGATCGCGTCGCACACCAGGCGGTTTCCCTGCCCCAGCGTCAGCGTGATTCCGGTTCCGAATCCACGCTCCGCGCTGCCCAGATGCGTCACCGCCAGGCTGTACTCCGGGCTGGTGTGAACTGCATCCGTGCCCGCACCCGCGGGCAGCTGATACCTCCTGTCAAACGCAGCAATGCGATCAATGGTCCAGCTTGTCATTCTTTCCTCTGTTAGCTATACCGTCAGCCCAGCTCAGCTCCGCCGCTGTGGGCACCATGCATCCACTCATGAAGCGCGATCGCTGCCAAAGCAGAAACACAGCATAGATACGCGCGCCTCAATCGGGAATGAAATTGGATTATAAGTGCTTGATGCGAGATGAGAGCACCACACAACCATCGTCTGTCCAATTCCCAACCCTCGATGCGCGCTCACATCACCTCGCCCATGCGGAATCGTCGTTTTGCTAATCAGCGACCGCTGAGAGTTTCAGCAGCCGCTCGGCGTTGCCATGCGCGATCTTGTGCATGTCCGCAGGATTCAGCGGCCACGAATCCAGAAATTTGCGGCCAGTCTCCGTGGCGCTGAACGGATAGTCAATCGAAAACAGGATCCTGTCCGCGCCCACCACCTCCAGCGCGCACAGCAGCGGCGGCAGCGTGAAATATCCGCTGGTGGTGATGTGAAAGTGCTGGTGGAAGATTTCAGCAATGGACCGGCTTCCCTGCCGCCGTGCGCGGGAGAGAACTGCGTCCGCGCGCGCCAGCGAGTACGGAAGATTTTCACCCATGTGCCCAATAATGATCTGCAGACCCGGGAGACGATCGAACAAACCGGACGCCATCAGACGAAGAGCGTGCATGCCCGTTTCCACGTGCCATCCCCACCCGGCAGTCGAAAGCATGAAGCCAAGCTCCTGCGGCAGATCGCCGAAATAAGCCTTCTGCACGGCTTCTGGCGGCGGAGCCGGGTGCAGATAGACCGGAATACCGAGGGCGTGAGCAGCTTCCCAAAAGGGCGTGAAGCGCGGATGATCGAGAAAATTGCCGCTCGTTGTGCCGTTAACCATCACCCCTGCAAAGCGCAGCTGGCGAATGCAGCGCTCCAGCTCCTTCGCGGCGGAGTCGGCGTCCCGCAGATTCACCGAAGCAAATGCGGCAAAGCGCGTGGGATGCGCTTTGACTGCCGCCGCCAACGCGTCGTTCACCTCGCGGGCAAGCGCCGTGGCAGTCGCCGAGTCGACGCGATCCATATCGCCGCCGGCCAGCGAAAGCACCTGCATGTCGATCTGGGCGGCATCCATATCGGCGAGACGACCCGCTCCGAGTTCCACCAGCTTCTCGCGCACTTTCCGAATAAATTCGTTCGCAAGACCGCGCTGGCCGTGGGCATCCACGGCCTGAAGAAAGGCAGGCGTGGAAACATGTTCCTCCAATGTGATGGTTCGCAAAGCAAGCTCTCCTCTGCCGAATTGGATGACCGGGGTCGCGCTTCGGATCTTGTTCGTACCCCTTACTGCAGGTGATGGGTGCGTCGGTGGTGTCACATGTGAGCGGCCGGCGCTGTCGCATGGGGCGCGTCGGTGGCACCGCGTGTGGGCGCGCCGGAGGCGCTGTGTTTGTTAGCCCAGCGCTTCAGCGCTGGGAGTATCCCCGCCCAAAACCACCCGTAGTCCCGGAGGGACGGCGCTGACGTGGTGATTCCGCCTATGCCGCGAAATGCCAAACAACCCTCCCTTGAAATGTCACCCCTCTGCCATACCGGCTGAGCCGAGGGATCGACAACCACTCGCGCTCAAAAACGGATATTCCAATCGCTAATTCCAGAGCAGCTATTATCCTTCGTGTTATCCCCTGCCCCCTTCGAGTCATTGTGAGCCGGTCCCGGCTCCCCGTAGTCTCTCCCGCATGGCATTCTCAGAAGGTCAGTCTGTCCGCCTCAAACACGGCCAGTACGTCGGAACCGTCCACCGCAAACTCTCGTTCTTCGACCACATGTACGTCATTCAGCTCGATGGCAACCACTATCCCAATAAACGTCTGGCTCATGAGTCCGAACTGGAATTGCTGACCCGCTCTGAAGATCGCCTGACCGCCTGATTTCGACCGGCGTCTGACCGGGCGTCTGCCGTCTCCACGCCCCGTCAAAACGAGGTTCCGCCCGGCAGGATAACCCGCCTCCGGGCGAATCACACCTCCCTTTACGCTCGACCGCGATCCGCGTCCGATTGCCCCGTCTCCATCGCGCCGCCAACAGCCAAATACATCGCCCGCTTCCGCCGCGCAACAGCAAATACCGCTATCCCGCTCCCAACCACCAGCAGCGTCGACAGCAGCACCTTGGCCACCGCCAGCGTCTTATCCGGCTCCTCCTCCGCCGGGATCACCGACAGCACAATTGTCACCGCGGTGCTGACAAATCCCAGCGCCGCCAGCCCCAGTGCCACCGGCTTTCCGCCCGGCACACGGAGCACACCCGCTTCCGCCGGCCGGCCCTGCACCCGCGCCATCGCGGCAAATAAAAATAAGTACGGGATGAAGTACGTAATAATCCCCATACTCACCAGCACGTCGTACGCGCCGCGCACCGTCGTTCCCGCCTGCCCCAGCGCCGCCACCACCATCCCCGCCAGTCCGTATACGCCGATCGCTACCCACGGCGTGCGGAACCGCGGATGCACCCGCCCAAACACCGGTGGCAAATAAAGATCAATCCCTGCTACAAAAGGCAGCCGCGAAGTGGACGACAGGAACGATGCCGCTCCCCCCACCGCATTCAGCGTCAGCAGCACCGCCAGTACCACCGCCAGCCACATCATCCCGAAACGCGAGCAGAGCTGCGCCGCACCATGCATGAATCCATCGACGCCCGACACGTCGCCCGGTGGCAGGGCCACCAGCAGCGCCGCAGTGCCCGCTACATAGCCCAATGCCAGCACCACCCCGCTCACCAGCAGAGCCCTCGGTATCGTCCGGCGCGGATTCTCAATCTCCTCCCCCATGAACGAGCCCGTCTCACACCCGCCGAACGCAAAGAAAATCGTCGACCAGAAGATGGCATTTTTGAGCGACAGATGGGGCACGAACGCTGCGGCAGAGAAATGCGTGGCCGCACCAAACCGCGTCCACGACGCCCCCGCCAGCGCGATCAGAATCAGAATCGGCAGCCAGCTTCCGACCGAGCAGATGTTGTTCAGCCACTTCCCCGCATCCAGCCCGACGATGTTCACCAGCGTGATGATCGCCAGCCACACCACTGCGAAGGACATGAAGTAAGCAGGGCTGGCTGCAAACCGATGTCCCCGCGCTCCCGCTGCAAACAGCAGTGACCCCGCCCCGAAGTACAAGATCGACGGGAAATAAGGGAGGTTCGACATCCAGTACATCCACGCGCTCAGAAATCCCGCAAAATCCCCAAACGCCTCCCGCGTCCACACATACAGCCCGCCCTCCTGCGGATACCGCGACGAAAGCTCCAGCACGCTCACCGCCAGCGGCACAAAAAATCCAATCAGCGCAAACCCCCACACCAGCAGCGCGCTCGGGCCCGCCGCGGCCGCCGTCGCCACCCAGCGCACGCTCAGCGCCGTCACGATGTAGAAGAGCGTCAGATCGCGAAAACGCAGCGCCCGCTTCAGCCGCGGCGTCGCGCCACCCGGCAGCTTCGCCGGCTCTCGCTCTCGAGACCCGGAATTCGTCACAGTGTCTGGACGAATCTCAGCCATGCCCGATGCCCATGTCCCTGAGCACCGCCATCGCCGCGTTCCGGCCATTGATTCCAATCACGCTGCCGCCCGGATGCGTGCACGCCCCGCACAAATACACGCCAGCCATCGGCGTGCGCGGCGTCAGCCGCTTCGCACCCATATACGGCGGCAAACACTCGCCCTGAAAAATATGTCCACCCGTCAGTCCCACCTTCTGCTCGATATCCGGCGGACCCAGCACCTGTGCGTCGATGACCGCCGTATCGATGTTCGAGCAAAACCGTCCGAGCGACTCCAGAGCCAGCCTGCGCACCTCATCCCGCCGCGTCTCCCAACTCCCCTGCGCGAATCGATACGGGACATACTGCGCGAACACGCTCATCGTGTGCAGCCCCTCCGGAACTACGCTGCGATCATGCACGCTCTGGAAGTACAGCTCACACCACAAAAACTCCGGCAATTCCCCACGCCGCGCTGCCGCAAACCCCGCCTTCCACTCCGCCTTCGTCAGCGGCGCATTGATCTGCCCATAGTGGTGCGGCTCATCGGTCCCCGGCCGTGCCCTGAAATTCGGCAGCTCCCGCAGCAGCACGTTCAGCTTCACCGTGCAGCCCTCGATGGGAACCCTCTCCACGCGCGCTCTCCACCGGGCATCCGCTGCGTCCCCCAGCAGCCGCAGCGTCACCCGAGGATCGGCATTCGACACCACCACCCCCGCCCGAATCCGCTCCCCGCCCTCCAACAAAACTCCCTCGCCAGGCACGATCCCCGCCACCGGCACGCCGCTCGCCACCACCGCGCCCGCCTCCCGCGCCGCGTCGCAGAAGTAGAACGACACCATCCCCATCCCACCCTGCACATAGCCCCACATCCCCGGCATCCCGCCCAGCCGCCCCGAAGCATGATGGAACCGGATCGACGCCGTCCCCGCGTCGAACGGACTCGCGTTCGTCCCAATCACTCCCTGCCCCAGGTACGCGGTCTGCAGCCGCTCGTCGCTCAGGTAGTGCTCCACAAACTCCGCCATCGACCACTCATAGAGCAGCTTCCGCGCGTTCTCATCGCCGCCCAGCCGCCCCTCGATCTGCTCCGCCGTCGGTGCTTCCCCAATCCAGCAGTCCCCCTCACCCGCCGGCCGCAGCGCCTCCCGCAGCCGACAGAGCGTCGCGTTCATCGCCTTCCAGCCCTCAACATCCGCAGGAGCAAAGCTCCGGATCTCCGCCTCGCACCGCTCGTCATCGTCCCAAAGCTGCACGCTCGAACCATCCAGAAACGGCACAAACAGCCCATTCACCGCCGGCGTCCAGTGAAATCCCCGCGCCGGCAGATTCAATTCCTCGACTACCTTCGGATGCAGCAGCCCTGCCAGGTACGCGCACGGGGACATGCGCACGCCCGGATACGTCTCCGGAAACGGCTCCTCGATGGTGCACGCCCCGCCTACCCGCGCCCGGCTCTCCAGCACCAGTACCCGCTGACCCGCCCGCGCCAGATACGCCGCGCATGCCAGCCCGTTATGCCCCGCGCCGACGACGATCACATCCCAGGAACGCCCCGCCAGCTCCCGCACCGGCGCAGGCAATCCAACCTCTCCAAGCAAAGCCGCAGTGGGCGAACCCGCCAAATCCCCTCCTTCAGTTACGTTCTGCCAGTATGCCTTCGCGCCTTGAGCCGAGCAATCGCTGTACATTGCCGTCCAGATTTGATTCGCGCGAAGCGCCGCTGCCTGGACGACGAGTCCCCTGGACGGCCAGTCCCTACACCCTGCACCCTCCACCCTGTACCCTAGCGTTGTGCCCTTCTCCGCCTTCCTCGGCAACGAAGCCACCGTCCGCCATCTGCGCGAGGCCATCGCCGCCGGCCGCCTGCCCCATGCGCTCATCCTTGCCGGGCCCCGCGGAGCCGGCAAGTACACCCTGGCCGTCATGCTCGCTCAGGCCGCCAACTGCCTCCATCCCCCGTCTCCGGGCCCCGATGGCCTCCCCGACTTCTGCGGTGCCTGCTCCAACTGCACCCGCATCGGCGAATCCGCCGACCTCGATGCCCGCGTCACCGAAGCTGTGGCCACCCGCGAAGATCTTCGCGACGCCGACAAGCGCGATACCCGCATCCTGATCCAGACCCACCCCGACGTCCTCATCATCCCGCCCGACCCGCCGCAGCTCCTCATCAAAATCGGACAGGTCCGCATGCTCATGCGCGAGATCTACCGCGTTCCCGCCGAAGCACGCCGCTCTTTCTTCATCTTCACCAGCGCGGCCTTCATGAAAGAGGCGGCGAACTCCCTGCTCAAAGTCCTCGAGGAGCCGCCCGCCTACGCCACCATCATTCTTCTCGCCGAGAACCCCGGCGAGTTGCTGCCCACCATCCGCTCCCGCGCCGGCATCTTCCGCCTCGGCGCCGTTCCCTCCGCTCAGCTCGAGCAGCTTCTCGCCGAGCGCCGCCCTCAGTGGAAACCCGCTGAACGCGCCCTCATCGCGCGTCTTTCTGAAGGCGCCATCGGCCGCGCTCTCGGCTTCGATCTTCCCGCATACCTCGCCAGCCGTACCGACGCTTTGCTGCTCCTCCGCAGTTCCCTCAGCGATGGCGACTATTCCTCGCTCTTCCGTGTCACAGAAACCTACCGCGCCGGTGCCGAAGGCCAGGAGAAAACCGAAGGTATGCTCCGCGCCGCCGCCTCCCTCCTCGAAGACCTGCTCCTCCTCAAGGCCGAAAGTCCAAACCTCCTCCGCAATATCGATCTCGCGAAGGAACTCGCCTCCATGGCCTCCTCCGTCACCATCGACTGGATCGAATCAGCCGCCCGCGGCCTCCGCGGTGTCGAATCCGGCATGCGCCGCAATCTCCTCCGTTCTCTTGCGCTCGACAGCTTCGCGGCGCAACTCGGGGGCTCCTGACCGGTAGATTCCCACAGCGCGTTCACGATACGATGCTGCCCAGTACTCCACATCTCCTGTTCACCATGCGACGCGGTGCCTCGTTTCCGCATCTCATAGGCATCTTTGTCCGTAAAGGATTATGGGTCAAATGTCCCAATTGCCTGCCTCCGCGGTGCGTACGCTGCGTGCGCCATTAAACAGAACCAGCGTGCAGCGGGCAGTGCCTGCGCTCGGTCCCGTGGTTGCTGTTCCGCCGGCACCGGCTGCCGCCACCCCGGAGAATTCCCCCGCGGAACCCCGCGAGCTAAACATCATTGGGCCGCGCAAGCTCATTCGTCCCACTCTGCCGGAAGGCGCGCTGCGCGATCGTCGCCTCGCCCGCCGCGATGAGCCAACCGTGTGGCATCCTCCGGCTCCGAATTCCGCTTCCGCTCACGAAGCTTCCCACGCCGAGTCCTTTTACTTCCAGAAGCAGGTGCAGGCGCAGACCCCCATGGTCTTCGTCCTCGAAGATGGCGAAAAAATCGAGGGCTGTATCGAGTGGTACGATCGCAACGCCATCAAGGTGCGCTGCTCCGGAAGCCCCCGCGGCAACAGCAATCGCGGCTCCGACAGCCACGCCGGCGCGCGTACCCTGATCTACAAATCCAGCATTAAATATTTGTATAAAGCCGGCGAAAACCAGCCCTGATCCCTCGTCGCTCGTGCATCGTCTGATTCCTGAAAATCCCCGACGCCTCAGGACATCCTGTTTCCCTGAATGAAGGATTCGCGCCGAAGGCGCATACGCCTGGACGGCTAGTCCCGACGAAGGCGCATACGCCTGGACGGCCAGTCCAGGCGAAGGCGCAGTTGCCTGGACGGCTAGTCCCGGCCACTCCTCAGCGCCGTGCCGCCTTCATCAGGCGGTCGCGAATCGCCACAGCAATTCCCTTGCCCGGCGGCACCGGACATATGATGGCCGTCACTCCGGCAGCATCCAGCCAGCGCAGCCCCGCAAACAGCCGCTGGGCCAGCTCCTCCTCATCGTCCCATCGCCCCCAGCGAAAAACCCGCGCCTTGCGCCCTACCACCGCGCTCTGGAACACGTCCGGCAGCATCAGCCCGACCTCCTCGCCTGCCTCCTCCGCGCGCTGCGCTGCCTCCCCATAACTTGCCTGCTGCGCATCGCCATCGCCCATCACCAGAATCAGCCGCGCCCGCGGCGCATAGTGCCGCAATCCCAGCCCCGGCGAAACCGCCCCCTCCACCGGATCCTCGCGCACCCATTCCGAACCGCGCAGCGTCGCCCGCCCTACACACACCGCCCGGATCTGCTCCAGCGTGATCACGCCCGGGCGATAGATGATGCATTCGTCTTCCCCAACCTCCGCCACCGTGGATTCCACGCCGTGCGTTGTCTCCCCGCCGTCGAGGATCGCGTCGATGCGCCCGTCCAGATCCTCCGCCACATGCTCCGCCCGCGTCGGGCTAATTCTCCCGAAACGGTTCGCGCTGGGCGCTGCCACCGGAACCTCCGCCGCCTTCAGCAAGGCCTGCGCCACCGGGTGCGCCGGCATGCGCACTCCTACCAGCGACGATCCCGCCGTCACCAGATCCGGAATCCGCTCTCCCCGCGGCAGCAGCAGCGTCAGCGGGCCCGGCCAGAACACGTCGATCAGCCGCCGCGCATTTTCCGAGATCTTTCCCGTCACCGACCGCAGCATCGCCTCATCGCCGATATGCACGATGACCGGATCCCACGTCGGCCGTTGCTTTGCCTCGAAAATTTTGGCCACCGCCGCGGCATCCAGCGCATTCGCCCCCAGTCCGTAGACCGTCTCGGTGGGGAACGCCACCGTCCCGCCCCGTCGCAGGATCTCCGCCGACCGCGCAATCGCCTGGCGCGACGCTTCGCTCTCGGGAGCACCTGGCTCGCTCGCAAACCTCAGAGTCCTCATTGGGCCTTCATTTCCCCTGCGGCTCCTGGTGCGACGCCCCTGTCCCGATGCATACTCGAATTGTATGAGCAGCATGGAAATCGAGGTAAAGTTTCGTGTTAGTGACCCGGATGTGCTGACCCGCCGGCTCGAGGATGCAGGCTTCCACCTCGAAACGCCGCGTACCTTCGAACGCAACATCCTCTACGACACCTCCGACCGCTTCCTTCGCAACCAGCAGGCCATCCTGCGCGTCAGGAACTACGGCGGCCGCTGGGTTGTCACGCACAAGTGCCTGCCCGCCAACAACGATCCTGCCGCTCGCCACAAGCATCGCGAAGAAACCGAAACCGTCGTCGAGAACGGCGAAGCCATCGGCCACATCTTCTCTCAGCTCGGCTACAAGCCTGCCTTTGTCTATGAGAAATGGCGCAGCGAATATGCCGACTCCACCGGCCACGTGGTCCTCGACGAGACGCCTATCGGCTTCTTTGCCGAGCTCGAAGGGCCGCCGGACTGGATCGATGCTACCGGCCGCAAACTCGGCGTCGATCACGAGCAATTCTCGACTCTCAGCTATGGCCGCCTCTTCGACCAGTGGCGCCAACAAACCGGCAGCTCCGTCGAAAACCTCACCTTCGACGAAATCCCCGCGCCAGCCGCCAAAACCTAACCGCTAACCGCTAACCGCTAACCACTGGTTTCCCCGGAAAATGGATTCGTCTCCGGAGCCTTTACCGTTGTCGGATCCGCCCCCTTCGCCTGTACCTCGGGTTCGTGCAAACCCGCGACCGCCCCCATCCCCAACCCGCCCTTCGAGTAGACCCGCATCGGATCCCCCGGCAGCATCCCATGCTCCTCCAGCGCCAGGCGGATGCGCCGCTGCGTCTCGCGCATCGCCGCCCACTGCTTGTTCGCCTTTGTCTTCAGCTGCACCGGATAAATCACCTGCGATCCTTTGATCGAATCCACCCCCAGCAGCGTCGGATCGGCCAGATACACCTCGCTGTACGCCGGATCGTTGCGCACGCTCAGCGCCACCTCCTTCAGCAGCGCCATCACCTCATCAGGATTTGCCGAGAAATCCACCGAAACATTGATCGTAGCCACCGAGAAGTCCCGGGTCACATTCGCGACCGTCGTGATCTGCGAGTTGGGAACGATGTACAGCGTGCCGTCGCTGTCCCTCACCTGCGTCTTGCGCAGGCTCATCGACTCCACCGTCCCGCTGACCCCTGCAATGCGCACCACGTCGCCGACGTTGTACTGGTCCTCCACCAAAATCAGGAACCCGTTGAAGCAGTCCTTCACGATGTTCTGCGCCGCCAGCCCGATCGCCACCCCCGCCACTCCGGCGCTGGTCAGCAGAGGCCCGAGGTTAAACCCCAGAATGGGCAAGATCTGCAGCGCCGCCAGCAGCGCGATGACCCCTATACCTGTGGCCCGGATCACCGAAGTCAGCGTCCGCACCTGGGCCAGATGCAGCGCCGTGCTCGATTGCCGCTCCGCCAGCTTCAAAATTCGCCCGGTGATCAGCTTCAGGACCCAGAGCAGGATCCAGAAGATCACCGCAACGCCGATCAGTTTGGGCAGCTTGTCGTGTAAAAAGTCCAGCAGGTCGATCGAGTACTTCTCCTGGAGCGATTCGAAAAACGCCCGCGTCCCGGCAAAGACTAACAATTCTGTCCACATAGCTGTTGTCAGCATACCGTCCATCCTCTTGCATACATCTCAAAGCCAGGCGCAGTATGAAAGCGCCGGATCTTCGCCGCCGTTCGTGGCGCGCAGGAGGCCCTTTATGAAAATTTCCCGTCGCTTCGTCCTCTCGCTCCGCCTCTGCTCTGTTCTGCTTCTGGCCGCCGCCTGCGCCACCCTGTCAGCCCACGCGCAGGCTGCCCCCGATCGCATTGGCCCTGTCATTCCCGGAAACACCAGCGCCACCGGCAACACTGCCCCATTCGGCAACAACACACCCGATCTCGATCAGACCCGCATGATGCACAACATGCTCAAGCAGCGCAACACGGCCCGCCAGAAGGAGATCGTCGACGACACGAACCGTCTGCTCGACCTCGCCAAGCAACTGAAGGCAGCCGTCGACAAGACCGGCCAGAACGAGCTCTCCATCAACGTCGTCAATACCGCCTCCGAGATGGAAAAGCTCGCCAAGTCCGTCAAAGAGAAGATGCGCGACGGCCAATAGCTCGCCTCATAAGCGTCGGATCAACAACAGCGTCTGATCATCACTCTGCTTACCGAAATTCCGTACGCTGCTTAGAATCCTCTCCGCCAGTTGCTCGAGCGGTCCACGCCCGTTCTCTTCCACGATCCTCTTCAGCGGCTCAACGCCATACTCCTGCTCCTTCGGATCGCACACCTCGAGCACCCCGTCCGTTGCCACCACGATCACATCGCCGGCCGCCACCATCATCCTCTCGCCGCTGAATCCCGACACTGGCAGCAGCCCCAGCGGAAACTGCTTCTCCTCCACCAGCGCCGCCGACTGCGTCTGTAGACTCCAGTGCAGCACCGGCGGGCTCGCCGCCATCGCATACCACGCGCTGCCGTCCGCGTTCAGACGAAACGCCGTCAGCGTCGCATACATCTGTGGTTCCTTCACCTCCGGCAGAATGCGATTCAGCTTCTCCATCAGCTCCGGAAGCGTCGTCTCCGGCTGCCCGTCGGCCGCATCCAGCAGCACCGTCCGCGCCGCCGTCTTCAGCATCCCCATCAGGATGCCCGCCGGCAAACCATGCCCGGCAATATCGGCCACATAGGCCACCATGTCCCCATTCGGCAGCAGCAGCGCGTCCACCAGATCGCCGCCCACCTTGTGGCTTGGGTACGAAACCCCATACACCTCAAACGCCGCCGTGCGCAAAACCACCGGCGGCACCAGCGTTTTCTGAATCCCATGTGCCAGCTCCAGCTCCGTGTGCAGCCGGAACGCCTCCTTGCCCTCTGCCCGGATGTACGCGATGAAGAAGACGTACGACGCGATCATCACGAAAATGATGCAGGTGGCCGCGAAGTGAGTTCCCTGCTCCGACGGAACCGGCGCCAGCGAGAACTCCCGCCCCATCTGTTGCGAAATGAGCGTGAGCACTTTTGCATTGAGGAGCTGCACAGCGATCATCACGGGCAAAGCAATCGCCGGCAGGCGATAGACGACGATGATCCACAGCGCGGCATTCAGGCCGCTGTAGAAGGCGTACGCAGCGGCAACGGCGTAGGGAGTCGTGCCCAGCGACATCAGGTCGTAATAGAACCCGAAGACCGAGAACAGCAGAAAAGCTGCCACCAGCAGCAGCCATAACCGCTTCCACGGAGCTATCCGGAAGTTGCGCCGTCCCGCCGGCGGCCGGAGATACCAGGGCTTGAAGGAATCCGCCATTGGCAGCCACGATATCAGCGAATCGCTGTGTCAGCGAATTCAGGTATCAGCCAGTTCAGGTACCAGCGAATTCAAACAGCAGCGAATCAGCAGAAATAGCCTCCGAAACAAAACGGCCTCCCTGAAAGGAGACCGTTCGAATCGAAAAGGTGAGGCTTTTACCGATTTCAGGACTCGCCTTCTCCGCTACCGCTACCAGCTTCCAGTCACCAGCTTCCAGCTTCCCGCTAACCGCTAACCGCTGTCCGCTTTTTAGCTGACCGCTTCTCCGCTGCCCCTACACAAACAGCGGCGCCAGCACCAGCGTCACCGTAGCCAGCAGCTTGATCAGCACGTGCAGCGACGGACCCGCCGTGTCCTTGAACGGATCCCCCACCGTATCGCCGACCACCGCCGCCTTATGCGCTTCTGAGCGTTTCCCGCCGTGCGCGCCCGTCTCGATGAACTTCTTGGCGTTATCCCAGGCGCCCCCGCCGTTGTTCATCAGCATCGCCAGCAGAATGCCGCTGATCGTGCCCACCATCAGCAGCGCCGCCACCGCCTCCGCGCCTCCCAGGTTGAGCGGAATCCCATGGATCACCGGATCTTTTTCGGCGGCCAGCACGTTGAAGCTCGCATTGAAGTGCCGGAAGACCACCCCCACCACCAGCGGCATGGACACCGCCAGCAGCCCCGGCAACACCATCTCCCGCAGCGCCGCGCCGGTTACGATGCTCACGCACCGCCCGTAGTCCGGCTGCGCTGTACCCTCCATGATCTCCGGATTCTCCCTGAACTGCTCATGCACATCCGAGATCACTGTCTGCGCCGCGCGTCCCACCGCCTTGATGGCCATCGACGAGAACAGATACGTCAGCATCGCGCCCAGCAATCCACCCACAAATACCGGAACCGACGCCAGGTTCACGTTCGAGAAGCTCCACGCAGGATCCAGCGTCAGCCCCGCCGACTGCATCCGCTGGCCCACGATGTCGTGAATCGTCGCCAGATAAGCCGAGAACAGCAGAAACGCCGCCAGCGATGCCGACCCGATCGCGTATCCCTTGGTCAGTGCCTTGGTCGTATTCCCCGCCGCATCCAGTGCGTCCGTCTTCTCGCGCACGCTCTCCGGCTGGTTCGACATCTCGATAATGCCGCCGGCGTTGTCCGTGATCGGTCCGAACGTATCCATCGCCAGGATGTAAGCCGCCGACGACAGCATGCCCATCGTCGCAATCGCTGTCCCGTAAATTCCCTTCGCGTAGCTGGAGATCGTCGTCACATCCGCCAGCCCGCGCACCCCGAAGTAGTAGCTGGTCAGCAGCGCCGCGCTGATAACGATCACCGGCACCGCCGGCGTCTCCATCCCCACCGCCAGTCCGCTGATGATCGTCGTCGCCGGCCCCGTCGTCGACGCCTGCGCGATCGCTCGCACCGGACGGAACCTCGTCTCCGTGTAGTACTCCGTGATGCGCACAAACAGAAACGCCGTCACGATGCCGACAATCCCGCAGCCCAGCAGCCACCACCGCGCGCCCAGCATGGAATACACCGCCGCGGCGAACCCGATCAGCGCCAGCCCCGACGTCACGTAATATCCGCGATTCAGCGCATGCATCGGCTCTTCGTTCTCGCCGCTGCGCACGATGCTCACGCCCACCACGCTGGCGATCAGGTTGATCGCCTGCACGATCAGCGGAAACAAGATTCCCTTAATCCCAAAGACCGGAAACAGCGCCGCTCCCAAAATCATCGCGCCGACATTTTCCGCCGCCGTCGACTCGAAGATATCCGCGCCGCGTCCCGCGCAATCGCCAACGTTGTCGCCCACCAGATCCGCAATCACCGCTGGATTCCGCGGATCGTCCTCCGGAATCCCAGCCTCGACCTTGCCTACCAGGTCCGCGCCAACGTCGGCCGCCTTGGTATAGATCCCTCCGCCCAGCTGAGCGAACAGCGCTACCAGCGACGCGCCGAATCCAAAGCCCACCAGCTCAAATGGCACCTGTTGCGGATTCTTCAAACCACCAAAGGCCAGGAACAGAATGCCCACGCCCAGCAGCGACAGCCCGACTACCACCAGGCCCGTCACCGCCCCGCCGCGCAGCGCAATCTGCAGCGCCTTGCCCAGGCTGGTCCGTGCCGCCGAGGCGGTCCGAATATTCGCCCGGATCGAAACCCACATCCCCGCCGTTCCTGAAAACGCCGAACACGCCGCTCCGATCACGAAGCTGATCACCACCTTCGTCGCGTAGGGCCGCGTGAACGGAGAAATCTGATATCCAAAAAACAGCACCACCGCCAAAACCACGGCGATCACCGCAATGGCCCCATACTGCCGCCGCATGAAGGCTTCCGCCCCCTGCCGAATCGCGTTCGAGATGCGCTGCATCTCCTCGCTGCCCGTATCTGAGCCCAAAACCCCGCGCGCGAAAATCCATGCAGCCAGCAATCCCAGCACACCGACCGCCAGCGCCATCCATAAGTAGATAGCACCGTTCATCCCCGGCGCCGTCAGGCCGCTGGTTTGCCAAATCCATGCGGCCATCGAAACGGACAACATCATGCACAATCCTCCAGTAATCTCCCGGTGCGGCGTCCCATCCTCCCGCCCCGTCATACACACACGCGTCCCGCGCACCTTCTCCGATGCACAGCACAAAACCTGGCTAATCAATCATTTTGTCGAAAGCTGGTCAATCCACCGCTCGGGGGAGCCCCACGTTGTCCGGGCACTCTGCGTTTACCTTCCTCTGTTTCCGAATATGGGGTCCTGCGGTTTGCCGCCCGTCCTGGGAGGCCCTTTTTCGACCTGTGCGAATCAGGAGTGTACGGTATCGAATCACGATGGCGCAACCACTGACTCTCCCACTTCCGGGGTAACCCGCCGCCTTCCTTCCCCTCCCCATCCTTCGCTTCAGCAGGTTACAATCTTCGGTCGGCCACGTCCCTTTCTCCGGACGGAATCCCGTAAGCCCGTTCGGCGCTCTAAACTGAAGAAGCAACATCTCAACCGATGAGAGGTCCCGATGGGCCAAATTGCGGTATCAGGCGCTGACCCCGGAATTGCATCCGGCGCGCATGCGCTTCCTAACGGCATCACGCCCGAAAAGTTGATCGAGATCTACCGTCTGATGTATCTCTCGCGGCGCACCGACGACCGCGAGATCATCCTCAAAAATCAGCAGAAAATCTTCTTCCAGATCTCCGGCGCCGGCCACGAAGCCCTCCTCGTTACCGCTGCCCTCTCGCTCCGTCCCGGCTACGACTGGTTTTTCCCTTATTATCGCGACCGCGCCCTCTCCCTCGCCCTCGGCACTACCATCGAGGAGCAGTTTCTCCAGGGCGTCGGTGCCTCCACCGACATCGCCAGCGGCGGCCGTCAGATGCCTTCCCACTGGAGCAACACCCGCCTCCACATCGTTTCCCCGTCTTCCTCCACCGCCACCCAGTGCCTGCACGCCGTCGGCTGCGCGGAAGCCGGGGTCTACTTCAGCCGCCATCCCGAAGCCGCCGAGCACGGAGATTCAAAGCAGGCTGACTACCGCCAGTTCCACCACGTCGAGTTCCAGAACGACGAGGTCGTCTACGTCTCCATCGGCGAAGGTTCCACCAGCCAGGGCGAGTTCTGGGAGGCCGTCAGCGTTGCCTCCAATCTCAAACTCCCTGTCCTCTTCGTTGTCGAGGACAACGGCTACGCCATCTCTGTTCCCGTCGAGGTCAACACCCCCGGCGGCAACATCTCCCACCTGCTCCGCAACTTCCCCAATTTCCATTTCGCCGAAGTCGACGGCACTGACCCCATCGCCTGCCTCCAGGCCTTCACCGCCGCCGTCGCCCACTGCCGCGCCCGCCGCGGCCCGGCCCTCGTTCACGGCCACGTCATCCGTCCCTACGCGCATTCCCATTCCGACGATCACCGCCTCTACCGCCCGGAAAGCGAGCGCCAGGCCGATGCCCTGCGCGACCCCATCCACACCTTCCAGATGTTCCTCCTCCGCGAGGGCATTCTCGACACCGCCGCCATCGACCAGATCGAGAAGCAGGTCGATGAAGAGGTCCGTCTCGCCGCCGAACGTGCCCTGCGCGCTCCTCTGCCCTCCGCCGAGCCGGCTGCCATCCTGCGCCACCGTTATTCCGAGGATTACGACCCCACCCGGCCTGGCCTCCAGACCAATCCCTCTGCCGAAGGCGCGCCCCGCACCATGGCCGACCTCATCAACGCCTGCCTGCACGACGAAATGCGCCGCGACCCCCGCATCATCGTCTACGGTGAAGATGTAGCCGACTGCTCCCGCGAAGAGTACCTCGCGCAAAAGCAGGTTAAAGGCAAGGGTGGAGTCTTCAAGCTCACCGCCGGCCTGCAGTGCGAGTTCGGCTCCGACCGCGTCTTCAACTCCTCGCTCGCCGAAGCCGCCATCGTCGGCCGCGCCCTCGGCATGGGCGTCCGCGGCCTCAAGCCCATCGCCGAAATCCAGTTCTTCGACTACATCTGGCCCGCCATGCACCAGCTTCGCAACGAGCTCAGCGTCCTGCGCTGGCGCTCCAACGGCACCTGGGCCGCCCCCGCCGTCATCCGTGTGCCCATCGGCGGCTACCTCACCGGCGGAGCCATCTACCACTCCCAGTCCGGCGAAAGCCTCTTCACCCACACCCCCGGCATCCGCGTCGTCTTCCCTTCCAACGGCCTCGACGCCAACGGCCTTCTGCGTACCGCCATTCGCTGCGACGACCCCGTGCTCTTCTTCGAGCACAAGCGCCTCTACCGCGAAACCTGGGGACGCGCCCCCTATCCCGGCCCCGACTACACCATCCCCTTCGGCAAAGCCTGCACCGTCCGCCCCGGCGACGACCTCACCATCGTCACTTATGGAGCCATCGTCCCCCGCGCGCTCCAGGCCGCGCAGCGCGCTGCCCGCGAACTTGGCGTCGAAACCGAGATCCTCGATCTCCGCACGCTCAATCCCTACGATTGGGAAGCCATCGCCACTTCAGTAAAGAAAACCAGCCGCGTCATCGTCGCCCACGAGGACATGCTCAGCTTCGGCTACGGCGCCGAAATCGCTGCCCGCATCGCCGAAGAATTATTCGATGACCTCGACGCTCCGGTCCGCCGCGTCGCCGCCCTCGACGCCTTCGTCGGCTATCAGCCCGTCCTCGAAGACGCCATCCTCCCCAATCCGGATCGCATCTTCCAGGCAATCGCCTCCCTCGCCAGGTACTAGTCGGATAACCCGGGAGCGAGGCACTCTCCGGCGTGGGCAGGAGCCTCCGGCAGCTCTGCTATAAGCCATGTTTTCAGGCATACAGCCATAAGGCCCACTTCGACCGTCCAACCACCAGGGCTGGGGATACCCTCTCGTTCGAAAGCAGTTCTCAACCCTGGGCCATCTCAACAGCGGCTATGGGTCAACCTGCGAACATGATGGGAGCATCCACGACGCCCTGTGTGTTGGTTGTCGATGATGACAATACCTTTGCTGATACCCTCGTCTCACTTCTCCGGGGCGAAGGTTTGACTGCAAATGCGGTTTACAGCGGCACGGAGGCAATCGAATGGGCTCTGCGCTCGCCCCCTGACTTCGTCCTCATGGACATCATCATGGGCGGAATCGATGGGGTGGACGCCGCGATTGCCATCTGCGAGACGGCGCCCGCCCCCGGCATTCTTCTGATGTCAGGCCACCCGGGCGTGGATGAGCTGCTGGCGAAAGGCTCCATCCGGGGCCACATTTTCGAGCTTCTTGTGAAACCAATCCAGTTCGCCGTCCTTCTTCAGCGGCTTCGCAGCCGAGTCGGCAATCCTGGCCATTGTGGTACCAATCGCGCCGCGTAACCTGCCTGGCGCCATGGTTGCCCGAATCACCGCTCCCCGGACGTAACCGCCACCATCCTGCTCAAACTTTTGGCTCTCCGCCGGCTCAATCGTAACCGCCCTCCCCTCAGCAGGTTCTAATGCGAAGCTCCTCTGCTTCCGATAAAACGCAGGTGTGGATCCGGAGATCCCCGGCCATAGCCCGGGATATGGCTCCGGAATCCCGGCAGCGAGCAGAGGACGCCGCTCTTGGCCCTGATCGACAGCACGAACCCGCTCCCCGCCCCAGCCGAGAAGCTTCTCCGCGACAGTGAAGAGCGCTACCGTGCCTCCTTTGAGCAGGCCGCCGTCGGCATCCTCCATACCTCTCTCGACGGCAAAATCCTCAACTACAACCAGCGCTTCGCCGAAATCGTCGGCTATTCCCCGCCAGAGCTCATCGGAGCGAGCTTTCAGCAGATCACGCCGCCCGAAGATCGCGCCGTCGGCGCCACCGCCCTCCGCGACCTGCTTGGCCCCGGCCATCCTTCCGTCAGCTTCGAAAAGCGCTACCTGCGCAAAGACGGCTCGCTCCTCTGGGTCTCGCTGACCATCTCCATCCAGCACGACGGCGAAGGCCGTCCCGTTCACTTCCTCACCTTCGTGCAGGACATCGAAGCCCGCAAACAGGCCGAGCAAAAACTTGCCGCCGCGCAGGAGGCCCTCCTCGCCAGCGAACAACGCTATCGCACCGCCTTCCAGATGACCCTCGACGCCATCAACGTGAACCGCCTCAGCGACGGAGCCTTTGTAGAGTGCAACGAGTCCTATCTCAGAAACACCGGCTATACGCGAGAGGAGCTCATCGGGCATCCCGCACTCGAAGTCGGCATCTGGGCCGATCTCAAAGACCGGCAGGTGCTGCTCGACTCTCTCCGCTGCCAGGGCATGTGCAAGAACCTGGAGGCGCGATTCAAAACGAAGAACGGCAACGTCCTCTGGGGCCTCCTCTCCGCCTCCATCATCGAGCTCGATGGCGAACGCTGCATTCTCGCCATCACCCGCGACATCACCGAAGCCAAAGCCGCGCAGGAAGAGATTCGCAATCTGGCCTTCTTCGATCCGCTCACCCGCCTCCCCAATCGCCGCCTCCTGCTCGATCGGCTGGAGCAGGCTGTCGTCCTCGGCCGGCGCTCCGGACGCAAACGCGCTCTGCTCTTCATCGATCTCGACGACTTTAAGACCCTCAACGATACCCTCGGCCACAATGTCGGGGATCTCCTGCTCCAGGAAATCGCCCGCCGGCTCACCGCCTGCATCCGCGAAACCGACACCGCCGCCCGCCTCGGCGGCGACGAATTCGTCGTCATGCTCGAAAACCTCAGCTCCGTCTCCGAGGAAGCCGCCACCCAGGCGCGCATGGTCGCCGAAAAAATCCTCACCTGCGTCGCCCGGCCCTGCCCCATCGGCGAACACGAATGTCTCATCACCAGCAGCATCGGCATTACCGTCTTCGGTGAGCGCCATGAGCAGACCAGCGAGATCCTCCAGCAGGCCGACATCGCCATGTATCAGGCCAAAGCCGCCGGCCGCAACACCCTCCGCTTCTTCGCTCCCGCTCTCCAGGCTGCGGTCTGCGCGCGCGCCGCTCTCGAAGAGGAAATTCGTCAGGGCATCCGCACCGGCCAGTTCGTGCTCTGGTATCAGCCCCAGGTCGACCGCGGCCGCCTCATCGGGGCCGAAGCCCTGCTGCGCTGGAACCATCCCCGCCGCGGCATCCTCCCGCCCGCCGAGTTTATTTCGCTCGCCGAAGAAACCGGGCTCATCCTACCTCTGGGCGCGCTGGTCCTCGAAAACGCCTGTGCCCAGCTCGCCGCCTGGGCCACGCGCCCCGGCTTCCCTCTCATCTCCATCGCCGTCAACGTCAGCGCCCGCCAGTTCCGCCAGCCCGACTTTGTCGATCAGGTCCTCGCCGTGCTCCGCCGCACCGGCGCCGATCCCCGCCGCCTCAAGCTTGAAATTACCGAGAGCATGCTGCTCGACGACATCGAAGAAACCATCACCATCATGAGCCGGCTCAAAGGCCACGGCGTGCAGTTTTCGCTCGATGACTTTGGCACCGGCTACTCTTCCCTCGCCTACCTCAAGCGCCTGCCCCTCGATCAGCTCAAGATCGACCGCGCCTTCGTCCGCGACCTCCTCGAGGACGACACCAGCAGCGCCATCGCCCAGACCATCATCTCCCTCAGCGGAGCCATGCGCCTGTCGCTGCTCGCCGAAGGCGTAGAAACCGAAGAGCAGCGCTCCTGGCTGGCCCGCTTCGGCTGCCATGCCTTCCAGGGATATCTCTTCAGCCCGCCCATCCCTCCCGAAAACTTCCAGTCGCTCCTCGACGTCGTCACGCCCCTGCACCCAGCCGCCCCGCCGATTCAGCCAGACCCCAATTCCCCCGCCGCAAAGCCCATTCCGGAAAGCTCACGAACTCGCTGACCCGCGCTGAAGCTACGCGCTTCAGGCTTCCAATTACCAGCTACCAGCCTCCCGCTTCCCGCTTTTAGCTAACCGGGCTTTAGCTAACCGCCTCTTAGCTACCTGCTTTTTAGCTATCGATTGTTTGGCTGACCGATCACGCGCGCCGCGCCGCCGCCCCGCGGACGAAATGGATGATGAGGAAAATCACGAACAATCCCAGCAGGATGTGAATTCCGGCAAAGACGATATGGAAAGCGAGAAAAGCGAGTAACCATGCGATCAAAAAAAGAGCTGCAAGCGCCAGCCACATGACCAACCCCTTCCGAGAGAGCGCGGAATTGCAGCTCCTCTTTCAGGTCGGATGGCAATGCCAACCTATGGTTTGCTTCGCGCCAACCGCCCGATCAACCAAACCTCGATCTGCTCACCACGAAGCCTGGTACTCGCCCCGTACCCTCATTCTTCGCGCCGTGTGGCCTTTGGCGGCAGCAGCCAAAGAACTGCAACCATCGCAACCAGCGCCAGCGAGGCAGAAGGACGGTACCACGCTGCAGGAATCGCCATGGCATAAAGCAACAGGGACGCCACTTGTTTGCCCCGGCTGATCTGCGACGATCCCCCGCTCGTGCAACGTATCTGCGTCCACAAGGCCATATAACCCACACCCGGCAAGATGCTAACCGCAGCATAGAGCGCAGCGGTGAACGAAGATAGCCCCTTGGCGCCAATCCACTCCATCGCGAACGGAAAAAGCGAAAGGCAAAAAAGAAACATCAGATTTGCCCAGAACATTCCGTGGGTCACGGTGTCCGCCTCGTCGACGAGATAATGATGGTTCACCCAGTAGATCCCGATCTGTACGAAAGTAAGCAGATACAGAAGTACGGTCGGCAGCGCCGCAAGGAGGCCCGCTACGCCGTTGCGCGCGGGTACCTTGAGCTCCAGCACCAGGATTGTGATGATGACTGCGATGACGCCATCGGAGAACGCCTCGAGACGGCCCGTTCCCACCCCTTTTGCACTCATTTCGCCCCCAACCGTAGCATAGAGTGGCTCTGAATACTCCCTCGCTCGAAGAGAAATCCGCCCCACCCACTCACTCCTGCAGCGTGTCAAGTCTGACCAAAGTACCGCGGCCGCCCAACGACTCCATTTCCAGAAAGATAGCTCCGCGGTACAGCTATCTTTTTTTGGCAGTCCTACCTATCTCGTTTTGGTATCCTGAATATAGGTAAACGAACAAGAAAAGGTCCGCCCAGCGCGGACCTTTTTCTTTTGCCGGATGGCTCAGCCCCTCCCGGCAAAGTCAGCTCTTTGACAGCTTTGGCCGACAGCGAATTCTGTTAACCGACAAGTTAACAGACGCTAAGTCCCCTCTTTTCAAATTCCGGATTGGTCCCCTGCGAGGGGGGGTGGGGGGCAGCGCCCCCTGAAATCCGCTCATTGCCCGACAGGAAGGAGACCAGCTCCCGGGCCACGGACTAATCCCGTGTGTCCGCTCGCGATCGCCTTCCCGCCAGCGGAGCGGCGCTGCTGGCTGCGACGCTCCTCGTACTGCTCACGGTAACCCGGGTGTTCACTGGTTAGTTAACACCTGCTAAGTCCTGCTTTTTCAAATGCTCATTTTGACTCATGGGGAGGGGGTGGGGGTACTCGTTCAGCTTCGCAGAAAATGGAGCACCAGTTCCCGTTCCCTGGGACCGTCCAGCTCCACCAAAATTGCCCTCTGCCACGTGCCCAGCAACAGCGAGCCCGACTGCACCGGCAGCGTCAGCGCCGTCCCCAGCAGCGACGAAAGGATGTGATCCGGTACATGCGCCGGGTCATGCGGATGCCGGTACCGCAGCTTCGGCATCATCGCCTCGAACGCATCCAGCATGTCGAGGTCGGTGCCCGGATCAAGGTCCGCCGTCGTCAGCGCCGCGGTCGTGTGCAGCACGTTCACGCAGCAAACGCCCGACGCATCCGGCAGCAGCTCTTCGATCTGCTCCGTGATGTCGATAATCTCGCGTTTGCGTTGTGTGGATACAGTGAACTTGCGCATGGTTCGCAACCGCCTCGCGGCGCACGAGCCTTCGCCCGGCCCCGTGCCTACTGTGGCGGGTTCTGATTATCCGGCTGCTGCTTGCTGTCGTCTTTTTTGCCGAACAACTTCGACCAGAAGCCCCGCTTCTTTTTCTTTTGGTCCTGATCCTGGTTATCGCCCTGCGTCTGCGCCACCGCAGGCTGGTTCGGAGCCACCTGCGCCGGCGTTGTCGGCGTGGTTGGCGTCGGTTGTGCAGCCCGCTGTTGCGGAGGCGGCGGGTTCACGGGCCGCTGCCCCATCCCAAAGATCTTCTGGAAGATATTCCGCTGATCGCCCACCGAATGGTCGCAGGTGTCGGTCGGCTGCGTCCCATCCAGAAACGCCGCCGTGTAATCCTTCGGGCAGGCGTCGTCGGCGAGCAGATTCGTGGTATCGTCCAGCCGCACTTCAACCACCCCGGCAGGTGGCACAAAGTCTCTGACATCAGAGTATTGCGGCAATTTGATCGCGTTCTGCATGAACTCTGCCCACACCGGACCCGCCGCGCGCGCCCCCTCCGCGAACGCGCCCAGTTCCCCCTTGATGTCGGTGTAGTCGTCATTGCCCACCCACACCACGCACAGCAGATTCGTGGTGAAGCCCGCAAACCAGGCATCATGCGAAGTTCCCGTCTTGCCCGCTGCCGGCGCCCGGAATCCCATGTTCCGTACCCCGGCTCCGGTTCCGTGCGGGTTGTTCAGCACCTGCTCCATCATGCTCAGGGTCAGGTAAGCCGCACGCGGGTCCAGCACCGGTTTGCTCTCCGGCGGGTAATCCGCCATCACGTCTCCGTTCGGCGCGCGCACCGAGGCCAGTAACCACGGGTCGAGTCTCACGCCGCCATTGGCGAAGACCGTGTAGGCGCCTGCCATCTGCAGCGGGGTCGCGGCATACGCTCCGATCGCCATCGCCGGCGTGGCCCGCGCTGAGGTGATGCCCGCATCGCGCGCCAGTGCCGCGACGTTATCGAAACCCACCATCTGCGCCAGCGCGATGGTCGGATTGTTCAGCGAGCGGTACAGCGCCTCACTGGCGGTGATATCCCCGTAATACTTGTTGTCAAAGTCGCGCGGCGAATAGTCCTGATTCGCAAAGTTGAAGGTTGTCTGCTCGTCGTGCAGGATGGTCACCGGTGTAAATACGGCGTTCGTCCCGTCAGTGTTCGTGAGCGGCGTCCCCGCCAGCGCCGTGTTGAACGCCGCCGCATACACAAACGGCTTGAAGATCGAACCGGTAGGACGATGCGATACCGCGCGATCGTATTGGCTCTGCCCATAGTTGCGGCCGCCCACCAGCGCCAGCACCTGCCCGGTGTGCGGGTTCAGCGCCACCAGCGCAACCTGCGGATATACCAGCGGCGGAGGCGCCTCTCCTTTGCGTGCTGCGATCCGCGCCAGATGCTCGTGATGGGCAAGCACGTTGGCATCCACCTGCTTCATCCCATCGTTCACTGCATCCTGTGCCACCTGCTGCAACTGCGGATCGAGCGAGGTGTAAATCCTCAGCCCCTGCTGGTTGAAGTCCGCGTCCCCCAGCCTCTGCACCACTTCGTCCCGGACCAGGTCCACGAAGTACGGAGCTTCGCCGGTATCGAACGCACCCGGCGAGATGCCCAGAGGAGCTGCCTTGGCCTGCTCCGCCTGCTCTTTGGTGATCCCTCCCGTCTCCACCATTGAGTCCAGCACGAGGTTGCGCCGGTCCAGCGCCCGCTCCGGATGCCGCGAAGGATTCAGACGGCTGGGGCTTTGAATCATCCCCGCCAGCAGCGCGCACTCCGGCAGGCTCAGCTGCCGGACATCTTTGCCAAAATAGGCCTGGGCCGCTTCGCCGAACCCATCAATGGCAAAGCTGCCCCGCTGCCCCAGCGGCACCTCGTTCGCGTACATCTGGAAGATCTGCTTTTTGTTGAAGCGATGCTCCAGCTGGAAGGTGATGATCACCTGCAGGAACTTTCGCTTGAAAGTCCGTTCCGGCGTCAGGAAGAACATCTTCGCCAGCTGCATGGTGATCGTCGAGCCGCCCTCAACGTAGCGGTGCCCTGGGCTCAGATCGTTGCGGATCGATCCCAGAACCCGCCAGTAATCGATCCCGTCATGCTCAAAGAAATGCCGATCCTCGATCGCCGTTACAGCAGGCACAAGATACTTGGGCAGTTCGTCGTAGGTCACCAGACGCCGCTTGGCTCGGTTCTGATCCGAAAGCCCGGTCACCAGCAGCGGTTCCAGTTCATAGGCCGCCAGTTGCTGCCCGTTGTCTCCCGTAATCTGGCTGACCGCCCCCTCGGCAAAGCTGATCGTCGCACCATCCTGCGAGTGATACGACTGCGGGCCTGGGTGGATCGTTACCGCCTTGGGTCCCCCCGCAAACGTCCCCATGGGAGACGCTTTCCCCTGTCCATCCGCCGTGTAGCCGGCCTGCTGCAGCTGCTGCTCAATGTACTCCGGGGTAAGCTTCTGTCCCGGTCGAACCTCCGCCGGCGCGGCGTAGATTTTTGCAGTGTCCGTAAACAGCGGGTGCTTCAAACGGTCATCGACGATGTGCCCGTAGCGAAACCAATACGAGGAGACAACAAAAATTCCCAGCAGGCACGCGACGCCGAAGACCATGCCGGCAATCATCAGCGCCTTCCGCCCGGCTGCCGTCACGCTCACCTGAGGAACTTTAACTTTTACTGCCAAACCTGGTTTCCACCTTCCATAGACTCAGACGGTTCGGATGCGGCTTTGGACATCGGCGTACCCCGCAGGCGCCTAAGCAGTTATCTTTTTCAGCTCCGCGGCAACATCCTCAATCGCTACATCGCGGCCCGGGCCAGCCGTGGCGCGCTCAAGCAATTCCACTTTGCCCCCCGCCGCCTTCTTCCCCACCGTCACCCGGTATGGGATACCAATCAGATCCGCGTCCTTGAACTTTACGCCGGCGCGTTCGTCTCTGTCGTCCACCAGTACGTCGAAACCCGCAGCCTCGAGCTGCGTTGCGATCTTCTCTCCTGCCGACCGCAACCCTGCGTCGGCGATGTTGGTAATGGTGACCACAACCTCGAACGGCGCGATCGAACGTGGCAGCCAAAATCCGTTCGCATCGTTGCCCGTCTCCACGGCCGCAGTCAGGATTCTCTCGATCCCAATGCCATAGCACCCCATAATCGGCGTCACTTCCTTGCCGTTGGTATCGAGGACGCGCGCCCCCATTTTCTCCGTGTACCGGTCGCCCAGTTTGAAAATGTGACCGACTTCGACCGACTTCGCAACCTTCAGCGGCTCTCCGCAGTGAGGGCAGGGCTCTCCTTCGAGCACGTTGCGAATATCGGCCACCACCGTCCAGCCGAAATCACGCCCCGGCACAACGTTCCGGTAGTGGTAATCCAGCTTGTTGGCCCCACAGACCAGACTACGGCGATTCTCAAGGCCCTGATCGACGATGACGTTCAACTTGCCGTCGTTGATCCTCTCTGCCCTGTCCAGCCCCACCGGACCCAGATAGCCGGCTGGCCCATGGAACCAGGTCTCCAGCTCCTCGGCCTGCATGGTACGCAGCTCGGTCGCGCCCAGAACGTTCATCAGCTTGGTTTCGTTCACCGAATGATCGCCGCGCAGAAACGCCGCCACCGGCTGCCACGACTGCTCGTCGAGCGAACCCTTCTGAGCTTTGACAGAAGCCTTCTGCGGAATATGGGCCATGTAAGCCACGCATTTGATGTCCGAGCTGGACTCAATGTTGAAGAACTTCGTCACATCCGCGATGGCTGCCTGGCCCGGCGTCGAAACCAGCTCCGGCATTCCATCGCCGGTCGGCTCCATCTCCCTGACAGGAGCCAGCAGCGAAGTCGCCTTCTCCATGTTGGCTGCATAGCCGCAGCCGGCGCAGCTGGCGATCAGGTCTTCGCCCGCGTCGGTGTAAACCATAAATTCCTGCGACTGCGAGCCGCCCATCGCGCCCGAATCCGCCTCAACGGTAATAAAGTTCAGCCCGCAACGGCTAAAGATCCTGCGGTAGGCCTCGTCGTGTAGATCGTAGCTGCGGTCCAGCCCCGCCTGATCCAGATCGAAGCTGTAGCTGTCCTTCATAATGAATTGCCGAACCCGCAGCAACCCCGCCCTCGGCCTCGGCTCATCGCGAAACTTTGTCTGAATCTGGTACCAGATCTGCGGGAGCTGCTTATAGCTTCGCAGTTCGTTGCGGGCGATGTCCGTCATCACCTCTTCGTGCGTCATGCCCAGGCAAAGCTCCGCGCCCTTGCGGTCTTTTAGCCGGAACATGTTGTCGCCCATGCTGGCCCAGCGGCCGCTCTCGCGCCACAGATCCGCCGGATGAATGGTAGGTAGCAGGAATTCCTCGCCGATTCGGTCCATCTCCTCACGCACGATGGCAGTGATTCGATTGATCGACCGCTGACCCAGAAAGAGATACGAGTAGATCCCGGCACCCAGCTGCCGGATGTACCCGGCACGGACCAGTAGTTTGTGACTGGCCACATCGGCATCGGCCGGGGCTTCGCGAAGAGTGGGGATGAACAACTTTGACCAGAAATGCATTCTTGCCTTATGTGCCTTTATGCGGCCCGCTGCGGCGATTGGCCACGCCCGGGCCGACGGAAGAGAAAATGAGATGCACGATTGATTCTAAATGGCTGGAGGCAGACGCGTGCTGCTGCCGGGTGCTTCCAGGATGCTCCGGATCCGCTCAGCCAATTCGCGGACATCTACCGGTGCGCGGGTATTCACCTCGATCACCGGCCTCATACCAAAGGGCTCCGCATATTCGGCAAGTTGCTCCAGCGAAATCTCCTGCAACGCGTGTGCGGGATGATGGCGTTCTTCGCGGGCCCGCTGCGCAAAGCGTCGTGATGCTTCTTCGAGAGGAATCCGGCAGTGCACTTCGACCACGCGGCCAACCAGCGCGGCGACCTTACCTCGCTCATAAACGCTCCGGGTGCGGAAGTTCGCCTCCAGCACCACGGACGGACAATTCGGGGCCAGAGCCCACAGGGTCTCCATCGCAGCTGCACCAATTTTGCGGGAAAACGCCAGATCGCCTGCCGGTCCCTCCAACGCGGTAAATAGAGCTTCCTTGATGTCGTCCTTGGTGAGGAGCGCATATCCCAGCGCCGCAGCCAGCGGCCGAGCGACGGTCGTCTTCCCGGACGCTGGCGGCCCGGAGACAAGCACGATACGGTGATTCAGGCCCTGCTGCATTCCGAAGATCCTGTTCGGTCGGACTGCGCCTGCTCAGCAAAAAAGGCTGCGCCGCAGCGCAGCCTTCGACGTGTCTGAAAAGTAGGTTAGGCAGGCTGCTTGGTGCAGAGCTCGTCAAAAGCCCGGGACAGCTCCTGAGCGATCGCCTGTGGTGCGCTGTTCTCAATGACAAAGCGCTGCATGAGATAAACCAGCTTGCCGTCACGCAGGATCGCAATAGCCGGCGATGTGGGAGGATTTCCCTCAAAGTAGGAGCGCGCTCGCTCCGTCGCCTCGCGATCCTGTCCCGCAAACACGGTGACCGAGTGATCCGGAGTCACGGCATTGCGCAGCGCCAACCGCACACCAGGGCGCATTTTGCCTGCGGCGCAGCCACAGATCGAGTTGACAACCACAATCGTGGTGCCTGGTTTGGCCAGCGCGGCATCCACCGCTTCGGCCGTGCGCGCTTCTTCAATGCCCGCCTTGGTTAGTTCTTCGCGCATTGGAATGAGCATAATTTCGGGATACATTCGCCTTTGTCTCCTCGGTCCCAGCCAAAACTGCCGGTATTCCTATTGTATCGGCTTCTGCCGATTCGGCCATTGCTGTTATACCTCTTCCTGGATGCTTCTCCGCGAAAACGTTCCGCTAGCCCCTTACACCACATTCCGCATCGGCGGCCCGGCGCGCTGGTTCGCCGACGCCGAGGATGAAGGCGACGTGCTGGAGGCAGTTCGTTTTGCCCGCGACCGCGATCTGCCGCTGTTTGTACTCGGTGGAGGCAGCAATCTTCTGGTGGCCGATGAAGGCTTCTCCGGACTGGTCCTGCATATAGCCTTGCCCGGGGTCCAGCAGGACAGCTCCGTCTTTCGCGTGGGGGCAGGCGAGGAATGGGACCGCTTCGTATCGCTGGCAATCGAGCGAGGATTCGGCGGCGTCGAATGCCTCGCCGGCATTCCCGGCACCGTCGGCGGAACCCCGGTCCAGAATGTCGGAGCCTACGGTCAGGAGGTCGCCGAGACGATCATTTTGGTCCGCGCCCTCGATCTCGATTCGCTCAAATTCGTAGAACTGTCCGCGGCAGAATGCGGTTTCTCGTATCGCCACAGCATCTTCAACTCCAGTGAACGCGGGCGTTACATCGTGATCCGTGTCGACTATTCTCTTCGGAAGGATGCGGCGCCCGTGCTTGCCTATGCCGATTTGAAGCGCCATTTCTCTAACTCTATGGTGACGCCGTCACTCGCTGACGTAGCATCTGCCGTCCGCGCCATTCGCCGCGGCAAAGGAATGCTTCTCGTCGAGGGTGATCCCGACAGCCGCAGCGCCGGAAGCTTCTTCAAAAATCCGATTGTGCCGCGCGACGTGTATTCCGCCATCTCCTCGTCTTCGCCGACAATCGTCCCCAGCTATCCGGCTTCGGATGGCCTGGTGAAGCTTTCCGCAGCATGGCTCATTGAACAAGCAGGATTTCCCAAAGGATTCGCCATGGGTGTTGCGGGCATCTCGAGCCGTCACACCCTCGCCCTCATCAACAGAGGCGGCGCTTGTGCCAGCGACATCGTAGCGCTGCGCAATCGGATTCAATTGGCCGTTGAGCAGCGTTTCGGAGTCGCACTTCAACCTGAACCCGTCTGGCTGGGCAGTGCTGGGTGATCGCGCAGAGAACCTTTGGATCCTCTGCACCTGAACCACGAGCGCGACTTTGCATGCGGGCGGCGGGTGTGGTCGAATGCTCAGGATGGATCGCAGGATCTTTCTCAGGACCTCTGCCCTTGCTTCGGGCGCTGCGTTGTCCACTCGGTGGGGTTTAACCGAGCCCGCATCAACGGTCTCCCTCCGCCTGAGAATCGATCCGCAGAAACGCGGGAATCCCATACCCTCTGATTTCAGCGGCCTGAGCTACGAAAGCGCGCAGCTGAGCGATCCCGAATTCTTCTCTCCCGCCAACACCGAACTGGTCGGTCTGGTACGCAGACTCGGACGATCGGGTGTTCTTCGCATAGGCGGCAATAGCAGCGAGTACTGTTACTGGACCCCGAACTCCGTCTCTGCGCAAAATGCTGCAACCAGGGAACAGGACCAGGCGAATGTGCTTCAGCAGGCACTCGGACCGGACCTTGGTCACGGGCCGGCGCTGCGTCGGCAGATCACGCCCAAAGCGATTCGCAACCTGCACGGATTCATCGAGGCAACAGGCTGGAAGCTGATTTACGGCCTCAACATGGGAACCGGAACCGCAGAGGCCGCCGCAGCCGAGGCAGATTTCGTCATGCGCACCATGGGCGAGAACCTGATCGCCTTCCAGCTCTGCAATGAGCCCGACCTCTTCTATCGCAACGGCATTCGCAAGCCCGGCTACAACTTTGCACAGTTTGCCCAGGAGTGGCGGCACTTCTATGAAGTAATCCGGCAAAAGGTGCCCAACGCTCCCTTCGCCGGACCCGACACCGCATTCAACAATGAGTGGCTCGTCCCCTTCGCAAAGCAATTCAAAAGCGAAGTGGCATTCCTCTCGCAGCACTACTACGCCGAAGGACCGCCGACCAATCCGGCGATGACCATCGAGCGACTGCTCAAGCCCGATCCAAAATTGGCCGCGGAATTTCAGGGCATGGCGCAGACCAAAGCAGAATCGAACCTGCCCTTTCGTCTGGCCGAGACAAACTCCTGCTATCAGGGTGGCAAACAGGGGGTGAGCGACACCTTCGCTTCTGCGCTATGGGGAACAGACCTGATGTACCAGCTCGCAGCCGCCGGCGGCGTGGGTATTAACTTTCATGGCGGCGGCTACGGCTGGTACACGCCGATCGCCGGCACCGTCGCGAATGGGTTCGTAGCCAGACCGCTGTTCTATGGCATGTTGCTCTTTGCCGAAACAGGTCCGGGGCACCTGATCGACGCCCGGCTTGACAATCAGCAGGAAGCGCCGCTGCTGGCAGCTTATGCCGTGAGCAATGACCTAAACCAAAAGAATGATGCCATGAACGCAATCCTGCTGAACAAGCATGCGGATCGCGCCGTCCATGTGGTCATCGATTGCGAAGAAGAAATTAGTCATGCGCGTGCACTGCGCCTGATCGCGCCGCGACTGGACGATACTACAGATGTCACCCTCGGCGGCAACCCGGTCGGGCCGAGTGGCGCATGGGATGCCGAATATGAGGAAGAACTACCGATACGCGAAGGAGCAACGGCGATTGAATTGCCGCCTTCGAGTGCTGCGCTAGTGACTCTGCATCGGAACGCCGAAACCTAAACTTGCACGTTGTAATCACTGTGAAAAGAAGAGGAGTGGACTGAGAATGACTGTGGTTTCGAGAAGAAGCTTTGTCAAAACGGCGGCTGCCTGCGCGGCCATGTGGCGCGCAGGTGATGCGCTGGCAAATCCTCTGGGCCTGCCCGTCGGCCTGCAACTGTATTCGGTGCGCGACCGTCTGCCGAAGGACTACGAAGGGACCCTCCGTCAACTCGCCGCGATCGGCTATCAGGAAGTGGAGGCAGCGGGATTCTTCGGCCACTCTGCTGCCGACGTTAAGAAGGCGATGGACCAGGCCGGCCTGCGCTGCGTCAGCGCGCACTATGGCATGCCGGATCTGAAAACTAAGCTGGATGACATCATTCAATTTGGGAAGGAGCTTGGCCTGAAGTATGTCGTCTGCTCGGTGCCGATGTCGCCTCACCCGCAGCAGGGACATGGCAAGAACTGGGAAGAAAGCATCAAGGCGATGAGCAAGGCCGACTGGAAGTGGAACGCCGACCAGTTAAATCAGATTGGCGAGAAGACGCGCGCAGCGGGTATTCAAACCGGCTACCACAATCACTTCCTGGAGTTCTACAAGCACGACGGATTCATGGGCTACGACATTCTGCTACAGGCGACCGATCCGAAGCTGGTGACCATGGAGATGGACTGCGGCTGGGTAGTCGTCGGCGGCCAGCGGCCCGAGACCTATTTCCGTCGTTATCCTGAGCGCTTCTCCATGCTCCATGCCAAGCAGTTCAAGCTGCAGGGCTGGAAGCCCGGCACGGAGCCGGTACCGACGGAAATGGGCAGCGGCAGCATCGATTACAAGAGCATCTTTGCCGCCGCCAAGCACACATCCGTGCGCCACATCTTCATCGAGCAGGAAGGCTATCCGGATATGCCGGAGATGCAGGCGCTAAAGGCCGACGCCGACTTCCTGAAGGCGTTCCCGGCCTGACCTCAGCGATACGCGGCCAGAATCGCCAGATTCAGTGCGATCATCAGCACCGCAGAGCCCGGAATCACCAGAAGGGCTTTGCGGAGCTGCCGCGGATCGCCGCCGGCGATGGCGCCGATGATGCGCGAGCTAACGGCCAGCCCCGCCCATCCGCAGGTAATGGCGAAACCGATGGCGGTTCCGGTCATGCGCGGGAAAGCATCGGCAACGATGGCCAGAGTGGTGGGAAAGACTGGAGCCATCGAGACGCCAGCAAGGAACACCACAACCCACGCTGCCGACGGGCTGTTCGCACGCAGCATGAGGAAGGTCGTCACCGCCATCGCGATAGAGGCGCCCAACGTTACGTGAATCGCACTGACATGCACCAGGATGGGAGTCACAGCCACTCGCCCAACCAGCAAACCCAGTGCGAAGCCGAGCGAAAGAATATTGAGGGCACGCGATTCCGGAACCCCCTGCGCGATCAGGTGACGCGCCAGCCAGTTCCAAACACCCACTTCGCAGCCGACATAAAGAAACAGCAGCGCGCCCAGCAGAAACAGCAGCGGACGCCCCAGCACCGGTCCCGCATCGGCGAAGATAAATCGCCCGGCACCCGTGGGAGCCGGCATCGCAACCACTATCTGAACCACCAGAGTGCCGAGGGTAAGGATCGCAACCGTGAAGCAGAGGCGAACCCAGTTACGTTTGAAAATATTTGCCGAAATGAACGGCGTGGTCAGGCCGCCCAGACCGAAAAACAGATTCACAAGGTTCAGAGCGATCGCACGATGCGCCTCGCCCACATCGCTGGTCAATGCGTTCGCGCCGGTAACCACGATACCGCCGCCCATGCCCAGGACGAAGAGCAGCAAAACGACGTTGCGATATCCTTTGGAGCGCGGCAGCAACAGCAGAGCAAGGGCGATGAGGGCCAGCCCCAGAATCAAACCGAACTTTTTGCCCAGATCATCCAGCAGCGGACCAACAGCCAACGAGGCCAGCATCAGCCCCAGCGCCTGAGCGGTGGCAATGGTCCCGTTCTGTCGCGGGGTGAGCTGAAAGCGGCTGGAGAGATCGGGCAGGATCGTGCCCAGCATGGCGGCGATCATGCCGTAGACAAAGATCGCGACGACGGCGGCGAGGATCAGCAAAGGCCCGATCTCCTTTCAGGTGCTAGTTCAGAGTGCAGGAACGTCGATCCAGCTGCGCTTGCGGCTGCTCTCCAGCTCAACGCTGAGGATCGTCATCTGCCGGAGACCGTCAGAGAACTGCGGGTATTCGGCAGCGGCACCGCGGTCGGCGATCGACGCATAGAAGCGGCGGAAAACCTGCTTGAAAGTATCGTCATAGCCTTCGCTGTGGCCACCCGGCAGATCGGCATAGGACTGCGCGCCCGGTTTGAGCAGCGACGGATCCTTGATGTAGATCTGGTTGGCGGTATCGCGCTGGCCGACCCACAGTTCGTCCGGACGCTCCTGATCCCACGCTGCCCCGGCCTTCGTCCCGTAGATCTCAATGCTGAGGCGATTTTTGCGTCCGGCAGAAACCTGGCTGGCCGTCATGCTGCCGCGGGCGCGCCCCATCTGAAAGACCACGGCGCCGAAGTCTTCCGTGTCGATCGGAGTGTCCACCGTCTCCTGCTGGGAGAGCATTTTGTTGGCGAAGGTTTCGACAGGCCCCTTCGGCTGCTTGCGGGTCTTGTAGAAGGTCTGCAGATCGGCGCAAAGCGAGCTGACACGAAGCCCGGTGACGTGCTCGGCCATATCGAACCAGTGCGAGCCGATGTCGGCCATACAGCGCGAGGGACCTCCGGCCTTCGAATCGACGCGCCAGTTCCAGTCCGTCTCGTACAGGAGCCAGTCCTGGGAGTAAGTCCCCTGCACCACCAGAATTTCACCCAGGTCTCCCGACTCCCGCAGGCGGCGCATCTGCTGGGCCATGGGGTAGTAGCGGAGGTTGTGGCAAACGCAGTTGCGAAGCTTCTTTTGCGCGGCGAGCGCCACCAGTTCCTCGGCCTCTTCCACACTGACGGAGAGTGGCTTCTCGCAGAGCACGTGCTTGCCCGCAAGCAGCGCCTGCTTCGCCATGGGGAAATGCTGCGCGTTGGGCGTACAGACGTGGACGGCCTCAATGGAGGAATCGCTCAGGATCGAGTCGAGGTCGCGGTGCGGAACGCCAAAGGCGGAGCCGAGCTTCTCCGCTGCGGCCGCATTGCGTCCGGCGATTGCGGCCACCTCGACGTGCTCGACGCGGCGCAGGCCTTCCAGATGTACGCGCCCCATGAATCCCGTGCCGATAACTGCAGTTCGAATTTTCTCCATGCTTATACCCACCAGGCAGCGCCGGGCTGCTCACGCACCACAAGCTCGTTCAGGAAAGAGGCAGCTTTGGTCAGGCCCTCCTCCGCCGACAGCAGGCTGTCTTCGTGCTCGATGGAGAGCACATTGTCGTAGCCATACATCCGCAGCGTCGAAACGAATTCTTTCCACCACTCGGCGCCATGGCCGTAGCCGCAGGTGCGGAAGATCCAGCTCCGCCGCTGCTCGTTGGTGTAGGACTTGGTGTCGAGAACGCCCGTGAGGGGCAGATTGACGGAGTAGATCTGCGTATCCTTGGCATGCACGTGGAAGATCGCATCGCCCAGCAAGCGAACCGCGGAGATGGGATCGATCTGCTGCCAGAAGAGATGGCTGGGATCGAAGTTGCAGCCGACCGATGGCCCGGCAATGGAGCGGAGGCGCAGCATGCTCTCCGGGTTGTAGACGACGAAGCCGGGGTGCATCTCGATGGCGACCTTGATGCCATGATCGGCAGCGAATTTGCCATGCTCGGTCCAGTAAGGCGTGACCACCTCAGTCCACTGCCAGTCGAGGATCTTCAGATAATCGGGCGGCCACGGGCAAGTGACCCAGTTGGGCTGTGTGGATTTGGGCGAATCGCCGGGGCAACCGGAAAAGTCGATGGTCACGGGAATGCCCAGCTTCTCGGCCAGCAGGATGGTCTTGCGGCTCACTTCGCGCTGCTGTTTGGCGAAGGTGGTATCCGGATGCAGCGGGTTGCCGTGACAGCTCAGCGCGCTGATCGACACCCCGTGATCGGCGAGCACTTTCTGGAATTCTCCGAGAGCTTTGCCGTCATCCAGCATGGTCAGCTTGCAGTGGGCATCACCGGGATAATTGCCCGTGCCCAGTTCCACGGTATCGATGTTGAGCTTTTTGAGCTTTTCGAGAACTGCGGGTAATGGCAGCTGCGACAACAGTGGAGTAAAGACACCAACCTTCATAGAATGCAACGCTCCGGCGGTGATGACCGCAAGGAGCCATCATACATACTGCGCGACGGACTATGCGGCCCGGATGACTGCATTAGTATGAGGATTCGTCCTGCTGCAATCACGCGGCGGGACGGCTGCAGTCCCGACATTTGAGAATGGAGCCTATGGAACCGATCGTTCTGAAAGAGGGCGCGACCCGCTGGGATGAAGTCAGCCTCGGCGAGGTGATGCTGCGATTCGATCCCGCCGAAGGACGCATTCACACCACCCGCTTTTTCCACGTGTGGGAGGGCGGCGGCGAATACAACGTAGCGCGCGGGCTGCGGCGCTGTTTCGGTTTGCGAACAGCGATAGCCACGGCGCTGGCGGACAATCCTGTAGGCCGGCTGGTCGAAGACATGATGCTGCAGGGCGGTGTCGATCCATCGCTGCTCCGCTGGATTCCCTACGACGGCGTGGGGCGGACGGTGCGCAACGGGCTTAACTTTACGGAGCGCGGCTTCGGGGTGCGCCCAGCCGCCGGATGTTCGGATCGCGGGCACACGGCGATTGCTCAGACAAAGCCCGGAGATTTCGACTGGGAAAGCATCTTCGGTCCGCAGAATGGAGCGCGCTGGTTTCACACCGGAGGCATCTTTGCGGCTCTGTCGGAGACGACACCGCTGGTTGCGACCGAAGCGATGGATGCCGCGCGAAAGCACGGCACTCCCGTTTCCTACGATCTGAATTACCGCGATTCGCTGTGGAAGAGCATCGGCGGCAAAGCCAAAGCCCAGGAAGTGAATCGCGAGCTGGTGCGCAAGGTCGATGTGCTGTTGGGCAACGAAGAAGACTTTTCCGCCATGCTGGGCATTTCTCTCAAGGGCGTGACCGAAGATTTTGCCGAACTGCCGGTCGCCAGTTATGAGCAGATGCTGCGTGATGTTGCCGCAGCCTATCCGAACCTGAAGATGGTGGCGACTACGCTGCGTACGGCACACACGGCGACCCGCAATGCCTGGGGAGCGATGGCGCTCTATCGCGACGAGATCGCGCACACGCCGCAGAGGGATATCGAAATTCTCGATCGCGTCGGAGGCGGCGACTCGTTCGCATCGGGATTGATTTACGGAATCCTTTCCGGAAAGCCGGTGGAGTGGGCAGTCCGCTGCGGTGTGGCGCATGGCGCTCTGGCGATGACTACGGCGGGCGATACCAGCATGGCCACGCTGGCCGAAGTGGAACGCGTGATGAAGGGCGGATCGGCCAGGATCGCTCGATGAGAAGCAAATTCTTAGCGTGTAGCGTTTAGCGATCAGGAAGAAGCGGTCAGCGTTAGTGCAAGCGAGGATAGGATGCGGGCAGAAGAGACGAAAGAGATCATCGAGCAGATCGGAATTATGCCGGTGCTGCGCGCTCGCTCGGCGAAGGAAGGCCGGGCGCTGGTGGAGGCGCTGGTTGCGGGCGGCATCACGGTAATGGAAGTGACGATGACCGTACCGGGAGCCGTGGATCTGCTGCGCGATCTGAAGAAGGAATATGGTGAGCACCTTCTGCTGGGTTCGGGCACGGTGACCGATGCCGCGCAGGCCGCAGCGACGATTGACGCAGGAGCGGAGTTCGTCGTCAGCCCCAGCTTTCATCCCGACGTAGTGGCGAAGACGAAGGAGCTGGGCAAGGTGTCGATCCCTGGCTCGCTGACACCAACCGAAGTGATCACGGCATGGCGCGCGGGAGCTGATTACGTGAAAATCTTTCCCTGCTCGGCGGTAGGCGGTGCGCCGTATCTGAAGGCACTGCTCGCGCCATTCCCGGAGCTGCGTCTGATTCCCACTGGTGGCGTCACTTTGCAGACCGCTGCGGATTTTCTGAAGGCCGGGGCACGGGCTTTGGGCGTGGGCACCGACCTGGTCAACACCGCGGCCATCGCAGAAGGCAAGCCGGAGACGGTGACCGCGACGGCGCGGGCATACCTGGACATCGTAGCGAAGTTCCGAGCCGCCTGAGCGCCCGATACAATGTCGCCCATGGCCGCAAAGACGATCGCGAAGAAGAAAGCCGCAGCAAAACCATCGAAGACAGCAGCCAGGGGCCCAGCCAAAGCTAAGGGCGCCGAAGCCGCAATAAAAAAATCAAGCGCGAAGCAGACTGGCAAAGCCGCCGGTAAAGCGGCGGGGCGCAAGGACGAACTGGCGCCGGAGCGCATCGCCGGCTTGCTGCGGCAGCTCGAAGCGGCATATCCCAACGCCGAGTGTGCGCTGCACCACCACAATGCATGGGAGTTGCTGGTGGCGACGATTCTTTCGGCGCAGTGTACCGACGCGCGCGTGAACATGGTCACGCCGGAGCTCTTCCGCAAATTCCCTTCCCCCGCGGCCTTCGCCCAGGCCTCGCTGCCTGCCATTGAGGAGGAGATTCGCTCCACGGGCTTCTACCACAACAAGGCGAAGTCGATCTCGGGTGCGGCGAAGCGAGTCGTCGAAGAATTCGGCGGCAAGGTCCCCGATACCATGGACGAGTTGCTGACGCTGCCCGGCGTGGCGCGGAAGACAGCCAACGTGGTGCTGGGCGTCGCCTTCAAGAAGGCTGAAGGCGTCGTGGTCGACACGCACGTGCTGCGGCTTTCGCACCGGCTGGGGCTCACGCGTGCCGAGGATCCGAAGCGCGTAGAAGAAGACCTGATGCGGATCATTCCGAGGGACCACTGGATCGCCTTCTCGCACGAGATGATTCACCACGGGCGGCAGATTTGCATCGCGCGCAAGCCCCGTTGTGCGGAGTGCCCGCTGGAGACGCTGTGCAACGCTCCTGATAAGACGTGGAGCAGCCACTGAATTCATCACCAACCACCTCCTGAGCCCGGCTTTGCATCTCCTCTGGAGAGAGCTTGTTCCAGCAGGAGACGGCAATGAGTGAAAACGGACACAGGCATTTGCTGCGCGGAGTTCTGGCCGGCGCTGGTGCGGGTCTGGCGGCGTCGTGGGTCATGAACATCTTCATGGCCGGACCCGGCGAACAGCTACGGCAATCGCTGCAGACCCCGGAAGAGAAGCAACAGGAACAGCAGCAAAAGCGCGAGCAGGAGCAGAGCGGCGAACCGCCGCAGGACGCCACCATGAAGGCGGCCGACGCGGTCGTGGCTACGGCGACGGGCGGACAGCACCTGTCGATGGAAGAACGCCAGAAAGGCGGTCCGGTGGTCCATTACGCCTTCGGCGCGCTGATGGGCGGCGTCTACGGTGCGCTGGCCGAGTATTCGGAGACGGCGCGAGCGGGCCTGGGCAGCGGCTTTGGGACGGCCTTGTTTGCCGGAGCCGATCTGGTGGCCGTCCCGGCGCTGCACCTGTCGCCGCCGCTGAAAGAGTCACCGCCGAAGACGCTGGCTACGCCCCTGGCCGCTCACCTGGTTTACGGCGTTACTACCGAGCTATTACGAAGGGGCCTGCGGGCGATCCTGTGAGGGGTACCCCCCTCCCTCAACGGATTTTCGTTTCTATTTGATTTCTGATGACTTAACGCCTGTTTACTGGTTCGATAACAAATAACCGAATCTCATCTATTTGAAAACAAGCGGCTAACTCTTATGAATTTGATAAGAAGCAGCTTAACGCGCGAGTGAAGATAACTCAGAATCGCCTCGCTCAAGACAGAAAGAGGCTGCTCGCAGCGAGCAGCCTCTTAACTATTCTCCTAAGTTCAGAATAGCAGGTTCGAAGCTTTTTCCTGCCAAATTTCCCCTTGGGGACTGGCTGCTAAGTTCAACAATCTGAAGCGATATTACTTTGGTGAAAAGCTGCCGGGGTTGACAGTTCTGAGGCTCAGGCAATCTGCCGCGCACAATCGCCTGGCCGCGATGCCGCGCTTTACCGCGCCTGCGAAAAAGGACGGGCCGGAGAATCGATCTCCGGCCCAGGCGCGGACATGTCTGACTGACATTTCTGACTACGGATAGATGCTGTTGTAGCAGATGGACCAGGAAGAGCCGCTGGGCGCCATCGAGCGGTAGTCAGGCAGAGCGAAGTTGGTCTGTCCGTCTCCGCCGAAGCGGTTTCCGATGAGGGTGAACAGCACCTGGTACTGGCTAATGGGCAGGAATCGCCCATCGGCCGGCAGCCAGTTTCCGCCGGAAGCCTGAAACGCGAACAAGCGCAGCTCGCCGATATAGCACGGGATCGCCGTGTTCCCGGGGGCGATGGAGTACGTGGGCGGGTTCTGCCCGAAGAGGCGGTTAAAGGCGATGTTGGCGCCCACCCAGTTGTTACTGGTATCCGGCTCGCTGTTGGCATTGGCGACGACGCAGATGTAGCTGGAGCCGCTGTAGGTGACGACATTGCCGGGAACGTAGGCGGTGGTGCTGGCCCAGGCGCCCAGATTGGTCAGCGTTGTGCCGGGAATGCCCTGCGGTCCGGCAGGGCCCGGGATTCCCTGCGGCCCGGGGACACCGGGCAGTCCCTGCGGGCCCGCCGGTCCCTGAATGCCGACCAGCCCCTGGGATCCCTGCAGGCCCTGCGGACCTGTCGGTCCCTGCACGCCGGCAGCACCACCCTGAGCGAGCAGACTCCATGCCGCGGCGTTCTGATCGGGCGTGATGTTATCGGGGCCCTGACTCGCGGCAATAGCGATATAAGCCGATCCGTTGAAGGTAACGACGTCGTTGACGGCATAGCTCTGGTTGGGATCGAAGGGTCCGCGGAAGGTGAACCCGATGCCGTTGGTGCCGTTGGTGCCGGCCGTACCCTGCAGGCCCTGCGGTCCGATGGGGCCGGGAATGCCCTGCGGGCCTTGCGGACCGGAGAGGCCCTGCAATCCCATGGGTCCAATGGGGCCCTGCGGCCCCTGCAAACCTTGTGGCCCCTGCAGACCCTGAATTCCCTACGGGCCCTGGTTTTCGAGGGCGACCTCGAGTTCCGGCTGATGGCTGGTAAGGGAGGACTCCTTGCTGTCGAAGGAGAAGGCGCCGCCCGAGGTGGTCAGGGCGAGGG